>Ga0265294_10003662_pt1 | contig 19497 bp, 21 predicted proteins | sample MunlanPumphouse3_FD_192504 | JGI IMG/M metagenome (GOLD analysis project Ga0265294, IMG submission 192504) | Groundwater microbial communities from a municipal landfill in Southern Ontario, Canada - Pumphouse #3 | ecosystem: Environmental > Aquatic > Deep subsurface > Groundwater | place...
TTTTGCGAGTACCTCTGCGACGAGTATGGCTATTGGTATGGATGCCACTGAGGTCAGGCCTGCGTAGGCAAGCAGGATGGTGAGCATCCCAAGCCCGACGCCGCCCGCGCCGATCTGCCTGTCTGTCAGAGCCCTGATCCTCTTCTCCCTGCTGCCGTGGGCCATAAGGGCGTCTCCCAGGTCAAGGAGGCCGTCAAAGTGGTTGCAGCCTGTGATTATGAGGACGGCCACAATGGCGAGGGCCGCTGAGACTGATGGCACCGGCACTGCGAGGGCGATCAGGGCCGCGATGCCGCCTGTGACCCAGCCTGCCACTGGCAGCAGATATGAGTTTCTCATATAGGCGTTGTAGTCGGCAGGTGGCCCGAGCGGCAGTATGGTACAGAACTGGAGAAGTGCCCTTAATGCCTCCATATCTGCCACCAATATGCTCTTCTGTAATGTGCGTTTATTTCCTGTTGCACGCGATAATCCATCCTATTTAATAATACGCAAATCCACTTGTTATATTATGTCATTTCTCTCAGAAGAACCTGGTTTCTCATTCAGAAAACCGATGCTTGCCCTTATAGTGGGCAATACCATGCTCTCCACCGTCCCTGGCATATCTGCGGCCGGCCCTACACCTGAGGCGACCCTGCTGACCGCGACCCTTGACGCAGAACTGGTGGTCAGGGGCGCCATTACCAGTATGGATGTAAAGCCTGTGAGCCCGACAGGCTGTGCGACGCCTGCCACCCTGACACGTGCAATGGCAGAGCTTGCAGGTCTCCAGCCTGTGATCGTGAATGCAGGCCTCGTCCACCCTCCTGTTGTGCCCTGTATTGACTGCTATGGAAAGGCCGGCGGCGACCCGCGCGAGGGTGACGCAGTGCCTGATGTATATGAACTCTTTGAGAGGGGTATCACAATAGGGGAGATGCTGGGGGCATACAGTGACCTCCTGGTGCTTGGTGAGTCTGTGCCTGGCGGCACGACGACGGCTCTGTGTGTCCTCCGCGGCCTTGGCTATGAGGCAGATGTGAGCAGCAGTTTTGTGGATAACCCAAAGGATCTCAAGACAGGGATTGCCGATCATGTGGTGCAGCGTATCAGGGATGAGGGCATCACAGAGCCTCTTGATGTCGTCCGCTGTGGTGGTGACCCCATGATAGCGGTCGCGGCCGGTATTGCAAAGGGTTATCCAGGAAAGATCGTCTTTGCAGGCGGCACGCAGATGCTCTCTGTCGCGGCTGTGCTTGGCAGGATGGGTGAAGAGGTGCCTGAACTTGCCACTACAATATATGTGGGCAGTGATCCCAATGCCACCTTTGCGCGCACTGTTGAGGAGGTCGGCACAAAGGCATATCTCGTGGACCCTGACTTTGGCACGATCGGCAACCCCGGGCTCGCCCGCTACTGTGCCGGAGAGGTAAAAGAGGGCATGGGAGCCGGCGGTGCACTCTTCCTGGCACATATCATGGGTCATGGAGATGAGGAGATCAGGGCAAAGATCCTGGACTTCCTGAAGGACTACTGACCCCCCTTCATTATAAACAAATATTATCCCAGGGCGCCCATCTGATATCAAATGCGTCCAATATATCTGGTCAACAACTTCGGACAGTTCAATCACCTGATCAAGCGCATGCTCAGGGACTCCGATATCGATGCAGAGATGATACCGAACACCACACCTCCTGAAGAGGTGGCTGAGGGCTGCCGGGGTATCATCCTCGGCGGCGGCCCCACCCTTGAGAGGGCCGGGTATGCGCCTGCATATGTCGACCTGGGCCTGCCTCTGCTTGGGGTCTGTCTGGGCCTGCATATCATAAGTCAGGCACGCGGTGGCGGTGTGAGACCCGGCGCAATGGGCGGATACGGGCCTGGCGAGGTGGAGATCCTTGACCAAACCGATATACTTGAGGGCTATCCTGAGAGGATACCTGTCTGGGCCTCGCATGCCGATGAGGTCTCAGATCTGCCTGAGAAGTTCACTCTGCTTGCAAGATCTGAGATCTGCGCTGTGGAGGCGATTGGAAACTCTGATGAGCAGATCTATGGTGTGCAGTGGCACCCTGAGGTGAGTCACTCGGTCGACGGGAGGCGGGTCTACGAGAACTTTAACAGGATCTGCATTGAAAACTACGACTGAAAGACTTGCAGAGGAGATCCTGAGGATTGGTTTTCAGTGTACAAGATGTGCACTCTGCGGACGCAGTGTGAGTAAGGACTCCAATCTCGTGCTTGTAGAGCCGCGTGAGGTCAGGGTGATCATGGAGGCGACAGGTCTGCCGTGGGAGGAGATCGCAGAGCCCTATCCTGAGTTCATGGAGGCTGAGAATGGCTGTCAGTACACCTTTGCATGGTGCATGCGCCGCGAGGGTGATCACTGCAGGTTTGCAGACGGCAACAGGTGCACCATATACCCGCACCGGCCCCTGATCTGCCGCACATATCCGTTCATGCTCGGGGAGGAGGGTGAACTCATTGTCTCTGAGTGCCCGGGTATCGGGACTGAGATCCCGCCTGAGGAGGCGCGAGCAATTGCACAGGATCTGATCATGAGAAAAACTGAGGAAGATATGGAGTTTGAGGAGATCTCTGGCATATATGCGGAGGCACACCTCCCGCCTGGCGGCGTTGTGGTGATAGACAGTGAGGGAGTGAAGTCTGTCCATGAGTGAGATACGTCTTGTTGGGACAGCCCATGTCTCGCAGAAGAGTATTGATCAGGTCAGGGCCGCGATCGAGGAGTTCCAGCCAGATGTAATAGCTGTCGAGCTTGATCCCGGACGTTATGCAGCACTAAGGAATGAGGGGCCTGAACCCTCTGTCAGTGATGTCCTGAAGGGCGGGAACTTCTCTCAGGTGCTTGTCCAGTGGCTGCTGGCCTATCTCCAGCGCCGCATTGGTATGGACGTCGGTGTCCAGCCCGGGGCTGAGATGCTCGCGGCAATCGATCTTGCTGAGGAGAAGGGTATTCCCCTGGCACTGGCAGACCGTGATATCAGGATCACTCTCTCACGTTTCTGGAAGATGATGCCCATATGGGAGAAGTGTAAGCTCCTGGGTGCCCTTGCAGGCTCCCTTGTGGGTCTTGGCGGCGATGAGATCGATGTCGATAAACTGACTGAGAAGGATGTGATTACTGCCGCAATCGAGGAGTTCCACAGGTTTGCTCCACGCGGCGCCACAGCCCTTATTGATGAGAGGGACGCCTATCTTGCACGTTCCCTCCTTAATCTCTCGACAGGCCATGAGAGGGTGCTTGGTGTGGTTGGTGCCGGCCATGTCAATGGTATCACCACCTACTTCAGGGACCCCTCAACACTGCCACCGCCTGAGTCCCTTCTGGCCGAGCCAAAAACCCTGCCATGGGCAAAGATCCTGGGCGGGCTTGTGATCTTCCTCTTCTCATTCTTACTGATACTTATTGCACTCTCGGGGGTGGGTCTGGATGTCCTGTTGCTTGCTCTTGTGTACTGGCTTCTGATAAATGGTGTTCTGAGTGCGGCCTTCACCCTGCTCGCAGGCGGGCACCCTCTCTCGGCACTCACAGCCTTTGCTGTCTCATGGCTGACCTCCCTGAATCCCCTGATGGCGGCCGGCTGGTTTGCTGCCATCACAGAGGCGAAGGTCAGGAAGCCGACTGCAAATGACTTCCATGCCATTGCAGAGGCTGAGTCCTTTACTGAGATGAGGAAGGTGCCCTTATTCAGGGTGATCCTGGTGGCAGCACTCGCAAATGTGGGCAGCACTCTTGGAACGATCGCATACTTTGTCTTCATCTTCCCGATGCTGGGTATTGATCCGCGTGTGGTGCTGATGCAGGGTCTTACCAATCTTGGTGCATTTCTGCAGACGATCCTGCCGTTTTGAATTGTTAATTAATAATCATTACATACATGCAGAAGTTTAAGAAATTATATATACTTTCGCTGACAAGTATGTCTTGGGTGTGATGCCTGTCTGGCTTGCATCCAAATCATTGCAACCATTTGCGTTATCTGGGGAATCTCAGGTCATCCATGGTCTGGTTCTCAGGTTCATCTGGTGAATGACCCGGATTTCCAATCCTGCACATAAATGGGTCAGTTCACCTGAATGGCACAAACAATATTCTTTTTTTTGAGAATCTATTTACATAATCAGTGAATACACTGTGAGCATGGATTTCGGAACAGTCAATCTTGGTGTCACTGTCATCAAAGGGCGCAGGAGTGTGCGTAAATACAAGGATCAGCCACTTCCTGAGAAGGCGGTCGATGATGCACTTGTGTCTGCCCATATGGCTCCGACAGCAAGGAATGCACAGCCCTGGCTCTTTGGTGTGGTGGAGTCGAAGGAGACTCTTGCAAAGATCTCAGAGATTACGACTGATGGTATGTTCATCAAGGATGCACAGGTCTGCTTTGCGATCTTCGGGGAGAAGGACCAGAAGTTCTATGTTGAGGACTGTAGTGCAGCCGCCACTCAGCTCATGCTCGCCCTCTGGGCACATGGTGTGGGTTCATGCTGGGTCGCCGGCAATAATATGGATTATGCCGAGGAGATCAGAGTTCTTATGGGCGTGCCTGAGGAGTACGGGCTGGTGGCCCTCATCCCGGCAGGCTATCCTGAGGAGATGACGATCCCTGACAAGAAGGATCTGGACGACGTCGTCTTCCATGAGAACTGGGGATCACAGAAGAAGTGAGTGCCTGGAATTTTCTTTTCTTTTTTTTGGGTGGGCCAGCCCGAGGCCCCCACCAGCCAGCGAAGACTTTGTCTTCTTGAACTCGTTTCACTCGTTCCCCGCAGAGGATAGTTCTGGAATGGCTCTAAGAACCTGTTTATTAAATTCAGGGACATGCACCTGACAGGGGGAGAATCTTGTGGCTTGGGGCTGGCGGGGGCCGGCCTGAGGCCCCCTGCCTCTGTCTGAAGTAATCTATTCCTGAAGATAATGGGAGGGGGATTGCACCCCCTCGAAGACCTGACGGTCTTCTTATGTTCGCTGACGCTCACACCTCCCAAACCCTCTCCCGGCGTGGGATAGTCCCCCTTTCATGGATTATGCATTGAATTGTGGGGGTTGTGTTCATACTATTTCAGGTATCATCCCGTCTTCTCATGCTCGCTGATGCTCGCACCTCGAAAATCCTTATGGATTCATGGCAAATCATAGATTTGCCTGAACGGGAAATCTATGATTTCCCGTATTCTCAAACTCGTTTCACTCGTTCCCTGCCTCTGAGTTTTAGTGTCCGCCTTCACTCCTCATCCTGCCTCGCAACACAATACGGACAGATCGCAGTCTCGACGTCGTCCTCCTTGTCCCTGATGGGGCAGTAAAATATGCCTGCCCTCTGTGTGACCTCTTTGCCGCCAGGGAAGGGGGTGCCCACAGGGTGACCTGGGAGCTCCATGACATAGGTGGTGAAGGCCGCGAGGAGGTAGTAGAGCATCGTCACCTCTGGGTCCTCTGCATTGCTGACTGCCTCGCCTGCCATGGTGCAGAACTCAGAGAGTTTTTCGTCTGTAGGGTGGCGGTCGGCGGTCTCTTTCTTTCTGTAGAGTGACATAAGACAGTGGTGGGCGTCGAATACCTGCTCAATTGACTTCGGGAGGAGCAGGGACTTATAGGCCCGCGGCAGGCTGCGGCACTCATTCTCTATGACCCCCCTTACCCTCTGGAGGTCTGTGAGTGAGTAACCTCTCACCTCAGCGCCTATGAGGACAATGAGTTCTCCTTTTGTCTCTGACCTTCCTATGCGCCTGAATATCCGGAGTGCCGCCTCTCTCTCCATTCTCATTCAGGTTTGCCCAGACTGGCAGAAAAAAGCTCTCCTCAGATAATCCTTATTGTGTCTCCAGCCTATTGTTGAGTACATGACACAGCCAATTCTTCATGTGGCACTTGATCTCCTTGAACTGGAGAGGGCGGTTCAGATCGCCAGGGAAGCGATTGCAGGAGGTGCCGAGTGGCTTGAGGCCGGCACTCCCCTCATCAAGAGCGAGGGCATGGATGCAGTCCGCACCCTCAGGGAGAGGTTCCCTGGACATGAGATTGTGGCAGATATGAAGATCGCTGACACCGGCAGTCTTGAGGTGGAGATGGCCGCGAAGGCAGGGGCGACCATCGTCTGTATTCTTGCAGAGTCTGATGACACGGTGATCATGGAGGCAGTTCGGGCCGCCCGTCTGTATGGCGTCCGCCTGATGGCTGACCTCCTGAATGTGGCTTCGCCCGTGGAGAGGGCACAGGAGCTTGAGAAGCTGGGTGTTGATATCATCAATGCCCATGTGGGTATTGACCAGCAGATGATTGGCAAAGACTCTGTTGAACTCCTGTCAGCCATCGCAGGCCAGGTGGATATCCCCCTCGCTGTTGCAGGCGGCCTTGATGAGGTGACAGCTGCGCAGGCAGTGAAGGCCGGTGCCAGTATCGTGATAGTGGGCGGAAATATCGTTAAGTCCGGGGATGTCGAGGCCTCGGCCAGAAGGGTGCGTGAGGCTATCGACAGCCCGGACGTCATGCCCCCTCAGAAGGAGTCAAAGGAAGAGGCCACAAGAAGGCTCTTCCTCTCTGTCTCTGTGCCAAATATCACTGATGCGATGCTCAGGAAGGGTGCGATGCATGGCATATTTTCAATCTCTGGTGATGTGAAGATGGCCGGCCGGGCTGTGACTGTCAACACCATGCCAGGGGACTGGGCAAAGCCTGTGGAGGCGATCGATGTGGCAGGCGAGGGCGATGTGATCGTCATCAACAACGGGGCCGCCAAAAACATCGCACCCTGGGGAGAGCTTGCGACCCGGAGCTGTGTCAACCGCGGCATTGTGGGTGTTGTCATAGACGGGGCTGTCAGGGACGTCGATGACATCAGGAAACTCCGGTTCCCGATGTTCGCGACCGCCACAGTCCCGAATGCCGGCGAGCCCAAGGGGGCCGGCGAGATCAATGCAGAGATCCTCTGCTGCGGCCAGTATGTCAGGCCCGGCGACTGGATCTGCGGCGACGAGAGCGGTGTCGTGGTCGTGCCAAAGGAGCGTGGCTATGAGGTGGCCAGGCGGGCCGTCGAGGTAAACAAGGCCGAGATGCGCATCAGAGAGGAGATCAGGCGGGGGGGGACTCTCTCGTCTGTGAGTGAAGTGCTGAAGTGGGAGAAGAAATGAACTATTACGTCCTGAAGGACGTGGTAGTTCGCCACAAAACATAAGATATACAATTACAATATAAAATCAATCGAAAATATGTGGTTGCAGCATATGGATTCCTCTGGTAAAACTTCTGAAAAATCAGACGAACTGAAAAGGATAGTTGCAACTCTGAATAAATATTACTCACAGCTTCAACAGAAATATAAGATAAATGAACTCAGCATAATCGGATCCTATGCAAGAGGGGAACAGACCGAAAAGAGTGATCTGGATATAATGGTTGATTTCCAGGAACCAATTGGCTGGGAAGTTGTTGATCTGAGAGATGAAATTCAAAAATTACTTGGATTGCCAGTCGATCTGATCCTGAAGGCAGGGGTGATCCAGAGAAGACGCCTGTATAATGGTATTTTAGAGGATGCCATATATGTCAAAGCGTGACATTATACTGATTCTTGAAGATATCATCGAAGCCATTGAGAGGATTTCTGATTATACAGAGAGTTATTCCAGAGAAGAATTCCTGAATGATCAAAAAACCATTGATGCAGTTGTGAGAAACATCGAGATCATCGGAGAAGCAGTCTCAAATATACCTGAAGATATCCGTGAGAAATATCCCTGTACACCATGGAAACAGATTGTCGGAGTCAGAAACATCGTAATTCACAAATATTTTGGTGTGGATGCCGGCACACTCTGGGTTATAATAAATGAACAGCTCCCAGGGTTTAAATCACAGATATCCGTGATCATTAATGAGGCTATGGAAAAATCGGCTCTGTAGAAAACCTCACTTTTTATAGAGTCTGCCGTATTTTTTATGGGCCTGTCCGATTGTCATGAGATCATGAACCCGGACTGTGTGGTTCCTGGTCTCTATTGTATACAATGCGGTGTATTTTCTCCCTATGTGGAGCCTGTAGACTTCCAGACCTTCTTCAGGGCGGAGTTTCTCTTTGTCGCCATCTGCACCGGGCGGGGGGTTTTTCAAGACCTTTGAGTGCATCAGAAATGATCATTCTGGTCTTTGCAGGCAGCTCGTTGATGGCGTCTATTGACTTTTGTCTGACCAGAACCCGGAAACTCACAATTTTATCTCCGACAGGGGGTACAAAATCATCTTCCTGCAGAGAATTGTTTATGTCATCCAGGAGCCTGCGCTTTTTGCGCAGTTCGATCATCTCGGCAAGAAGATCATTATAAGTCTGGCCCGCGGCCCTCATCTCAGCGAGTTCCTTCCAGACCTCTTCGGTGACAGGTATTCTTTTTGAGAGGCTCATTATGAATGTTGTAAACATTGTAAATATAAATAGGTAAGTATGGGGGGGCTTACCCTGGAAAAGCATTCAGAGAAAATGATTGTAGCATACAGGCGCCTGAACTGAGAACCTCTCCGTGTTATGGTGGAGAATATTTCAGGATCATGCTGGAAATACCATGAGACTGCCTCTCCTCTCCATTATTTTTATTTTGGAGAGGGTGCTGCCAGCGGGATACAGGATACACAGCCCTCTCAGATCTATATTTGTTTATTCTCCCTGATCATGCTGAGAAAATAAGATGTTCACTTCTCTGTATGTTCTTATCTTAATGACCCTGTGAGTTAGGTCTATATAGTTTTGAATTATATTTACACCTGTTAGGATGATCGCAGGTGATTGTAATCATTCTGAGTGCAGGAAAACAGGGATAATTGATTATACCTGACATCCTGAAAGAGGAATATTATTCTCAAAAGAAAGACTGCTCTTTTGACTATTATACCCCCCTCATAATTGCCTCAGATATATGACAGAATACAGGCTGCGGGCTGTACAGGTGCCTGGTCGCTGATTCCTGTGTTCAGAATGCTAAAGGTGTGATCTGTATAACATATTATGCTCATTCAACAGAAAACCCGGATAAAAGTGACTGGCAGAGCCTTAAAGATCATCTGATAAATGTTGCAGAGATCTCGTCCGGATTTGCAGATGATTTCAGTGCCGGAGAGTTAGCTTATGCCGGGGGTCTGTTGCATGATCTCGGGAAATATTCTGATGAATTCCAGAGGCGGCTTGAGGGATCCAGTATAAGGGTTGATCACTCCACAGCCGGTGCAAGGGAGGCCGGCACTTATTTCAATCCATTCCAGAGCCGTATCTTTCAGTATATCATTGCAGGCCATCACGGGGGTCTGATGAATTATGGCAGCGCCGAAAGCGGACTTGAAGAACGCCTGAACAAGGCTTTCTTATCTGATTATTCCGCATACAGGGATGAGATCCAGATGCCTGATCTGGACTCTGTCAGGCCCGGGTTAAAACCTCTGAAAAACAGAGCCGGATTTACGATATCATTCTACATTCGCATGCTCTATTCATGCCTTGTTGATGCTGACTCTCTGGATACTGAAGAGTTTATGAACCCTGAAAAATCTTCTGTCAGAGGGCATTATGACTCATCTGATACTCTCTTCAGAAGGTTTGATTCTCACATGAATGCGATGCTCTCAGGTGCTGAGGATAATCAGATTAACAGATATCGCAGAGAGATCTATGAGCAGTGCAGAAAGAAATCAGACCTTCCTACGCAGATATTCAGTCTCACTGTCCCTACCGGCGGCGGAAAAACACTCTCTTCCATGGCTTTTGCTCTGGCTCATCTGAAAAAAAACGGCCTTGAAAGAATCTTTTATGTGATACCATATACGAGCATTATCGAGCAGAATGCAGGCGTGTTCAGAGGGATATTTGGGAGTCAGAATGTCCTTGAGCACCACAGTAATTTTGATCCGAAGTCTGTAAAATGGGAGGACTCTGATTCTCAGAGGATGATTGAACTCTCATCTGAGAACTGGGATATTCCGATTGTTGTCACAACAAATGTCCAGTTTTTTGAGTCTCTGTTCTCTGGCAGAAGATCGAGATGCCGTAAGCTGCACAATCTTGCAAAGAGTGTGATAATACTTGACGAGGCTCAGATGCTGCCTACCGGATATCTGAAACCCTGTCTCTCGGCATTGTCTGAGCTGGTTCAGAACTATGGATCAAGTGTTGTTATCTGCACCGCAACTCAGCCCAAAATCGGTGAACTTCTGGATGAAAGCCTCAGGCCTCTTGAGATCATGGACTCCCCGGAAGAGCTTTATGAGGCATTCAGGCGGGTGCATGTGAGTGATCTTGGTGAGATGAATGACGATGAACTTTCTGCCAGGTTAAATGAGCATGATCAGGTATTGTGTATAGTAAATACCCGGAATCATGCGAAAAAACTCTATGATCAGCTGTCTGGAGCCGGGAACTGTTTTCATCTGAGTGCCAGGATGTGCCCTGCTCACAGGAGAAAACAACTGGCTGAGATAAAGAGACTTCTGAAAGAGGGATCTGAATGCCAGGTGATCTCGACTCAGCTTATCGAGGCCGGTGTTGATATCGACTTTCCTGTTGTGTACAGGGCAATGACTGGCATTGATTCTGTTGCTCAGGCTGCCGGGAGATGTAATCGTGAAGGCAGGTCAGACTCCGGAGAGGTCTGTGTATTCAAATCCACTGAGATTTATGGCAGAGCCACAAGCTGGCAGCGGCGTGTTGCAGAGATTGGTGAGATGGTCATGGCTGATTCTGATGATCCAATTTCACTTCTGGCTGTGGCCGAATACTTCAGAAAACTCTATTTTTATGAGGGGGATGATGCCCTGGATAAAAAGAAGATATTACTTTCTCTTGAAGAGAGGGCAAAGGAGCTTGCATTCTCATTTGAGGATATTGATGATGAATTTAATCTCATTGAGGGGGGCACAAAGGATATTGTCATCCCTTATGACGATTCTGTGAGATCTATTATCAAACAGATTCGTGAGACTGGATTTGCGAAGAATTATGGGAGAGGACTTCAGGGTTATTCTGTTTCAGTCTATCCCAATGAGTTCAGAGAACTGGAAAATGCCGGAGTTCTGGATGTAGTTGGTGAGAGATATAATGTACTTAATACTGAATCACTTTACTCTGAGGAAACTGGCCTTCTGAAGTCTTCAGATGATGAAGATCTGTCAGAATTGTTGATAGGATGAGGTTTTGGTTATGGGTTATGGAATTAAATTAAAGGTCTGGGGAGATTACGCCTGTTTCACACGGCCTGAGATGAAGGTCGAGCGTGTGAGTTATGATGTAATGACTCCGTCGGCCGCAAGGGGGATTATTGAGGCCATATACTGGAAGCCTGCGATCTGCTGGAAGATTGACAGGATCCATGTCATGAATGAGATCAGGTTTGATAATATCCGCAGAAATGAACTGCTCGGGAAAATCCCTGTATCTGATGTAAAATCGGCATTTAAGGGCGGGGATAGACCTCTGTATCAGAATTCATCAGAAAAAATTGTTCAGAGGGCCTCTCTTGTGCTGCGTGATGTCTGTTACTGTATAGAGGCCCACTTTGAGATGACAGATAAAGCCGGGGCTGAAGATACTGTTGAGAAGCATTACAATATTGCACTCAGGAGGATGAGAAGAGGGCAGTGTTTCCATCACCCGTATTTTGGTTGTCGTGAGTTTCCTGTTAATTTTGAATTCATAGAAGGAGAGATTCCGCGATCCTGTTATACTGGTGAGCGTGATCTCGGGTTTATGCTCTATGATATTGATTTTAAAGATGATATGAGGTCTGTATTCTTCAGGGCCAATATGGTTGACGGGGTTATTGATGTTCAGAAGTGTCTCTGTTATGGGGGTGTCTCTTGATCATACAATCGCTTTGCCAGTATTATAAAATACTGGAGAGGGATGAGAACGTGGCAATAGCAAGGCCAGGGTATTGCAGTGCAGGGGTCTCATTTGCAGTTGTTATATCATCTGACGGGGATCTGACGAATATTGTTGATCTCAGGAGTGATGACAAGAAACCCAGACCAAGGATGATGGATCTGCCACTCAGAAATTCCCGTTCCAGTGGAGTATTGCCACAATTTGTATGCGACAACTCAAAGTATGTCTTTGGAGTTGAAAAATTAAAAGACAATGAGAGAGAGAAACTGCTGGCTGATGAATCAAAATTGATCTCTGTTATTGAGGATTCAGGCACTGAGGCTGTTCTGGTCTCCAGACGTTCGATGAGTTGTTTTGAGGCATTTAAAGATCTTCACCATAAGTTGCTGGATGACCTGGATGATCCAGGAGTCAGTTCATTCCTGAAGTTTCTGGATTGCTGGAAACCTGAGACATTACTTGAGAATCCGAAGATCGCTGAGTATAAGAATGATATTTTTGCTGGTGCGAACTTCGTGTTTGAGTGTGGTGGGGGGTATCTGCACAATGACAGTGCTGTAAGGCACGCCTGGGAGAAGTATTCATCCAGTGAGTCTGACTGTGAGATGGCCCAGTGTCTTGTGAGTGGGGAATATGGGCCTGTGTCAAAGCTGCATCAGAAGATAAAGGGGGTTCCTGGATCCAACTCGGCAGGAGCTCCGCTTGTCAGTTTCAATAATAAAGCATTTGAGTCTTATGGTAAAGAGAATTGCTTTAATGCACCAGTAAGTGATTCTCTGATGTTTGAATACTCCACTGTGCTGAACTATCTGCTTGCAAGCCGGAAGAACAGGCTCAGACTCGCTGACACAACTGCTGTTTTCTGGGCCGAGACTGATGATGATGCCTGTGAAGATCTTGCAAATTTCTTCTTTGATCCCCGTGAAGTGAAAGAGGATGAATCTGATCCAGATCAAAAAGTGAGGGATCTGAAAACTCTCAGACTTGTCGGGGACATTCTGAAAAAGGTTAAAACCGGCCAGAAGATTAAATCCAAAGATATTGGGGCAGATTCTGAGGCGAATTTCTGCATCCTTGGTCTGTCTCCCAATAATGCAAGGCTTGCGATCCGTTTCTGGTACCAGGACAGTTTTGGGAATTTTGTTGAGAGATTGAGCCGTCATCATCTGGATATGGAGATTGTCAGGGATGATTCCGGGCCAGGGTATATCTCTCTGTATCGTCTGCTGAATGAGACTGTCCCAAAAAGTTCTGAAAGCAAAGAGGTCTCCCCTATACTTGGCGGCCTTATCATGAGATCGATCCTGAATGATACCGTGTATCCTGTTCAGATGTACAATGCGATACTGAACAGAGTGAAGGTTGAGAGGTCGATCAATTATGTCAGGGCCGGTTTTATCAAAGCCTATCTGCTCAGGCTTGCGAGATCCGGCTCAGGAAATCTAAATGAGGATTTGATTACAGTGAGTTTAAATGAAGATTCTTTGAGTGTGCCATATCGTCTTGGAAGGCTGTTTGCAGTCCTTGAGAAGGTACAGGGTGAGACGAACAAAAATATGAAGAGTACCATTAACAGCAAGTATTTCAGCAGTGCAGCAACCACCCCGGCTGTTGTCTTCCCGGTTCTGCTTAAACTCGGTCAGCACCATATTGCCAAATCTGACTGGGGATTTGTATCCAGCAAACTGATTGAAGAAATTCTCTCAGGAGTTGATAACTTCCCTGAATATCTGAACCTGGAAGATCAGGGTATGTTTATGCTTGGTTATTATCACCAGCGTAAGGATTTTTTCAGAAAGAAAGAGAACAATCCGGTTAAGGAGGAGTAAATTATGAGTGAAATTATCAGGAATCGTTATGAATTTGTACTGTTATTTGATGTAGAAAACGGAAACCCAAACGGGGATCCTGATATGGGGAATATGCCAAGGGTCGATCCTCAGACAGGTCATGGCATAGTGACTGATGTCTGCCTCAAAAGAAAGATCCGGGATTATGTCGATCTTGTCAAGGGGGATGAACCGGGTTATGAGATTTATGTGAAATCAGGCGCTGTTCTTAACCTCCAGAATAAGAAGGCATATGACTATCTGGGCATTAAACCCAATTCTAAAAAACCGAAAGATGATGAACTGACTAAATTTATGTGTCAGAATTTCTTTGATATCCGTACTTTTGGGGCTGTGATGACCACTGAGGTGAACTGCGGTCAGGTCAGAGGGCCTGTGCAGATCAATTTTTCCAGGAGTCTTGATCCAATCTTCCAGCAGGAGATAACAGTCACCCGTTGTGCAGTCACAAATGAGAAGGATGCTGAAAAAGGTCAGACCATGGGCAAGAAACAGGTTGTCCCATATGCACTCTATCGCACAGAGGGTTATATCTCAGCCAGTCTTGCTCGGAAAACGACTGGATTTAATGAGGATGATCTTGAGCTTCTCTGGAACAGTCTGATCAATATGTTTGAGCATGATCACTCGGCAGCAAGAGGGAAGATGTCTGCACGAAAACTGATTGTTTTCAGGCATAAAAATGAACTTGGATGCTGTCAGTCTCATCTCCTCTTTGACAGGGTTAAGACAGAACGTCTCTCAGGTGATCTGCCGCCGCGTTCTTTTGAGGATTACAGGGTTACGATCTCTGAGGATATGCCAGACGGCGTTGAGATGATCGAGAAGTTATGATTAAGAATAGTTATGCTGATGACGAACTCCTCTCGTTGTCTGGCATACAGCATTTCCATTTTTGTAAGCGTCAGTGGGCACTGATACATATTGAGCGCCAGTGGGAGGATAATCTTCGGACAACGGAGGGTCATTTTCTACATGAGAGGGTTGATGATCCTTTCTTTACTGAAAGCAGGGGCGATGTGGTGATCTCAAGAGCTTTTACTCTGGTCTCCCATGAGCTTGGATTATATGGTGTGGCTGATGTTATTGAGTATATCCGCTCAGAGGATGGCATATCTCTTCCTGGCTATGATGGCCTCTGGGTTATGAATCCTGTTGAGTATAAGAGGGGTAAGCCAAAGACTGACGAGCGTGATGAGGTTCAGTTGTGTGCACAGGCCATGTGCCTGGAAGAGATGTTTGATCTTGATATAGGGGCTGCTGATTTCTACTACAATGAGATCCGCAGAAGGGTTCATCTTGAACTGACTGATGAACTGAGAGGTCTTGTCCGTTCTCTCTCAGGTGAGATGCATGATCTCTTCAGGAAGGGGATTACTCCTGCTGCTGGATCCCGTAACTGCAAGATGTGCTCTCTTGTGAATGTCTGCCTTCCTAAACTGACCAGAAAGAAGGTCTCTGTTGATGGATATCTGAAAAAACATGTTATAGATGCCTGCATCCCTGATGGCTCCTGACTGATGTGGGTATTCAGGATGATTCAATCATGAGGAAGTTATTAAATACGCTCTATGTGACGTCGCCGGACTCATATCTTCTCAAAGACGGGGATAATGTTGTGTTAAGGGTTGATGGGAAGGTGAAATTCCGTGTTCCTGTATACAACCTGGAGGGTATCGTCTGTTTTGGACATATGGGTGCGAGTCCTGGTCTGATGGCCATGTGTGCTGAGAATAATGTTGGTCTCTCTTTTTTCACTCCATATGGGAAGTTCCTGGCAAGGGTAAATGGGAAGGTTCGCGGGAATGTATTGCTGCGGCGGACTCAGTATCGAAGGGCAGATGATCCTGAGGGATCTCTGGATCTCGCGAAGTGCTTTATCATCGGGAAGGTTGTAAACTGCAGAACTCTTCTTGGCAGGGGTATCAGGGATCATGCTGATGTCATCAATTGCAGAAAAATAGGTTCTGTGGATGTTCTGCTTATCGAGAATCTCCGGAAAATTGATGAATGTCTCAGTTCTGATACTCTCCGTGGGATTGAGGGGAATTGTGCAAAATCCTACTTTTCTGTAATCGGTGAACTGATTCTTAAACAGAATGCTGATTTTTATATCTCAGGCCGTAACAGGAGGCCGCCTCTTGATAATATGAATGCACTGCTCTCTTTTTTCTACACACTGCTTGCCCATGATGTTGAGTCTGCCCTTGAGTCTGTGGGCCTTGATCCATATGTCGGTTTTTTCCACACAGACAGGCCAGGCAGGGCAAGTCTGGCACTTGATATGATGGAGGAACTGAGGCCTTTTATGGCTGATCGTCTTGCACTCAATCTGGTGAATCTGAAGCAACTGAATGGCGGGGATTTTATAAAGAAGGAGAATGGTGGCGTTCTGATGACTGAGGACGGGAGGAAGAAGGTTCTGGGGGCCTGGCAGAACAGGAAGCGGGATCAGATAACTCATCCATATCTGAATGAGAAGATCCCGGTCGGATTGATCCCATATGTTCAGGCAATGCTGATGGCTCGCTTTTTGCGAGGGGATATTGATGGATATCCGCCTTTCTTTATGAACTGAGGTAATTTTATGATGGTGCTGGTTACATATGATGTAAATACTGAGTCTGACGGGGGAAAGACGAGGCTGAGGAGGGTGGCAAAAGTCTGTGTCAATCATGGGCAGAGGGTTCAGAATTCTGTATTTGAGTGCCTCCTGGAGCCTGCCCGGTTTGCAGAACTCAAGCACTCCCTGTGTGAGATAATAGATGAGGACAAGGATAGTCTCAGGTTCTATTATCTCGGAAAAAACTGGATAAAGAGGGTCGAACACTTCGGAGCAAAGGAGGGTTATGACCCGGAGGGTTTATTAATCGCATGACCTCTGCGAACCTGTAGTGAGCATACTTTCCAGGGGGGGGTTCGCAGGAGAAATAAATTTATGATATATATTTATTTCCATGAAATCAAATGAATCTTAGATTATGTAAATCAAAATGAATACGGCGGGCCGTGATGCGGGTTGCGGCCAGCTTAAGATCAGATATTGGATCTGTGGCCAGGTGTCCCGTCTCTGTAGGAAATAATATCAGTATGCTGATATATAGAATATGAACTGATCAGATTCATTGCTCTGGTTTTAACTGGAAAAATGACTTTGATCAGAATTGTTTGCAGTCACACCCTTCACGGGTGTGTGGATCGAAATCACACGAGACAGCAACGATAAGAGCCACGCGCATGTCACACCCTTCACGGGTGTGTGGATCGAAATTCGCCATCGGCAAAGTAGTACCTGATCTGACCCAAAGTCACACCCTTCACGGGTGTGTGGATCGAAATCAGGGTCGATGATGGCCACGTTGTCCTCCAGGGTGTCACACCCTTCACGGGTGTGTGGATCGAAATTTTGCGAGAGGCTTTATGGTGAGTAGCGCCTGCCTCGTCACACCCTTCACGGGTGTGTGGATCGAAATATGAATGACATCCCCATGTCGTGGCGAACCTCGGAGTCACACCCTTCACGGGTGTGTGGATCGAAATCGGTCGAATGTGATGTCACTCAAGCCCGCGACGACGTCACACCCTTCACGGGTGTGTGGATCGAAATATCCCGGGCAGTGATTGCAAAACTGTTGTGTGACCGTCACACCCTTCACGGGTGTGTGGATCGAAATCAGGTCTTGCCCTTGGTGCCCACAACCACCCACCGCGTCACACCCTTCACGGGTGTGTGGATCGAAATATGCACTTGGGACATGGAGCCGCTAGGGCCCCTGTCACACCCTTCACGGGTGTGTGGATCGAAATAGAAGTGGATATGTCATCTACCTGGATGGTGCCCCGTCACACCCTTCACGGGTGTGTGGATCGAAATCCCCAAAGTATGAGGTTGAATCAGAAACATTCGAGTCACACCCTTCACGGGTGTGTGGATCGAAATATCTTGCACGTCAATATGTGCCTGGAGATCCTCGTCACACCCTTCACGGGTGTGTGGATCGAAATTACGTACAGGGCTCATGGGGGGAGCCCGTGGCCAAGTCACACCCTTCACGGGTGTGTGGATCGAAATGCAATCGCCAAACTCATCGACGGCACTGATGAGTGTCACACCCTTCACGGGTGTGTGGATCGAAATAGAGGTAGTGGTGCATAGGCGACCCGGTTTGAAGGTCACACCCTTCACGGGTGTGTGGATCGAAATCCGTCTTGGACATCCTCATTGAACATGCCTGTGAGTCACACCCTTCACGGGTGTGTGGATCGAAATACTCAGGCCCAGCCAGTTGAGCAGCCAGTCCAGGGTCACACCCTTCACGGGTGTGTGGATCGAAATTCCAACCTCCAGTATGGCATCTACACCGCCCTCGCCGTCACACCCTTCACGGGTGTGTGGATCGAAATCGACTGGAACAAAACCAACAATGAGGATCTCCCCGTCACACCCTTCACGGGTGTGTGGATCGAAATCTTCGGGCAGGCCAAGATTGATGGGGCCTGTCTTGTCACACCCTTCACGGGTGTGTGGATCGAAATATCGGTATTGGATGGCTGAGGGCGCCACCGAGTCAGGTCACACCCTTCACGGGTGTGTGGATCGAAATCTCCAGACATGTCCTCCCTTGGCATCCACACCTCTGTCACACCCTTCACGGGTGTGTGGATCGAAATCAGGTGCTGATGCCCCCCAAGGAGATGGCTGCCAGTCACACCCTTCACGGGTGTGTGGATCGAAATTATGATGGTGGAATACAATGATAAAGGGGTCACCCGTCACACCCTTCACGGGTGTGTGGATCGAAATTGGTTATCCTTTCGCGGGTGTCCTGAGGGGTTGGTGTCACACCCTTCACGGGTGTGTGGATCGAAATGCAGAGAACCGAGGATTAAGAAACAGGGCTTCCCAAGTCACACCCTTCACGGGTGTGTGGATCGAAATGGGTTGGTCTGCGCTGCCATCTCGGTCCATGCCTCTGTCACACCCTTCACGGGTGTGTGGATCGAAATTTCATATGCCCTATACTTTTTGCAGTATGCCTCTCGTCACACCCTTCACGGGTGTGTGGATCGAAATAGGTGATCTCGGGTCAACCAGCCCCCCGGAGCCAGTTGTCACACCCTTCACGGGTGTGTGGATCGAAATTGCCTGTGGAGGCTGTGCCACCTCCGGGGGTGTCGGTCACACCCTTCACGGGTGTGTGGATCGAAATATCGATCCTCCCGATATTCATCGCCTCCGCCTTTACGTCACACCCTTCACGGGTGTGTGGATCGAAATTCAATCAGCGGCCTGTATAGTCCTGAAGAGATCGGTCACACCCTTCACGGGTGTGTGGATCGAAATAAGATCCTGATGAGACACAACGACGGCTCTGTTGTCTCGTCACACCCTTCACGGGTGTGTGGATCGAAATATCCTGATGAGACACAACGACGGCTCTGTTGTCGTCACACCCTTCACGGGTGTGTGGATCGAAATTCTGTGGACTACCTGTCCTTTTGTAATCGTCGCGTCACACCCTTCACGGGTGTGTGGATCGAAATACCCGGGATGTTGGTGTTTGTCTTGGCAGGCCAGTCACACCCTTCACGGGTGTGTGGATCGAAATAAGTTACACTGGATGGTTAAAATGGTGTAATGGGGTCACACCCTTCACGGGTGTGTGGATCGAAATCATATCGCCATTGCCCCGCTGTCAGACGAGCCTAGTCACACCCTTCACGGGTGTGTGGATCGAAATATCTTCAGCCCGGAGATAATAAGATAGAATTGACGG
>Ga0265294_10003663_pt1 | contig 19496 bp, 23 predicted proteins | sample MunlanPumphouse3_FD_192504 | JGI IMG/M metagenome (GOLD analysis project Ga0265294, IMG submission 192504) | Groundwater microbial communities from a municipal landfill in Southern Ontario, Canada - Pumphouse #3 | ecosystem: Environmental > Aquatic > Deep subsurface > Groundwater | place...
CGCACAGTATCCTGCAGTCTCTGGCCAGAGTAGAAGGATCACAGGAAACATAGATGATCTTCGACGGAGATGCTTGCAGCATAGCATCCAGAACGGCTCTTTCACAACCCTTCCGTGGCGGGTCCAGGACGATAAGGTCCGTCCGGATACCACGGGACACGAATTCAGGCAGGAGTACTTCACTTCTTCCGCAATAAAACTCAACGTTATCGATGCCATTGATCTCAGCATTGATTCTCGCGTCATCGATAGCCCTTTCAACGATCTCGATCCCAGTCACTTTGGCACATTTACCAGCTAATAGCAGAGATATCGACCCAGTTCCGCAATACAGATCGATCACATGCTCATCACCTTTAAGCCCGGAAAATTCTATGACCTCTGCGAAAAGCCGCGAAGCCATCTGCGTGTTGACCTGAAAAAACGCGGTAGGCGATATTCTGAAAGTCAGACCGTGGATCTTTTCTTCGATATATCCGCTACCGCATTGATCCAAAAGAATAAACTCATCACCAAGAACAGTATTACCCTTCACCGGATTGATATTAGCATAATATGCTGTCAGCTCAATATTTTCAGATTCTGCAAGCATAATAATCTTATCCCGTATCGCGGATACTCCTTCAAACTCTTTACGTGAAAGAACAGCGACGACCATAGCCTGACCCGTGAAATAACCAATACGGATCATCAGATGGCGAAGTAAACCGTTTCCGGAAACTTCATCATAGGGTTCGATCAGTTCGTCAGAAATGGTATCTCTGAAAAGCTCTCTTACCTTATCAGCGAAACCATGCTGGATGAGACATGAATCCCCGTCAACGATTTTGTGTGAATTATACTCATAAAATCCGATAGCAACTGAACTGCTGCTGTCTCTGCCGACAGGCATCTGCACTTTATTTCTGTAACGAAAAGGGTCATCCGAAGAAATGATCTCACGCATCACGCTTTCGATATATTCCCGACCGGATCCGCCGATCCGGACAAGAGTTTCAAGAACATTGGTTTGCTTCCATTTTATCTGCGAAGCATATGACATAAACTGAAAACTGCATCCGCCACACTTATATGCATACTTACAAGGTGGTTCGATACGTTCTGCAGAAGGAACAAGGACTTTGATGATCCGCGCTTGTGCGTGATTGCGTGATACTCCTGTAACAGATACCCGTACAAGATCGCCCGGAACACTGCCTGGGACGAAAACGACCATTCCTTCGCAGCGTCCTACACCATTACCTGCTGAGGTCAGGTCAGTTATTTGAATATCAGCTAAATCCCCATTCTTCAATCTTCCACCTCTTTCACCTTTTTCACCCCGGGCAGACAACCTAGCTTATCTATAGATTTTACCATATATGTGATAACATCACCGAACTGACCTGTCATGTATAGTACAATCAACCAAAATCGCAAAGGAGAGCATATATTGGAATATATATTATCATTTCTTGAAGGAATAATAACATTCATTTCACCGTGTATATTACCGATGTTTCCCATATACCTGTCCTATTTTGCAGGAAACACAGTAGAGGATGATCTTGTGTCATCTTCAGACGGAACTTCACGAGAGAAACGGAAAACTTACCAAACACTCAGAAATGTCCTGGGATTTACGCTGGGGTTCACGCTTGTTTTCACCGCACTCGGAACCTTTGCCGGTTCAGCCGGAAGATTTCTGAAAGATCATTCAACAGTGATCAATATCGTTGCCGGAATAATAGTGATACTGTTCGGGTTACATTTTACAGGATTACTGAAGATCAAATTTCTCGATAGATCCAAATCGCTCGAATACAAGAAACGTAAGCTGGGATTCCTTTCTTCTCTTCTTTTCGGAATAGTTTTCTCATTAGGATGGACGCCATGTGTTGGAGTTTTCCTCGGATCGGCACTGATGCTGGCAGCCTCTCAGGGTAGTGTCTTAAAAGGAACAATGATGCTTTTCGCATATTCACTTGGTCTTGCTCTGCCGTTCCTTCTCAGCGCGATCTTCATCGAAAGACTGAAATCAACGTTTGCATTTATTAAGAAACACTACAAAGTGATCAACCTATCAGCGGGCATACTGCTGATCATAGTTGGTGTAGCTATGGTATTCGGTTTCTTTGGATATATCATGGGGCTGCTGACTTTTTGACAAAACAGAACAAAACATAGCAATAGCAATTGATCCCGGAGGTAAAATAAAATGTTAGGAAAATATAAGACTATAATAATTTTTCTGGCCATAGTGCTGGTAATAGGTGGCGCGGCATTCGCATATCCCAAACTTTCGGATATGTATTCACAGAACGCTCAGTCGCAGGAAACTTCATCTGACCAATCAAGCCGCATCCAGGCACCGGACTTCAAAGTATATAACTACGACGGAAAGGAAGTCATGCTCTCAGACTATTTCGGAAAGCCGATAGTGTTGAATTTCTGGGCAAGCTGGTGTCCACCCTGCAAAGCTGAAATGCCTACATTTAATGCAGTTTACCAGGACATCAAGGACGATGTTCAGTTTCTGATGGTCGATCTTGTTGACGGTCAGAAAGAAACTGAAGCTAAAGGAAAAGCATACATAGAAGAGCAAGGGTTCACTTTCCCTGTCTTATTCGACAACGACGGATCTGCAGGGTATATGTACCAGATCTCATCGATACCAACGACTTTCTTTCTGGATAAAGACGGATATATAGCAAGTTACCACACCGGCATGATGGATGCGATCCAGCTTCAAAGTGGGATCAACGGAATAACGGACTGAATGCTTTGGGCATAAGTTCCTTAAGGAGATAAGTTTCCGATGAACCGGAAGACGTGACTACTATGACCTCGAATGCTTCAGGATCACAGAATTCAACCATGACCTGTCTGCAAACACCGCAGGGAAAGCACTCTTCCGGTTCTTCATCGTGTCCTCCGCAAACAGCAATAGCGGTAAATTTCCTCGCACCTTCAGAAACAGCTTTGAAAAAGGCTGTTCTCTCAGCGCAGTTAGTAGGAGAAAAAGCCGCGTTCTCAACGTTACAGCCGGTAAATATCCGACCGTCATCAGCGAGAAGCGCGGCTCCTACTTTAAACCCCGAGTAAGGTGAATATGACTTTTCCCTTACATGCAGAGCAAGCTTTATAAGATCGTCTCTTACCACTTGCCCTTGCTCATGTGTCCTGCAAGCTCTGCTTTGCTACGCTGCTTGAGTACCCATGCTTCGCTTTTCGCGTTCTTGAACAAAGCCACACACGGCGGATCCAAATTGATCTCTATACCTTCATCAGCGAGCTTTTCGAGTTTCATTGCCAATCTTACGATCTCCATATGGATATCGTTTGTTCTGTCCGACATGTAGATCTTCTTTGCATCATCTTCCGCAATTGCTGAAAACTGCTCCTTCGGTGCTCCGCATTTGGGGCACTTCTCAGGAGCTTCATCACCTTCATGCACGTAACCGCACACTGCACATTTCCACAACATAATAAGTCCTCCTTCGTTCGATTATTCGTACCGTTTAAGACGGTTTGCTAATTAAGAATATACCTAATTTAGTAACTTAAGTCAATTATATCCGGTTCACCTTACAACTCTGACGGAAAGTCCGATGTCTCTGAGCAGATCTGCACCAATTTCAGCATCCTTAACTGAAAGCACAGTCACTCGAAGAGAGCCGCCCTCATATTCCCTGCTGTCCTGGATAGATATGTTTCTAATGTTTATTCCGGCTTCGGCAAAAATATTCGCTGCTGTAGCGATCATCCCGGGTCTGTCATCGATATCCACCCAGATCTGCACGTATTCCTTACCTTCATGTCCGGGCATCGTCAGACTGTCTCTGAGTGTTTTCGATTCGCTGAAAACAGCTGTCATCTGTTCCTTATTTCTGTCAGCTATCAGTTCTGCGATCCGGTGCAACGAAACCGAATACTCTTCAATAAGTTTAAGGATCGTCTGCCCTGAATCACTGAGTATATCTGCCCATAGGACCGGATCGGACGAAACGATCCTGGTAATATCCTTGAACCCTCCGGCAGCGATCGTTCTGAGCCTTTCATCATCTGTTCTGTTCAGGGTATCCACAAGTGCATATGCCACGACATGCGGGAGGTGCGAAACCAATCCGACAGTTCTGTCGTGCTCCTTTGCATCCATCTTAAACGCAACTGCCCCTATCTGCTCTACTATCGTCTCTAACATTTCGAGGTCTTCAGAAAGACTCTTCAATTCTTTACTTTCACATATTATATAAGGAGCGTTTTCGAATAATCCGTCTGAAGCGGCATTAAACCCGGTCTTATCCGACCCTGCCATTGGGTGTCCGCCTATGAATCTCATACCCGGACAGTTTTCGGCAACATGTCTGTAAATGCTCGATTTAGTGCTTGTTGTATCTGTCACCACACCTTTATAAAAGCTGTGAAGCGAATCCAGCACATCCACCGTGTTGCTCACCGGAACACAGATAAAAACAATATCACAATCTGAAACATCAGATACATCTGTACTTGTTCTTTTCACACAACCTGATCCTAAAGCAGATCTTAACGAGTCAATGTTTCTGTCGACCGCAATATACAAAGGTTTTCCTGTTCTTGCCTTGTACGCCTTTGCGACCGATCCGCCGATCAATCCTAATCCTATCACACCGATCTTAACATCGTCTGAAAGTTTATAAGATGCTTTCTTCATTATTCTCTTCACCATCCTTAAAGAAGTGAATGAAAAATCTTATTCAGATAAATAACGCCACTGCCGATCACCGGGGCTGCTTCTCCAAAAGCAGATATCTCAACCTTGATCCTATGTTCTTCGCCAAAAAGCAACCGTTCGTTTATCTCTTTCTCAAGTTTTCCGGCAAACCAATCTCCTCCAATAGCAGCGTCATGTCCAATGAAAATAATCTCCGGGTCTATAAGATTCATTCCTGATGCTATTGCAGAAGCGAGTCTCGAAATATATTCATCCATAACCAGAGATGCCAGCTTATCCTTCGCTTTAGCTGCTTCGATCACATCCTCAAAAGCAATGACCTCATGAGTCTTAAGTATACTCTTTCCTGCTTTAGCAGCATCACCGACAACATGTGACATAAAATTGGGGATACTTGCATAGACTTCAATACATCCTCTGTTTCCGCAGGAACAGACCGGACCATCCACATCGATGCTTATGTGACCCAGCTCACCGCCGCATCCGTGTGCTCCGCTGTACAGATCGCCATTGATCACCATCCCGGCTCCTATGCCATGTGTTATGCCTATATAGGTAAAATTTGAGCACCCCATTCCTTTGCCGTAAAGATGTTCCGCCAATGCCGATGCATTCATATCATTTTCAAGTAATACATTGAGATTCGTCTTCTTTTCAAGCCACTTGCATACCTCAACATTGGATATTCCGTAAAAATCCGTGGGGCTTAGTATGCGCCCTTTTCTGCTGTCAACAGGTCCGATGCACGAAACTCCTATCCCGATAAACTTTTCTCTTCCTTCTTCATCCAAAATAGTCTGTATGCTTTCAAGAATATTAGACATCAGTATCTTAGCATTAAATTTATGGTCAAGCCTAAACTCAATACTTTTAGAAATCAAAGCTCTGGGTGTGATCGAAGAAACTACGACTTTATCTCTGCTTATATATACACCCATGACTCTGCGATTGTTTTCATCAGGACATAGCAAAACCGGGTTTCTGCCTACAACGCTATTAGTCTTGATCTCGCCTTCCGCTATCCATTTATTCTCAATCAGATTGTGTACTATATTGCCTACAGTCATCTTCGTAAGTCCGGTCATATCACTTAATTCCGCGCGAGTGGAACATTGACCCGTATAAACAAGCTTCAGGATCAAAGCTTTGTTGCCTTCCCCCACATTCTTTATATTTCTGCCCTTATTACGCATATCACACCTATAAATCAACTTTGAAACGCAAGTGTATGCAATATATAATAGTATTAATAATGTCAATGTGCAACTGCTGAAAAAGTATTGTAATCATCGATCTTTTAATCTATAATTAATAAATCAATTTTACTATTAACCCTGAACGAATTTGTTATAGAATATTTACGGAGGTGTGCTATGATTTCAAAGAAAGAATTTAGCGAAGCAAAGGAAAAGACGTTGGAATTTTTCGCCAAGGCGGGTATCGCGATCACGGACGAAGAACATGACAGGATAGAAGTAGCGGATTTTGGGCTTAGCGACCTCAAGAATACCGGACTTCAGATACTTACTTATGTAAATACTGACAGAGTATGCGCTAAGGAATTGGTGCTGACACCCTATCAGACTTGTCCGGAACACAGACACCCTTCATTGGACGGCAGAGAAGGAAAAGAAGAAACTTTCAGATGCAGATACGGCAGCGTTTATCTCTACGTTGAAGGCACACCAACTTCCGGCAGAGGTGTCGAGCCACCTGATGGAACATATACTGTTTTTCACGAGATCGTTCTCGCTCCCGGACAGCAGTATACACTTTCTCCAAATACCCTTCACTGGTTCAAAGCAGGCGAAAAGGGAGCGGTTATTTCAGAATTCTCTACAAGCAGTCACGATGAAAGTGATATTTTTACAGATGAACGGATCAACAGGATTCCAGAGGTTGAATAATGAAGAATTTTGTACAGTACGGAGCAGGTAACATAGGTCGTGGTTTTATAGGTCAACTGTTTTCGCAAGGAGGATACGACGTCAGATTCATAGATGTCAATATGGATGTCGTTAATGCCCTCAATCGCGATCACAAGTACACTGTCACGATAGTTGATGGTGATGACCGGGAAGATGTCATCGTGCATAATGTTTCGGCGATCGATGGCCGTGAACCCGCCAACGTCGCTGAGGCAATCGCTGAGGCCGATGCTATGGCAACTGCGATCGGAGTAAATATTCTCCCCAGGATCGCGGGCAATATCGCTGAGGGGATCCGGCTTAGATATGAGCGGAAGATCAAGTCACCTTTAGACATAATAATATGCGAGAATCTTCTTGATGCGGATAAGTTTTTGCACAAACTGATCTCAGATGAACTCAATGAGGGAGAAAGAGAATATTTTAATTCTCATATAGGCCTGGTTGAGGCTTCCATAGGCAGAATGGTACCTGTGATGACCAAGGAACAACTGCAGGATGATCCTCTTAAAGTTTACGTGGAAAAGTACTGTGAATTGCCGGTAGATAAAGACGCCTTCAAGGGAAGTGTACCTGAGATCCCGGGTATATATCCTTTTTCTCCTTTTGGTCTATATATCAAGAGAAAGCTGTTCATTCATAATATGGGACATGCTTTGTCCGCATATCTCGGAAATCTTCAGGGAGCTGATTATGTATGGCAGGCAATGGCTGTCCCTGAAATCAAACTGATCGTATACCGCGCGATGCTTGAGTCGGCAACCGCTCTTTCAAGGCAGTATTCATTCCCTCTCGAGAGTCTTATCGATCACATCAATGACCTTTTAAGGAGGTTTGCCAATAAAGCTCTGGGAGATACAACATCAAGGGTTGGGAATGATGTAAAGCGCAAACTGTCACCCGATGACCGATTCGCCGGTGCGATAAGATTTTGCGAAGGAAATTCGATAACCCCGGCATTTATTCCTGCAGGCATAGCAGCTGCTATGTTCTTCAGAAACGAAAACGACAGAAATTCAGTTCAGCTTTTTGCCGAACTGGATGAAAAAGGTGTGGATCATATCTTAGAAAATTTCTGCGGGATAAACGGCGACAGGATCGTTGTGGATATGATCAGGGGTTATTACTCATTATTAAAGGAAAATGGAGACATATCTGCTCTGCTTGCTTTGGCGGAAAATAACTACGCCGGTCTAAATGCCGGAAGACGGATTATTTGAGGGGGTTAAATCAATGATAGATATTGCATGTGTTGGTATACTCGTAGCAGACGCTATTGCGAAACCTGTTGTAAGCATACCGGATAAAGGGAAATTGGAATTAGTGGACAGCATTGGCCTTTATACAGGAGGTTGTGCAGCAAGCGCGTCGATCAATATGTCCGTGATCGGACGTAAAGTAGCTATTGTCGGTAAGATAGGCAATGACGGATTCGGCATGTTTATGAGAACCGCTCTGGAAGATAAGAAAGTTATAACTGATGCTCTCGTTTCAGCCGACGATGAGGGAACATCAGCCTCACTGGTAATAGTAACTCCTGATGGTGAGCGTTCGTTTATCCATTCATTGGGAACGAATGCAACTTTCTGTGAAAATGACATTGATTACGATATCATCGATGATTCGAGGATCGTATTTGTAGCAGGCACTATGCTTATGCCTTCCTTCGACGGTGAAGACTGTGCTCTTTTTCTGTCCAAATGCAAGAGCAAAGGTAAGATAACAGCTCTGGATACAGCTTGGGACTCTAAAGGCAGGTGGATGGATGTGTTAGAGCCTTGCATGAAATATATTGATTATTTTCTTCCAAGCTATGAAGAAGCTGTAGAATTGTCCGGTAGAACCGACCCGGATGAGATAGCCGATGCTTTCCTTTCAATGGGTCCGCATACCGTAGTTATCAAACTAGGAAAGGACGGTTGTCTGATCAAGAGTTCACTTACGGGCGAAAGACATCTGATCCCTACATTCAACAGAATCAAAGCGGTCGATACCACAGGTGCAGGTGATGCTTTCTGTTCAGGTTTTCTGTCAGCACTATCAGCAGGCAAGTCCTTATATCAATGCGGGAGATTCGCTAATGCAGTCGGGACTCATTGCGTTATGGCTAAAGGGGCTTCGACAGGCATTAAATCGGAAGAAGAAATATCAGCTTTTATCGAAGCTTATGACCTCGAGACAGAAAACCTCAGGAATCAGTAAGGTCAAATAGCTTACGGATATTAAGTATAGTAACGTTTCCGCGGGACAATTTAACTATGCCCTTATTTTCGAAAGACTTAAGGACACGGCTGACGACTTCGCGTGCCGTTCCGATATTTTTCGCGATGGTATCATGAGTTATATCTATCATTTCTGTACCATCAAGTTCGTGTTTTTCTATAAGAAACCCCGCGATCCTTGCCGGAACACTTCCGAAAACCATCTTGTCGATTATGCCCACGGCTTCGGAAAATCTGTCAGCCAGAACATTCATTGTATAGTCTTTAACAGCATTGTTCTCACTGTTGAGTCTGATGAAGATAGTCTGAGGGATAACAAACATCCGGACATCCTTTTCAACCTCAAGATATATCTGGAATCTGACACTTTGTATCATACAGGCAGCAGTCATAATGCATGCGTCCCCGGCAAGCAAACGGTATAATGTGACCTCCCTGCCATCTTCGGATGAAAGAAAGGCTCTGACCTGACCTTCTTTCAGCAGGATCATTCCGCTGCATTCACTGCTGCTTCTGACAAGCTGTACGCCTCTGTGTATGTTATTGACGTTTATTCCTGATAAAACTATCCGTCTCTGCGTTTCAGTAAGTTCTTTCCAGAACGGTATATTTTCTCTGATGAATACGCCTTCACTGCTCTCAGGTTCGATCATACCTCTACCTGCCCTTCATCTGGTTTCATTGTGCCATGCCGGTGTCTTCACGTCGACAACGAAATGCACTCTGACGGTTTGCTTCTCCTTCTTGGGTGAAACATAAATAAATTCCATACCATTTCCGCTTTGCATCCTGTACGCTTCAACTTTCTTGTGCGGTGCCCTGAAAACTTCTTTTCCTGCGCATAATATGACAAAAAACCTTCCTGCAATATTCATTACCGCGTCTTTCGCTATAATTTTCTCTTCACCGTTGCCGGACTTCAAAGTCGCATCCGCAATGATCCTTCTGTGTACGTAATTAAGGCTGTACTCATCCATAGATCAACTCCTCGATTTCACGGGCTTCACGCGGGATTTCAGCCGATAGGATCTCACATCCGTCTTCAGTTACCAGAACATCATCTTCAATACGAAGTCCTGTATTCCACTCAGGTATATATATGCCCGGTTCTACAGTTATCACCATACCTGCTTCAAGTACACATTCTCTGCTTACAATGTCATGTACATCAAGACCTAAATGGTGAGACACATTATGCCAGTAATAGTTTACTATTTTATCAGGAACGTCGATCACACCCAATGCAATCAGTTCATCTGCAGCGGTCTTTCTGCATAAATTATTCACTTCTTTTATTAAGACTCCGGGTCTGATGAATTCAAAAGCAGCCTCCTGGCAGTTTCTTACAGCGTTATATACAGCAAGCTGTTTCTCGGAGAACTTCCCGGAAACCGGAAATGCTCTCGATATATCTGAACATAAACCATTCCAGCGTACACCAACATCAAGCAGGACCATGTCACCATCAGAAATCACATCAGAAAGCTGAGGGTAATGAAGATAGTTGAAATTGCTGCCTGCAGCTACAATAGTATCAAAAGAAGGTTCTCCCGCACCGTTCATCGCCAAAACATACTGAAAGATAGCAGCAGCCTGGTATTCACGCATCCCGGGCTTTATGTTTCTGTAAATAGCTTCTATTCCTTTACCTGTTATCTCTATAGCTTTTCGCATCATTTCAATTTCATGATCGCTCTTGATCGCTCTCAGCCCACTGAAGATGCTCTGAAGATCCGATCTGAGGATATGCGGATGCTCCTTCTCAAGGATATTGCTTAGCCATACATTTGAAGTAACGCTGCAATTTAAGTCAAGATACATTATTCCGGAAAAATCCGTTAAAACATCTCTGATTATCGCATCAAGGCACTCAGAATGAGCTATATCATAGATCCCCGATATTGCAGACGCAAGTCTTTCTGACAAAAGCACTCCATTCCATCTTTCACTATTCTTGTCAGCGGTCCTTATGCACAGGGTAAGTCTTAAAACTTTACCTGCTTTCTTTAGTATAACCAATGCTGAACCTTCCTGTTCGATTCCGGTCAGATAGAAGAAATTTCTGTCAGCAAAAAACGGGTATAACGCATCAGCGCTCTTTCTGTAAGGCATCCCTGAAAATATCACACAAACTGAATCATCATTGAGTTTATCTATAAATCTCTGCCTGTTATCCCTATAAACTTCAGGCACTCTGACCGTTGTATCCATTGTTTCCCTCCGCTCTTATACTACGTCCGAACAATCGTTGCTTTATTCTATTATAACCTATCTTTCTGTAAGTCATAATATTAGGTAATAGTGTTTTACAATTAGTGATTAATAAAATATAATATCAGTATTGATTTGGGGGACTTAATGCTAATTAACAGTAAAATAACACTATCAGATAGTACCGTTGCTGAACTTGACAAACTCGAGAAGCTTCTCGAGAAGGAATTATCCGGGGGAAATACTTTTATATCAGAAGAAGCTCTCAGGATCCTCAGAAGCGGGGGTAAGAGGCTTCGCCCCTTAATAACGATACTTTTTGCAGGATCATGCGGCTCATACAACTCAGATTTTACGTTGAAAGCTGCTGCTGCTATAGAAACGATGCACATGGCAACACTTGTACATGATGACACTATAGATAACGCTGAGCAACGCCGCGGGATCGATACCACATTCAAGAAACATGGTATACATACCGCTGTATATACCGGTGACTGGATGCTGTTGAAGTCTTTAAAGATCCTCTCATCCGGAGATAATGATACAGATGACCTGAAACTTACAGATCTTTTAAATATGCTTTCCGATGGACTCGAAATGGTTTGTGATGGTGAGATCGACCAGTATTACGGAAGAGGGATCATTCCGGGTAAGAAAGATTATTACAGGAGGATCAAGGGTAAAACAGCTGCAATGTTTGGTGCTGCCGCGGTTATTGGAGCCAGAGTCTCCGGGATGAAAGGTTCTTTGCTGGATCTTTGTTATGATTTCGGTTTGAATTTCGGGACCGCGTTTCAGATAAGAGATGATATAATCGACATGGGAAATACAGGTATAGTTGCCGGAAAACCTGTTGAAAACGATCTTAGAGAAGGTATAATAACTCTTCCCATGTTGCTTGTGTGCGAGAAATCACGTACATTCAGGGCTAAGGTCGAACAGTTTTTAATGTCTCCCGCAGACCAGTCGGCAACTGAAATAATACATGAAGCTATAGATAAAGGCGGAATTCAAATGGCCGATAAAGAGTGTTCATCATATATTTCCAGGTGTTTCTCTATTTTGGAGAAGCTTGCCTGTAGAGGTGCTGTTGTTGATGAGATCCGGGAACTTGTCAGTTCTGTTTTCATACTCGAATAGCGCCGATCATCAAGGAGGAAGTGATAATGGTTTTTAAAGAAATAGCCGACAGGTTTCCCTCAGCACTGTATCTTGCTGTGATAGGGGCAGCTGCTGTTTTTGTCATCTGGGTAGCAGTGGTTATGATCAGACTTGCTGTCAGAACCGGCAGACTTAGAAGAGATATATCAGAAATAGTTAGCGGTATATCTATGCAGCAAGGCTGTCAGATAGAAAACCTTCCGCTTATCAGTGATATTTTCGAGTCATTCTCAGGCAGATTGCGAAGCACCTTCACTGAGCTTATGCAAGGTGCTGCAGATCATTTCCACAAACGCTGGATACCTGACCCCCGATCATATCTCAATACAAGCACACTGACCGATGCTTCAGACCGCTCAATCATGAGCAGGATCGGATATCTTAGATTTCTGACTGCAGGCTTCTCTTTGTCTTTGTTTTCGACGGCTGCTGCGTTATATTTTTCGGATTCTGTTGATTCATTACGTTATGCCCTGTGGCTTGGATTTCTTCCTATGGCTGTAACTGTGATCACAGTTATGGTATTTCGCCTTGTGATCATCTCAACAGAGAATAAATTTGAGAGATCAGTTGATTCACTGGTCCGTGTAATATGTCTTAAAGTACCCGTTTTCAGTGATAATGCAGGTGTTTCACTTCTGGTAAGCCAGTTCATAGAATACGACAGGAACATGTCAGGTTCTGTATCACTTCTCTCCGACAAGCTTGACAGATTCACTTCTGACGGACTGGTCAATGCCGTATCCTCAAGTATTGAAGATACTTTGAGAGAAGCTGTTTTCCCTTCAATTGAAAGAAATAATGACGCGATATTAGCTTTGGCTAAAGATATATCTTCCCGAGAAGATGAAGGAATGAAGAAACTTGCTCTGAATTTCGCTTCTTCCGTTACTTCTGAGTTATCTTATCATCTGCGGCCTCTGGTTGCTCAGATTGAAAGCCTTTCTCATTCTCTGTCCGATTCGAAAAATTATATCGATGTTATTTCCAAGAATATAAATTCATATAAGCAGAGTGCTTCTGATCTTCAGGTTCTAACAAAGCAAACGCTTGCTGAATATGAGGAGTCCCGAAGAACATTTTCTGCAGACATAGCAAGTATCGCCTCATCGCTTAAGCAACAAAGTGAAATCAACAGAGAGTACAAGGAGATCGTCACAGAAGATGTGGGTAAATTCCAAAATTCGATCTCAAGTCTCAACAGTAAATTAGAGGAGAGCGATAAGACATTGAAAGTAATGCTTGATGCAATTTTTGTCGAAGCAAGAAATGCAGAAGAAAATGCTGCAAAGGCTCAAAGCAGTGCTGCTGACTATCTGTCTTCCATGAAGGATCAGATCAGGACACTCACCGAACAGCTTTCACTGAAGAACAATGCTCTTATATCTGATCTAGATAAGACGATTACACAGTTTTTCAATAAACAAGAAGAACATCTTGGTTCACAGAATGCTAAACTGGCTGATAAAACAGTTGATCTCCTAAACTCAATGGAAACATCAGCTTCTGCAATACATAACAGTACTGCTCAGATAAAGGCTGCTTTTGATGAACTTGAAGAAGCCAGAAGACGAGAGGAAGAAGCTAAAGCAAAGAAATCGATATTCAAGCGAAATAAGTGATATTATCGGATAGACTCATTCGGATAAGACTCATAATGAAGTACAGTAGCATGGAGGATTTATGAATATTTGGCATGACATTTCTGACTCGAAGATTAAGCCGGAGAGTTTCACAGCGGTTATCGAGATATCAAAGGGCGGCAAGCAGAAATATGAGCTTGACAAGGCAACCGGACTACTGAGGCTTGATCGCATTTTATATACTTCCACTCACTACCCTGCCAATTATGGGTTTATTCCCAGAACACTTGCCGGAGATGGTGATCCTATTGATGTGCTGGTCTTATGTACTGAACCGCTCCAGCCGTTGACCCTGGTCGATTGCTATCCGATAGGTATGATCACGATGATAGATACTGATGAGACAGATGAGAAAATAATCGCAATACCGTATCAGGATCCACAGATGAATATTTACAAAGATATAGCTGACATACCTCCTCACATTTTCGATGAAATCGTGCATTTTTTCAGTGTATATAAACAGCTTGAACATCGTGATACGAGTTTGCAGGAAATTCTGAACAGAGATGGAGCTGTTGCGTCCATCCAATCAGCTATCGCAGCATACAAGAAACATTTCAGATTATAAGATTACAAGATTCAAGATTACAAGGTTATTTAATCGTTGACAACGCGCTCGCCTAAATGATAATATTGCTGTCGGAGAGATGGCTGAGTGGTCGAAGGCGTTCGATTCGAAATCGAAAGTACCTTGACCGGTACCGCAGGTTCAAATCCTGTTCTCTCCGCCACAGAAAAAACGAGCACTAAAATATATGGTGCTCGTTTTTTATTGCAAGTTTTGCTGAAGTGGCGGAGAGAATCTCTTCGCCACAGGACTATCGTTTATGGTGTCCCTTTTATATTACCGGTTGATTTGTGGCGGAGAGAATCTCTTCGCCACAGGACTATCGTTTATGGTGTCCCTTTTATATTACCGGTTGATTTGAGGCGGAGAGAATCTCTTCCTAAATCAGTAATTTGTAGCTTTGATTTTAAAATATCCCTGAGGATGATCACATACAGGACATACAGCAGGAGCTTTCTTCCCGATATGTAAATGGCCACAATTTGCGCAATGCCAAACAACAATATCCTCTGTTTCAAATATGACTTTATTAACTACTTTATCATGCAATTTCTCATATCTTGCAGCATGTTCTTTCTCAATATCTGCAACCATTTCGAAAAGGAGAGCGATCTTTTCAAACCCCTCTTCTCTTGCATCTTTAGCAAAACCAGGATACATTTCTGTCCATTCATAATTCTCGCCGGCAGCGGCATCAACCAGATTTTCCATAGTTTTACCGACACCTTCATGTATCAGTTTAAACCATATTTTGGCATGCTCTTTCTCATTTCCCGCTGTTTCTTCGAAAATCTCTGCAATTTGATTATAGCCCTCTTTCTTAGCCGCACTGGCATAATAATTGTACTTGTTCCTGGCCATGGACTCACCTGCGAATGCAGCGTTGAGATTTTCGAGTGTCTTAGTTCCTTTAAGATCTTTCATTTTGACTTCCTTTCCTTCAAAAAATTATTTTAATCTTTGATCTTACGCTTCTGCTCCATACAATCGGGACATATACCTGTAAATAGAATAACAAAGTCGTCTACCATATTCTCCTTGAGCGCTTTGTCATTAAAATCAATAACAACAGGATTTTCAAGTTCAAGATCAATAAACTTGTCGCAATACTTACACAGTGCATGACAATGGTTTGATACGGTAGCATCATATTTATCTGCTGATCCCGGCACAGTAAGTCTAAGAAGCTGTCCTGAATCAACAAGGTGATTTAAGTTCCTGTAAACAGTTGCTTTGCTGATATCAGGATAAGACTCAACAATGCTGTTATAAACTTCTTCTGCTGACGGATGTCCCATAAATTTATTTACAGCATCTAACACCAATTGCTTCTGGATCGTATTTCTTCTTCCCATTTATGCTCCTTTGCTCATTCTCACTATTCCTTATTAGTAAAAATATTTTAATAACATTAAGTCTCAATAATATTATAGGCATGTATCGACTTTTGTCAAATAAATATAATACATCAGAACAACTAAAAGTGAAATATCCAAAATGAGGACTTGACACAATATTACCGTGATTATATTATATTGTTTAAACAGCATCAGCTGTTTAATTTTTGATAGATAGTTAGCCTCCGCTAACATTGGTGAGAAGAAATGGGATTATCTGAAGTCGCTATAGGCGAAGCAACTATAATAACAGAAGTTAGAGGCCATGGTCCTTTAAGAAGAAGATTGCTTGACATGGGATTAACTCCGGGAACAAAGGTAAGTGTTATTAAGCATGCACCTTTCGGGGATCCAATTGTTATACGTCTAAGAGGATATGAATTATCTATCAGAAAACAGGATGCCGCTATGATTATAGTTGACAGGAATTATAAACAATGAAATATACGATAGCTCTTATCGGGAACCAGAATTCCGGCAAAACAACTCTCTTCAATCAACTGACCGGGAGCAATCAGCATGTTGGAAATTTTCCGGGTGTAACAGTCGAGAAGAAGTCCGGGATAGTACGAAGGAAGAGCGAACTGGAAATAGTTGATCTTCCGGGAATATATTCACTTTCACCTTACTCTACCGAAGAGATGGTGACGTTGGATTTTATTTTGAAGGAAAAGGTTGACGGAATAATAAATATTGCTGACGCAACTAATTTGGAGCGAAATCTTTACCTTACTCTCCAGGTTCTTGAGCTTGGAATACCTGCAGTCCTTGCATTAAACATGATGGATGAGGTCATATCCTGCGGGAATTCGATCGATGTCAGAAAACTGGAGGCTGAACTTGGGATCCCGGTCGTTCCAGTTGTAGCAAGCAGAAACCGCGGTATAGATGATCTGGTTGATCAGGTAGCTTTAGTTGTTTCGAGTAATATCAAACCTGAGAAGTATGATTTTTGCACCGGTGAAGTACACCGGGCGATCCACGCTGTCGCACATGTAATTGAAGATAAAGCCAGAGCGTCTGATTTACCGGTTAGATTTATTGCTTCTAAGCTCGTCGAAGGCGATGACAGATTTATTAAGGAAATGGCACTCACTCCTGCCGAAATTGACATTATCGGGCATCTGACAGAAGAGATGGAATCAGAGTTAGGTAAGGACAGGGAATCCGCACTTGCGGACATGAGATACGAATATATTGAAAAGTTGTCTGCGGATGCCGTCAGCAGGTCTTGCTCTGTTGTTCAGCAAAGCTTCTCCTCCAGACTGGATAAGTGGTTGACTCACAAGTATCTTGCCATACCGATATTTGTTTTTGCCATGGTAGCGATATTCTATCTGACTTTTGGGTTGTTTGGTTCATGGCTTAGCGATTCTTTTGCCGGCATCATAGAATATTTGATAATGGTAACAGGCGATTTTCTTGATTCTGTTCAGATAAACATCGCTATCAGATCCCTTGTCGTTGAAGGTATTCTCTCCGGTGTAGGGAGCGTTTTGTCATTTCTTCCCACAATACTGATCTTATTCTTTTTTCTTTCAATTCTCGAAGATACAGGTTACATGTCGCGCATAGCATTCGTTATGGATCGCCTGTTGCGTAAGATGGGACTTTCCGGTCAGGCATTTGTCCCTATGCTTATTGGCTTTGGGTGTTCAGTACCCGCTGTCATGGCAACAAGGACCTTGTCAGGCGAAAGAGACCGGAAGATAACAATGATGTTGATCCCATTCATGTCGTGCAGCGCTAAGGTACCTATATATATAATGTTTGCAGCGGCTTTCTTCCCGGGAAAGCAAGCCGCGGTTATGACCATTTTGTATTTTACAGGAATGCTTGTTGCTGTGTTAACAGGGCTTGTTTTGAAGAAAATCATGTACCATAGTGAACCTACGCCATTCCTTATGGAGATGCCTGCGTATAGGCTACCATCAGTAAAGAGCGTGTTTCTTAATATATATGAAAAGGCTAAAGATTTTATAACCAGGGCCTTTACTGTGATATTACTTGCAACTATGATGATCTGGTTTCTGAGAAGTTTTGATTTCAGACTGGATTTCGTCAGTGACAATTCAGACAGTATGCTTGCAGGAATAGGTACTTTATTGGTGCCAATATTCAGACCGTTAGGTTTTGGAAATTGGATGACTTCAACAGCCTTGATCACAGGACTCACAGCTAAAGAAGCTGTTATCAGCACTTTTGCCGTACTTACATCTTCTCCTGACAACACGTCACTGATCGCTTCTCTGCAAAATATTTTCACACCTTTACAAGCAGCTTCATTTCTTGTTTTTACTTTACTTTATATGCCGTGTGTTGCTACTCTTGCTGTGATCAGACGCGAATTGGGTTCATTAGCCAAAGCTGGTTCAATTATGTTCTTTCAGACCGGTATAGCATGGGCAGCGGCGTTCATCTTATATCAGACAGGCTCACTTTTCGTCAAATGACAGGAGTTTATAATGAATGAATGTTCTGCGAACATAAGAAATGATTATGTTACATTGGAATCAAAGGGTTGCAATGTTTACACTGAAAAGAAGTCCGTATTCCATTCGATCGCCGCTCCGATCAGCAATGGATCTGAAGCGTTACATTATATTGAATCTGCCAGGTCTGAATATCCTGATGCAGTTCACCATGTTTATGCATGGATAGCGGGAGATATCGATCAGAGAAATAAATATTCTGATGATGGAGAGCCATCCGGAACAGCCGGTCTGCCTGTCCTTGACATTCTGAGAAAGAGGGGGATCGAGGATGCTGTGATAGTTGTATCCAGATATTTCGGAGGTACACTTCTCGGAACAGGGGGGCTTGTTAAGGCGTACTCAACAGCCGCTTCAAATGCCGTTGACAATGCAGTTCCCGTTAGAATGGTCAGATGTCTTGAGTATATGTGTGTCTCAAACTATCAGGATCACGAAAGGATCCGCCAAAGATTGAAAGATAGCAGTGCAATGCTGACTGATATCATTTACGGTGAAAATGTATCCTTCAAACTATCTATTCCATACGATATCGATGTTATGACTTTAAAAGCGATAAACGAAGTCACATCCGGGCGTATCAAGACCCAATATGCGGGGTATGGATACATCAAGGCATCCGGATTTATACTTTGATCAGATTGTCTGTTCTTTATCCTTGATGTAATGCTGATAAGAGACCATCAGAAGTGATTTATCCTGACTGTATGTTATCATTGTTACAGCTTTATCGATTGGGAAAAATCCACCTTCGGAAAAATTCTGGACCGAGTTTGGCGTGCATTTATCGCTCTTCGCCTCCATAACAAACCATGTTATCCTGTTACACACAGGTCTCTGCCTTGAAACTGAATAAAATTCATAGTTGGTCATGCCTGCTGTACTAACGATATCAGCTTCGACTCCTGCTTCCAGGAGTACTCTTGATCTCGCGATCGTTTCTGTTGAATCATCTGTTCTGATGACACCTTTCGGGAAAACCCATTCATTTTTCTCATTCTTGAGGATCAAAACTTTATGATCATAAAATACGATCCCTCCGGCACAGTTTCTTATAAGCATGGCCACCTCCGTTATTCGATTGTTTGCGATTGCATGGTATGATTTATTCTAACATCGGCCGGACTCTTTCGCAACTAAAGAAAGCAACTTATGGCTTATTGGCTTATTGG
>Ga0265294_10003664_pt1 | contig 19494 bp, 16 predicted proteins | sample MunlanPumphouse3_FD_192504 | JGI IMG/M metagenome (GOLD analysis project Ga0265294, IMG submission 192504) | Groundwater microbial communities from a municipal landfill in Southern Ontario, Canada - Pumphouse #3 | ecosystem: Environmental > Aquatic > Deep subsurface > Groundwater | place...
CATTTTATTCTTTTATTTCATTATTCATTTTATTTTGTTTTATTTAAGGTCCTTTGGCTGTTTGTGCTCAGGTAGAACAGGAAGAGCCATGGTATTGATCAGAATCGGGCTTTTGATGTCCTTTGCCCTTTCAATAACAAGTTCTTTTCCTTTCTGGGTAAGAGCAAAAAGAGGTACAGCAGTCCCAACCTGAGCGAGGGGCTTTACAAGATCCCTGATGGACTTTGAAGCGCAGCTGGTTACAATGTCTGAATTTTCTACAAGGGCCTGGGCTTCTTCCCTGTCCAGACCTGTAACATGTACCCCGATGACGATCAGGTCAAGCCCGAGCTCGGACTCAAGTTTCCGAACCTCTTTTGCAGTCTCGGCGAAGGCAACGGTTACTGCGATCTTTTTGTAACCGAGCTCTGCTGCTTTTTTCACTCCTGCAGCAGGGTCCATTTTTGCGGTTGAAGGGTCAAGCACGATTCCGCCGCGCTCTGTAATCCCATTTATTATACCTTCTATAGGCTCTGTTTCGACAAGGCCGGACATCCTGCCGCCCATGCCCTGGACAAGGGTAGGGTTGTTGGAAATTACAGTCCCTGCGCCTTCACAGGCGGTTACTGTTGTGTCCAGTAAACCCCTGCTCAGGCCCGTCATCATAACCTCGGATGCTCCAAATCCTACAAAGTCTTCGAGTTCAAGCCTGCGTTTATCGGTAAACATCCCGAAATCGCTGATCCTGAACTCCATATTCTTCCTGACTTCATCAGGGGTGATTTTCTGGATTCCGCGTATTTTGGCAAACAGGGGGCACCATTTGACTTCAGGCTCTCCAACCTCGATAACCTTTCCATCTTTTACGACTACTCTTGTTTTTCCAAGTAATTCCATTATGTGGGGCATAGTTTCACCTTTAAGAGCTGAGCAAAAATATGATTGTTAAGAAATTCAAATTAGGAAAAAGTTGCAGGTAAGGTTTGTGGTTGATTGCTTAATAGCTTATTGGTTTTGGAAGGCTCTAACGATTAAAAACTGTATACATTCCAATATATATTATATGCATTTTATAATACCAATAATATTTTATATTATGACCGTGTAGACGTAGAATGTCAAGTCAGGAATTCAATAACAGGTTAATTCTTTCATTTGAGCCGGAATTTTTCGGCAGAATAATTAGCCTGGTTAAGTTCATGATTCATCAACACAAGGAGGTATTGACCGGAGGAATAATTTCCTGTGGTCAGTAACATATTCTGTTTATAGAAGGCAAAACTTCTAATTTCCGGCCACTTACAGTGCCTGATCCCTATAAGGCAGCAGGAAAGTGGAGACTCTGTGTACAGTGTGTCCGCCTCACATAAATCGCAGAGAACCATTTGATAGGTTCAAAAATATTACGCACACGTAATAGAAATTTTTGAATAACAAGCATAGAGCCGACCTGATTAGATCATCCAATATTATCTAGTTAGATATGTCGGAAAAATGGTATTACGAACACGTAATATATAATTTTAATAAATAATGGGAAATATCGAATTACCCTATAGATCTGATTCTGTTTATTTCCCTCCAAAGATCCATCCCAGAGTGATATCGTGCTGAAGAGATATCAGGGGACCCTATCCCTGATAACAGGAATTCTCTTAACAGCCGTATTGACTCTGGGAAAAAACACACAACTAACCTGTAGAACTTGAGTTTACTCAGGTTCTAAAAATCCAACCCAAAGGTGATACGATGCTAAAAAGACAGCTAGGAACCCTATTCCTCGCAATATGCCTTACTTTAACAACCGTACCTTCTGTATTAGGCGGCGAGAACACACAGACTATAACTGTTACCGGAGATGGAAGTGGAGACTACAACTGTGATGGAGTGGACGACCACGTCCAGATTAACCAGGCGTTAGAATTTGCAGCGGCAAATCCGGGCACAACTGTCCAGCTTAAAGGCCCGTTCACATACGACATTGGTGACTCTCTTCTGATTGGAAGTGACACAACCCTTGCCGGAGATTCCGGTGTAACAATTAAGCTTGCCAAAGGGCTTCCTCTCTGGGGTAGTCGTGAGAGCAGTATTGCAGAAAAGAAAGCCATGATAATGATAAGGGGCGGTTCTGCAAGCAACGTTAAAATAGAAAACTTAACTGTTGACGGAAGCCAGAGTGACTATTATTCTGGCATAAGGCTCGGAACTTCAAGCTACAATATGGCAACCATAATAAACTGTAACGGACTGACAATCCAGGGCGTTACGTTCCAGAACGGTTGCAATGATGCGATGCTTATCTCAAAATCAAGCAACGTAATGATAGATTCCGTAACTGTAAACAAGTGCGGCCATGATGGCGTGTATGCATACCACGTAAATGGCATCACAGTTAAGAATTCCAAGTTTATTAACCGGACCAACTCATCCGTCAGGTTTGATTCCGTAACTGATGGAGTAATGAAGAACAATGAATGTACAACATCAGGCGGCGGATATGCTGGTCTTGAACTGCAGGGAAATCTCAAAAACATAGAAGCATCTGGAAACTATTTCCATGACCTGCCAGTGCCTGCAGTAATACGTTTAAACACACAGGAAACAAATGTAAATATCCACGATAACAGAATTGAAAACTGTGGATAAGCAATTTCAAACGGAAAACTCTCAAAATTATCTGAGAGAAAATCTATTTTACTTTCTATATCTCAGGACTAGAAATAAAATTTGTTTGGAATAAAAGTTTCCATTCTTTCTCTCTTTTTATTCCGGATCACTGACTTTTGATACTGTCAGTGCCTGCTTATAGTATTCAATTGCTTTTATTACAGTTTCGCATGGACTGCTGTATATCCTCCAGATATTTTTCAATAACATTATCATGGCTAACTGTATATCGCCCTGATATTTTTCAATAACATCACCATGATCATTTCACCACTGAGAAGTGACTGGTTTCCAGGTTTTAGCTGTTTTAAAGTTCCATCCAGCCTGTTTCTAATAGAGTTTTCAACTTCAGCTTCTGTACAGGTTTTACGGGAAAGTCCACTCTTCTTCGTCAGGCGTTGAGTTTCCCAGGTTCTTAGAAAGCAGTATTTACATTGGCCATGAAATATAATCTGGAATATGGGACTTTAAATTCTGCTAGATGTTTTGTGAACTTCTATGGCATTATTTTATAAATATAATTATTTTCAAAAAGTGAGAACAGACCAAAACAGGGTGGATATAAGGTATCGTTTGAACAATTTACAGATCCACTATCCAAATTTAGCTAACGTTCCACCAAGGTTTCTAATATATTTAATTTTAATTATAGTATTAATTGCAAAGAATTACACTTTATTTTAGAAAGAATCAAAAGCATGTGGTCATAGAAGAGATTGAGGGAGATCCTCTCCTTTTAGATGCAATATTTCTTTTTTAGTGTATTTTTTTGCGAAAATAACTATGGATGATAGGGGGATATGGAATATGAAAAATTATTTATTAGTTATAATGCTCGGCATTTTGTTCGCTGTATTAACAGGAACTGCCCTTGCACAGGATATGGAAGCAAATGACTCAGAGGTAAATATCACAGAAGCGAACGACACAGAGGCTTTTCAACAGGCTTTAGAACAGGATGGATTCATCGTACAGGAAGGTGATCTGGCCTATTTTGATTTACTAAGGCTATTGGAGGAAGGAGTATTACCTTCTGCATATGGAAACAATCCTACCACAAAATATCTGATATATTTTGTTCCACCGGCACCTGGTTATGAAGTAGAAGAACGAATTAATCAAATAACCAGTACGCTTGGAGTGAGCGGTAACACAACTCCTTTCTGGAACCTTGGTCCTGATGAGGCTGTTGTTTTCGTGGGAAGAACCCCGCCGGAATGCAGGTACTTCAGTTATGATTATATGTTAATGCACAGGACAATTGGGAATGAGAGGAGATGGATCTTTGCCAACGTAGTAGATACGATAAACAATCTGGTTATCAAAACTGAAGGAACGCCAGATGGAGAGCCTGGAAATCCATTCGATCAAAACACGGTAATAATCATTACTGCTGACAGAGGTATTGACCAGCGCGTCCGGGCCGCTGCCGAGTCTTCAGGATATTCGGACAATATAATAAATACCCAGGTTCTTCCCTCGGCCATGCTGAACATGGGAATGGAGAATGATTCAGATACATTTGCCTCATTTGTCCGCCCTGCCCTATTCAATGATACCCAGGATGAAGAGAATTACATCAATAATACACCTGCAACTATTTTCAGGATCACTCCCAACAACACTACGGAACTTGACCCGTATGATTATCCGGAACTGAGGGTCCGTGGAACCGGGCAAACAGAGTTTGAGCTTATGGATGATCTCGAAGAGCTAAGGGTTGCGATTCTCGAAAGATATAATGAATCGAATGCCACAGAGCTTCCGACCAGTCAGGCAGTTCCTGTAGGGAGTGATGCTATTCAGAGAGGAGTCAACGGCGTAGGTCCTACCAACGATGCAGCTTATCTATGGACAGCAAACCAGACTATCTCTTCGCCGACACCTCCTTTCTTTGACACTTCGGAATACTATCCTTTCATTCGAGACCCTGCAGTTACTCTGGGCAATGATTCCGACGAATTCATAATCGTCTATGGGGTTAACCATGCAGCCACAGGAAAGGCGACATACTCGAACTTCGCAGTATATGGAGCAGATGTGTGGAACGGCGTTAGAGCAATAACTGATGAGGATTTCAACGGATCTGCCGAGGAATACCTCCCTGACAATCCAAATGCGAAATACCTGTATGTCTACAAGCTCGCCAGGAACTGCAGCGAAGATGATCAGTACTGCTATGAGGTTCCTTATGGTCAAGGAGTTCACGGTATAGAGCTGGATCAACCACTTGTTATTACCTGGAGGGCCTACTTGGAAAACACAACAAGGACCGGACCAGCTTACTCGGAGATTGTGTATGACCGGGCTATAAAGTTCGACACAAATGATTCTGGTAACATGAGCTCCTAATGTTAAGTAAGTTCAAGCTTTGATTAAGAAATTCAAGCTCTGACTGAATGTGTTATTTCAACACATTCCTTATCTTTTTGGCTATAACGCCAAATCGTGTTTTATTATACCTTCTTGCTATTTAGAAAGGTTAAAATGAATAATTTTCAGGTTTTAACTGGTTTTTAGGACTCTTCTTAAATTCAGGAAATCCATCTTTTTTGCATACTTCACGGGAAAGGCTGCTCTCCTTCGTCGAGCGTTGGATTTCCCCGGTTCTTAGAAAGCAGTATTTATATTTGACTGTTCTGGGGAATAATATGAAAATATACTTAAAATTTTTTAGGTGCTTTGGGTATTTCTGTACTTTATTTTAACAAAGTAAGAACAGGTGAAAGCAGTATGGGAATAAGGAATCATTCGAACAATCAACAGATCAACTATCCAAGTTTAGTTAATGTTCCACCAAGGTTTCTAATATATTTAATTATAATTATAGTATCCATTGTAAAGAATTACATTTCATTTTTAAGAAGTATCAAAATCATACATGCTTATAAAGTATTTAAAGAGATTCTTTCTTTTTAAATGCGATTCTTCTTTTTTAAATGCAATTCTTTGCGAGAATAAGTATAAATGATAGGGGGAAAAGTATACGAAAAATTATTTAGTAGTTATACTAACCGTTTTGCTTACAATGTCAATAGGAACTACCCTTGCAGAGGATATGGAAATAAACGACACAGAGGTAAACGACACAGAGGTAGATGACACAGAGGCTTTTCAACAGGCTTTAGAACAGGATGGATTCATCGTACAGGAAGGTGACTTGGGATTTTTTGATTTTCTCAGGTTATATGAGGAAGGAGTAATGCCTTCTGCATACGGAAATAATCCCACCACAAAATATCTGATCTATTTTGTTCCACCGGCGCCTGGTTATGAAGTAGAAGAAGGAATTAATCAAATAACCAGTACGCTTGGAGTAAGCGAGAATACAACTCCTTTCTGGAATCTTGGTCCTGATGAGGCTGTTGTTTTCGTGGGAAGGACACCGCCTGAATGCAGGTACTTCAGCTACGAAAATTTTGTGATACACAGGACAATCGGGAACGAGAGGAGATGGATCTTTGCTACTTTAGCAGATACGATAAACAACCTGGTTATCAAAACCGAAGGGACTCCGGATGGGGCTTCTGGAAATCCTTTCAATCAAACCACAGTAATAATCGTTACTGCTGACAGAGGCATTGACCAGCGCATCCGGGCTGCTGCCGAGTCTGCAGGATATTCGGATAATATAATTAATACCCAGGTTCTTCCCTCTGTCATACTGAACCTGGGCGTGGAGAATGATTCAGATACATTTGCCTCATTTATCCGCCCGGCCCTGTTCAATGACACCCAGGCTGGTGAGAATTACATCAATAATTCAACCGGTACTGTTTTCAGGATTACTCCCAACGAAACTGTTGAACTTGACCCGTATGATTATCCGGAGCTAAGGGTTCGTGGAACCGGGAAAACAGAGTTTGACCTCATGGATGATCTCGAAGAGCTAAGGATTGCGATTCTTGACAAGTATAACGAATCAAATGCCACAGCGCTTCCAACCAGTCAGACAGTTCCTATAGGGACTGATGCTATCCAGAGAGGTATAAATGTCCTGGGTCCAGCTAACGACGCGTGCTATCTCTGGACAGCAAACCAGAGTATCTCTTCGCCTACACCTCCTTTCTTTGACACCTCGCAGTACTATCCTTTCCTGCGAGACCCGGCAATCACTCTGGGCAATGATTCCGATGAATTCATAATCGTCTATGGGGTCAACCATGTAGCCACAGGAAAGGCAACGTACTCGAACTTCGCAATATACGGAGCTGATGTGTGGAATGGTGTCAGAGCAATCACAGACGCAGATTTCAGCGGGTCTGCTGAGGAATACCTCCCTGACAATCCAAACGCGAAATACCTCTATGTCTACAAGCTCGCCAGAAACTGCAGTGAGGATGATCAATACTGCTATGAAGTTCCTTATGGTCAGGGAGCTCATGGTTTAGAACTGGATCAGCCTCTTTTCATTGCCTGGAGACTCTATATGGAAAACACTACAAAAACCGGCCCAGCTTACTCAGAAATCGTGTATGATAGGGCTATAAAGTTTGATCCAATGAGCTCTGGTAACATGAGCTCCTAATATTAAGCAAGTTCAAGCTCTGGATGAATGTGTTATTTCAACACATTCCTTATCTTTTTGGCTATAACACCAAATCGTGTTTTATTATACCTTCTTGCTATTTAGAAAGGTTAAAGTGAGTAATTTCGGGTTTTAACTGGTTTTTAGGGCTCTTCTTAAATTCAGGAAATTCACCTTTTTTGCAGCTTTTACGGAAAAGCCACTCGCCTGCGTCGAGCGTGTAGTTGCCTGGGGCTTTAAAAAGCGATATTTTCAACATGGTTGTTGTTTGAAAAAAAGGATCAAAAAATTGCTTAACGGAAGCAAAAAAGTTGAAGGGATCAGAGAATAAAAATTCCCTGACCATTTAAGTTAGTAAACAATGATTCCAAACTGCATGGATGTCAGATCTGAGGTCTTCTGTCAATGATTCTCTTTGCCTTTCCTGCGGTCCTCTCTATGCTACCTTTCTCCAGCAGTTCGACGTTTGTGCGAATATTCAGGACAGCTTTAAGTTCGTGCTGTACATGGTCCTGGACGGCTTTTAAGTCTTTGAGGTCGCCGGTAAAGGCATTTTCTTCGAGTTCAACTTCGATTGTGAGTTCATCGAGCATGTGTTTGTTGCGGTCGAGGATCAACTGGAAGTGTTCGCCTACCTGCGGGATCTTTGAAATTACGTCCTGGATCTGGGAGGGGAAAACGTTAATCCCTCTGACTATGAGCATGTCGTCGGCCCTGCCGAGCAGGCGTGAGATCTTTGTGGTTGTCCTGCCGCAGTCGCATTCTGACTCGAGGAGTTTTGTCATGTCGCCTGTGCGGTATCTGATATTACAGAAGCCTTCTTTGTTGATTGAGGAAATGACAAGTTCGCCTTTTTCGCCTTCTGAAACCTGCTCTCCGTTTTCGTCAAGGACTTCTACAAAGAAGTTGTCGCTCCAGATGTGCAGACCGTCCTGTTCCTGGCATTCGAAGCCGACACCGGGCCCGAACATTTCGGATAAGCCGTAGCAGTCGTAGGCTTTGAGGTTGAGCCTTTTCTCAAGCTGCTTGCGGGTGTTTTCCGACCAGGGCTCGCCTCCAAAGATTGCTGCTTTTAAAGATAGCTTGTCTATAAGATCGAGTTCTTCTGCGGTTTCTGCAAGGTAGAAAGCATAGGAAGGAGTGCAGTGGACTGCGGTTACCCCAAAGTCAATCATCATCTCAAGCTGCCTGGCAGTGTTTCCTGTTGCTGCCGGCACGATCATCGCTCCCATCCTTTCAACGCCGTAGTGGAATCCGAGTCCGCCTGTAAAGAGGCCGTAGTTCATGGAGTTCTGGATCGTGTCGCCCTTTGAAAGGCCTATCATTGTGAGGCTGCGGGCGATAAGGTCTGACCAGGTCTCTATGTCCTTTGCAGTATAACCGACAACCGTTGGTTTTCCACTTGTCCCTGAGGATGCATGAATGCGTACTATATCTTCTTTTTTTGCAGCAAAAAGGCCGAAAGGATAATTGTCCCGAAGGTCTGTTTTGCGTGTGAAAGGCAGTTTACGGACATCATCGAGGGTTTTTATATCATCAGGAGTGACTCCGGCTGCTTTGAAATTCTGCCTGTAAAAAGGAACATTGTCATAGACCAGCTTTACGCTTTTCTGAAGGCGTTTCAGCTGCAATTTCTTCATTTCGTCGGGGTTCATTGTTTCGTATTTCGGCTGCCAGTATTTCATTAACAGAACCTTCTTTTGATTTGTGAAACCATTCTCAGGTCATAAGTTTTTATGCATGAATGCCATGTCTCTACATGTCATGCTATCTTAATTAATCTTATCAGTAATATAAAATGTTTGGAAAAATCCTTCTTTACTGTAACCCTTCCCACATATAAATATTGTTGAGTGAATTTCTGCATCTGGAAAGAAAATCTGATGGTTTGAATTCTACCCTTTGTACTAACCTTTGTACTAACCTTTTATATGTCGATAGGTGAAAAAACGCAATTCTGGATTTTAGAAAATCTGTGTTTTTATTATAAGTTTCTGTTCTCAGAAATCCTCACTCTCACGGATCCACTTTTACCCAGGCTGATAATTGTCAGACCAGTAAGGACTCTGAAAGGCTTCTGGAAGTCTCATGCTAAAATGTTTTTACTCAGTGTCTTTTCATTCAAAAGAACTTCATGAGCATCCGGACCAGTTAAATTAATGGCTCTAAGACACTTGGATTCTGGCACAGAATAGCTATATTTGAATATTGTATTTTAACCATATTTGAGTATTGTATTTTAGCCATTTTTTAAGCATTGTATTTATCATATACCTGAAATTTATAAAATTTTATAACTTGTGGATATTTCGTCGATTCTTGCTGGAAATCAAGCGATTTAAGGATGCCCTGACTCAGAAGTCAGCGCATCAATAACCTCCTAACTTTCTCAATAATAAATAAATTTCTCCAGATCTGTATACTCTATAACCTCCTCATAGTCCTTATTTTTTTGATTAAAACGGGTGAGGCTATTAATAAATGAATTTATACTGTTATCATGTTTTAGACCGGAAAATAAAGCATTATCAAGTTTTAAACTGGCATCTTAATTTTTATTTAATTTCTAGAAAATAAGTATGTTTATATGTTAATTTCTCCTGTAGTTTTTGAGTAATTTTATTCTGTTGTTTTTGATTACGGGGTATCCCGGATCATGTAATGAGAAAAACAGGAGGGAAATAAACTGAAAAATAATAGAAAGTATATATGGAAAATGACACTGTCTGTTTTCGCCACATTGATGATTCTGGCTTTATTGTCTTCAGCAGCCTCTGCAGCACTTAATGTGTACAAAACTCCCCTTGGTGCAGGAACTCCCCCAGCAACACAACGTTTAACCGGTGGGGGTAATTACATTGATTATACGGTGGTACCAGCTTCGAGTACTGATTCACGAATAGTACAGTTCAAGGACCTGTCTAAAGGTACAGAGACATATATCAGATGGGACTTTGGAGATGGGACTCATCTGGAAGGAACGAAAATTACCCCACAGCTAAAAAATCCGGTACACAAGTATGCAAAGAATGGTTATTATATTAGCTGTCTGACTATCAAGTGCACTGGTTACAACGGAAAGCTATGGGTTCATAAAACTATTATTACTAAATAAATTTGAAAACGTCATAAGTCGGCTTGATTATAAGTTGACTTAACATTTTCAATTTTTATGAGCACCTCAATATAATTTTATAAATATGATTTTATAATAACTACCCCAATAACATTTTTTAAAAACGTTTCTTCAAAACCATTCCCCAATAATCCTTATTTTTTAACCCCCTTACACAGAAATCTTTTGGGGAATCATCTACTATGACTTGCCTGACAGTGAAAATGAAATTTACGCTACGGCCAATGAGACCTAAGTTTGACAGTTTGATTTTTATGTTGAAAGACTGTTTTCATATCTGTTGGAATAATAAGTAATATTATTTCAACAAATTTTTGCCCATTTTTTACGATTCAATTTGACAGATGATTCTCTTTCTCTTGATGGCTATTTTCATAATTTTTGATCAAAATTTTGGTATAGAATTTGACAGAAAACATGAATCCCAGATAAAACACAGATAGTATCTAAAAAGTCAGATACCAAAAATGCCAAAATAGGACAAAAATCCCTACTAATTTACCTTATAGTGATTGTGAAGCTGGAACATCAGAGGCAATTTGATGAAATTTATGAATACTGTCAATTGATTTTTGGTAAAAAACTGAAGCTTCTCATTAAATTTAATTTATACTGTCAAACTGAGGATGAGATTTACGTTGTCATCAGTATAATGTTTAAACTTTATGAGCATTAACCCGTATCAATCCTTCCATATCAATCTTCCTGCACTTCAATTATCTTCTATCCCAATCAGTCCAGTTAATTGTCCTCACTTCCACTCTTTTTTGGGCACTATAGCAAACTTTTCATATTAGTGTGGAGATATAAGCTATTTAAATAAAATAAAGGGGATTGCTGGATTTGGTTTCTTCTAAAACTACACCTGTTTTTTCTCTGGTAGCATTTGCAGTTATTCACAGCCTGACTGCTAGCCTGCCCTTCAAACGCATGGTCATGAAAGCTGCCGGTCCCAGGGCAGAAAAACTTTATTTGCCGGCATACAGCCTTGTTGCAGTTCTGACCGTATTGCCGCTTGCCTATCAGCTCTACAAAAACCCGGGGCGTATCCTCTATAAAATACCTTCTCCCTGGCGCTGGCTCATGGTCGGTGGACAGGTTATTGCAGGTATTCTTGCTCCCATGGCTTTTTGGAATGCACCGCACAGGTTTAAAATACGCTCGCAGCTGTCCGGTCCACAGGCTTCAGAAGAAGGTTCCCTGAAGATAAAGGGAATTTACAGGTGGGTAAGGGACCCCTTCCTGCTCTCGGGGCTGGTCGTAATGCTGCTCACTCCCTTTATGACCGTAAACCTTCTTATCGTATACCTTCTGACCACTGTTTACCTGTTTCTGGGATCTCTGCACTGGGAAACAAGGCTTGTGGCACAGTTCGGTGATGAGTATAGGGAATACCAGAAAAAGGTTCACAGAATTATTCCAGAATTAAAGGGAAGCGTTAAGAACCCGGGTGATAAAGCATCTGAGTAAAAACTTCTGAGTGATCGAATAATCCTCAGTTAATAAATCTTTTTTATATTAAAGTTAAATATAATTGAAACCTAATTTTACGTAAACCCCGAAAATACAATAACCATACCCAGGCGAAACCGGCAGGCTGGTGAAAGCTTATGATAAAAGCAGGCAGTTCTTTTTTTCACAATGGTAAACGCGGTATTATCGGTGCTGTAATCTTACTCAAGGGAGTTCTTTACGCGGTCACGGTTTCCCATTTATTCCAGGGAGAAGGAGACCGTCCGATAATTGATGGAAAGAAATTTGTTGTTACGCGAATTCTGAAAGATCACGGTGTAGTCCTTATAGAGCTTCCTCCTGATACCCCGGTTGAAATCACGGAATTTGGCATCCCGGCTGAGCTGGAACTGGCTGAGCTTATCAACGATACCCGTACCATCCGTTATTGTCGGGTAGCTAACTCCGGGGCTTCATTACTTTTTCTGGGATTCCAGTGCCACGATATGCCGGCTCCAGAGGATAGCGGCTCTCCTATCGTGCAGGGAGGAAAGGTAATAGGAATGATGTCCTCGGAAACACTGGACACATGCATGGGAATGGCGGTTTCATCTAAAATTCTTTGCAGCCTGGAAGTATAACGAAAAATCATTTCCAATCATGTTAATGAAAGCCAGATTTCAATTATCTAAAGTTGAATTAAATTGTAAAATTCTTCATCGAAATCAAAATAAAATAGTTTCTATCGAACATCACAGCCTTTAATTATTATGAAGGAGAATTCTTTCCTATGACAGATCCTGTTTACTTTCTTTTTCCTCTCGTTTATATCGCCCTTAACGCAGTTTCTTTTGCCCTCTACGGGATGGATAAATACAAAGCAAGAAAGGAAAAATGGCGCATTTCGGAACAGAGCCTGTTGATAGCTGCATTTTTCGGTCCAATCGGCGCGTGGCTTGGAATGGTACAGTTCAGGCACAAGACGCAGAAACCCCTGTTCAGGTACTCCGTGCCTGCGTTTATTGGAGTTCACCTTCTACTGGTTCTCTGGATAAACCTGGTTTAAATATAAAGGTTTCATAATGTCAATTTTTCAAAAGTGAGGGTGGAAATGCTCTTAAGGTGTCTGTTTTTTAATACATTTAAAAGAGTTTAGAAGTAACTGATGTACAGCCTATAAAATATTGATAGAACGCTTCTTCAAAAACATAGCCTGTCAGTGATGTCAACTATTTCCCACTCACACGAGAACCGCAATAATCTTATTTTAGAAATCTCACCCAGTCAACATTTGAGTTTTGGATAAGATCAAAAAGCATTGAGCTGATAATACTGGATTTTCATTTTAAAGCTTCTTTGTATTTTACCATGAAGAATAGGAGAACAAGATACGTTATATCCTGCATTCTTTAAAGAAAGTAATAAATTCACTTTACTATAAAATATCCTTTCACATCAGAGGCTAACTGAGGTGGAGGATGAGTACAGGAGCGGAAGAATGCCATTTTTCGGGTGGATGGTACCAAAAAAGATAATTTCTTTTTTCCAGCACTGCTAAAATTATGTGTTCAAGGTTGAGAGTTTATATAGTCTCACTTTCAGTGCCTGTCTCAACGCATGGGTAATATCTCAGTTCACCATAACTTCATTGTCTTGATCATCTTCCATGTATACAAAAAAGGATTTATCTGATGATATTTTGGACTCTGCCAGGCAAAAAACTCGTTAGCGACGAATAACATTATTGCACATATGGACGAAAAAAACAATGCATTTACTGACATTTGTATTTCGACAGGCGACATTCTACCCGCTCCTTTTAACTTTTTCGTGATATTGAACGCAATGTGATAGTAACATCCTCTTTAGCAGTTTCGGTATATCTCAATTTATATTAAGTTATTGGTTTTTGTGTAAAAAGCCTGAGTTTTTATCTCAGAGTTTTTATGCTTCTCCCTATGGAATTAGAAGTTAACGGAAACTTCCATAGTCTTTAAATAATCCGGAAAAAGTTAATAATCTAAAAATCAGAGGCTTTATGTATTGCTTCATGTATTATTTGAGTTGCTCACCTGGACAGCTCCTCTTCAACCTCCTTACTTCCTTCTTCAAGTTCCTGTTTTTGCTGCGCATCAAACCTGAGTAAAAGTGCCTGAAACTCCCCTATATGTGTTTTTTCTTCTTTTGCCACATCCAGAAGGACACGTTTTATATTTTCATTTTGCGTAAGGGCAGCCATCTGCTCATAAAGATTTATGGCATCGATCTCGGCAACAATCCCGGCTCTGAGAATTTCCTTATCTATATCTTCTCCGGATATTTTCTTAAGGTCTACAGGAATTTTAGATAACAATTATTTACCCCCTGCTTATCGTATATGAAGATATAATCATAAGTAATTTTACTGAATTCGGAATTCGGCAGGCTTTTCAATTATTCCGGCTCTCCTGACTATGTTTAAAATGTGTTTTTAAGGCATTACTTTCAGCTGTAACTGATCCTGTAAATAGCATTATTTTTATCGTCCGACACAAGCAGAGCTCCGTCAGGCATTACAAGCACATCCACAGGCCTTCCCCAGGACGCAAGCCCCTGAAGCCAGCCGTCTGCAAAAGGCTCATAACTTACAGGAGTCCCGTTCTCAAGCCTGACAAGGGAAACCCTGTAGCCTATGGGAATTTTCCTGTTCCAGGAACCGTGCTCGGCAATAAAGATCTGGTTCCTGTATTCTTCCGGGAACATGCTGCCATTGTAAAAGGTCATACCGAGTGCAGCCACGTGCGGGCCCAGTTCAACCTCAGGCGCTGTAAACTCCGAGCAGTTCCGGAATTCTCCGTATTCCGGGTCAGGGGTATCTTTCCCATGGCAGTATGGAAAGCCAAAGTGCATCCCGGGCACGGGCGCCCTGTTGAGTTCATCCGGAGGCAGATCATCCCCCAGCCAGTCCCTGCCGTTGTCAGTAAACCACAACTCTCCGGTTTCGGGGTTCCAGGCAAAACCTACCGTATTCCTTATCCCTCTTGCAAAAATCTCGGGCTGGCTCCCGTCAGGCTCCATACGCATCATCGTCCCATAGCGTTCCTCTTCCTCTTCGAGGTTGCAGACATTGCACGGCATACCGACAGGCACATACAGCTTTCCATCCGGTCCGAACTTTATGTATTTCCAGCCGTGCGACCTGTCTGCAGGGAAGTCTCCTCTGACAACTGCAGGGTCGGGAGGATTTTCAAGTCTTGCTTCGATATCATCGTACCGGAGCACCCTTGAAATTTCGGCTACATAAAGTGAACCATTCCTGAATGCCACCCCATTGGGCATATCCAGGCCCTCGGCAATTACGAGTACATCATCAGCTTTATTGTCTCCGTTCCGGTCGGTCATGGCATAGAGTTTCCCGGCACCCCGGCTTCCTGCAAAAAGCGTTCCTTCCGGACTGAGAGCCATGGACCTCGCACCTTCAACACCTTCGGCATAATAATCAATGGAAAAACCCGGAGGAAGTCCGATACATTCAATGCCTGTCCCGTTATCCCCGCATTCGTTAATGGGCACGGTTCTCAGGACAGCATAAGCTGAAAAAATAAGTATGGCAAGAGCAAAAAAGCCAAGTATTATCCTTGTCCCTTTCATTTTCCCCTCCATTTTTACTTAAAGACCCCGTTGTTTGAGAGCTGCTGGTCTGAGAGCCATTGCAGTGCTGAGAAGTTTCTTTTCGGTTTCATGGCTGGAATAACCCTCCCCTTTCCAGCAGATAACACCCTCCTGATCCAGTAAAAAAACGTATGCAAGCTCTGTATTTTCCATTCCAAGAGCGTTCCGGTAGCCTGAATAGTCCCCGTAGAAAGTGACCACATTATCATGTTTTTCTACAGGTATTCCTCCTCTCATTCCGGAATCGATCATCCGGGAAAGGACCTTCCAGCCTTTATTTATCATGGGAACTTCGTAAACCGTAAACCTTCTATCTTTCCCGAACTCCTGCTCAAAAGGTCGAGCCCATGAATCTATCATGCTCTGCGCACTTCGAATAAAAGCAATACAGACGAGCGTTACTTTTCCTTTCACCTCTTCCGGAAGATGTACAACTCTCCCTGCAAGTGATTTTGATGTTATTTCAGGAAACGGCTGTCCGATTATATCTTTTGCAGCTTTTGAACTTCCCGGCCCTGCTTTGATGAAATCCCCCCAATTCTTAGCTGAAATTAAAGTTTGAATCCGTTCAAATGGTTCAGGTTAGTGCCCATATTATATAATTTGCTGTACTATAGAAATGCTTTTTCTGGCGAAATGCCTTTTCTGTAATTACTTTCTTTGCCTGTAATAACATAGAGCATGAAATATTTAGAGTAGGGGATCTATTCTATTATCTGTATTATCTGTATTATACGGGATATGCGGGGTATGCATTCATTTACAATTGGGGGTTATTGGGCTGCAGCACCTTAATGGTAAGCTGCTGTGTCTGGTTCGCCAGAATTAGCCGCTGTTGTCTCTCTATCTGAATATGGATGCCTGTATCATACCTGTTAACTTTACATTTGCGGTGACGGTTAATGAAGATAAACAGTGCTCTGGCTTTAACGTCGGCTGTCTTTCTGACAGCATGGGTTGCAGGTTTTGTATCTGTTATATTCCACTTTATTCCCGTTACAATACCTGATCCTGCAATTCGTTATTTGCCGGCATACGATCTTCTTTTCATCGCCATTATCGAGTTACTCAGCATTATCTCTTTTTCCGGCTCCGTGCTTTTCCTGCTGGAAGCCCGAAAAATACTGGCCAGGTGGTATCTGGCAGCCCCTCTGTGCATTTCCCTGGCTTTGCTGGTTATCGCGAATCTTCTTATCTGTTTTAACGGAAATACGCTTCTCGGAGGCCCCATAAGTACGTCAGAAACTCTCTGGCTTGTCTTACTGGCTTTGCTGTCCCCCGGTTCGTTACTACTTTTCCTGACCTCATACGGGCAGGATAGTTTAACAGAACTATACATCGTGGTCACATCTGCAACAAGTATTTTTTCTGCAATTTTTCTTTTTTCTGTACTGAAGGGATTATCCAGCCCGGGAAGTGTTCAGTCAATAATGCTGCCTCTGGCTTTTTACCTGAGTATCCTGCTGCCGGCTACGGGAATATGTTATTTATCGAAAGCAACAATGTACGGAGTAACCGACAATGAAGATGAAGACGGAGGTGGAGACAAAGACTATTAAATTGACCTTTTAAAAGGGTTCAGGTAATATTTCAGCCCCTGAATAGAAATTATAGTTACATAAGCCTGAAAAATTCATTTCCCTGTCCCGAAATTAATACTTTCACCCTACTTCCTCAAGCCTTTTTTATCTGTTCTATTCTATCTTATGTGATGCCTGCCTCCAATCCCAAAAAGAACAGCTCTGAAAGGAGAATTGTCTTTCATGTAGACATGGACAGTTTTTTTGCGTCTGTAGAGGTAAGGGAGAGGCCGGAACTGAAAAATCTGCCCGTAATTGTGGGTTCTGACCCTAAAGGAGGTTCAGGAAGGGGAGTGGTAAGCACCTGCTCATACGAGGCAAGAAAGTATGGAATCCATTCTGCAATGCCGATCTCTCAGGCTTACAGGTTCTGCCCTGATGCTGTATTTTTGCCTGTGAACATGAAGCTCTATGCAGGGGTCTCAGCAGGGGTAATGGAAATTTTGCGGGGATTTGCAGAAAAGTTCCAGCAGGTAAGTGTTGATGAAGCCTATCTTATACCCGGTTCCGGGGTCAGGAATTTTGAAGAAGCCGCCCTTTATGCTTTAAGAATTAAGGACGAGGTACAGAGGCAGCAGAAGATCACATGTTCTGTCGGGGTTGGGCCGAACAAGCTTGTTTCAAAAATTGCCTCAGGCTTTCAGAAGCCGGACGGACTTACCGTTGTCAGGCCAGAAGATGTCAGGGATTTTCTTTTTCCACTGCCGGTTTCCAGAATTCCCGGAGTTGGAGAAAAGACAGAGGAAACTCTTAAAAAAATGGGGATAAACAGGGTGGAAGAGCTTGCAAACTGCGATGTACAGATGCTTTCCGAAAAGTTAGGAAAAATGGGGTTCAGGCTAAAACAGCTGGCAAACGGTCTCGACTTTGAAGAGCTTGTAGAAAAAGAAAGCGTAAAATCAATAAGCAGGCACGGAACTTTTGCAGAGGATACGGATGACCCTGTGAAAGTTTCCGGTTCCCTGGACCTTCTTATAGAGAGCGTGCACGGCTCTCTCATGAAGCACAGTTTTCTTTTTAAAACCATAACCCTTACGGTCCGTTTTGAGGATTTTTCCACCTATACACGCTCAAGAACCCTTTCGATCTGGACTTCGGACGTTTTTGTGATTAAAAGGACAGCAATGCAGCTTTTGTCGGAATTTACAGGCAGGCGAAAGTTCAGGCTTGTAGGTGTCGGGGTTACTAAACTCAGGGAAAGAGATGAAAGGCAGACTTTGATTACAGATTTTCCTTAATTTCCTGTTCGGGTCCGGAAAGTTCCTGGATTTGACCTGAAAGCTCTCTTATGCTTATATATTTTATAACAAGAAGACAGATTATGTTTGATGGAAAGACAGGTCAGGACCGCACTTGCTCTCTTTCTTATTGTCGCACTGAGTGCAGTCATTATTTATGCTATTTTTCCTTACGTAGACTATCTTTTTGGAGGCTTTATTCTTTTTATTACCTTCAAGCCTCTGTACCGTTTTTTACTCAAAAAAACCCGGCTTAACAGGCAGGTCTCGGCGCTTCTGGTTATAATTATTTCCATATTTCTTGTACTGATCCCTCTTTTTTTTCTCCTGAGCATGGTTATTATTGAGATCCAGCAGATTTTATTGAATCAGGAAGCTATTATGGCGACTATTGAAGTCGGAGACCGTCTTTTTAACAATTTCTTTTCAAGGTTTGGAATCTCTGAAAACATCTTCCAGATCAATTTTGAAGAAAGGGTAATGGACCTTGCCACTCAAATCATCAATTTCCTGAGTTTGCTCGTGGTCGGTTCAATTCAGAGCATCAGCCACCGGGCAATTGGTTTGCTTATAATGTATTTCCTGTTTTATTACCTCTTAACAGGAGAGGAATCGGATTTTATGCAAAACCTTTTTCTGGCAATTCCTTTCAATACAAAGAACACTGTTATCCTTCTCAATGAGTTCAGGAACATTGTCCGTACAACTCTTATCGCCAGCGGCGCTATTGCCGTAATTGAAGGCGGAATTCTGATCGTTTCCTTTCTTATTTTTGGAGTCCAGGGAGCTTTTCTCTGGGGGTCTATTGCAGCAGTCCTGTCTTTTCTGCCTGTTGTCGGAACACCCATTATCTGGATCCCGGCAGTAATTATTCAATTTCTCCAGCAGGACTATGTTGCAGCAGCAGGTATCCTCATAACAGGAATTTTTCTGAGCGTATCAGACTCCAGTTTTTTTAGGCCTGTAATCCAGAAAAAAGTAGGGAAAATTCATCCTTTTCAGTCTTTGCTTGGGATCTTCATAGGAATCCCGCTTTTCGGGCTTGTAGGAATTATCATCGGTCCCCTCTTACTGGCTTATTTTTACCTCACTGTAAAAATGTTTTCTGAAGAATACCTTTCTGATAAGGAATGAAGAATACCTTTCTGATAAGGAATAAAAAATACTGCGGCGTAAGCTGAAACTGCCACATGGAAAGCTGGTAGAAGTTGTTATATTTGCGGAAATTTAAAAATAGTTTTTCCGGGTCAAAAAAAATAGGGT
>Ga0265294_10003665_pt1 | contig 19493 bp, 15 predicted proteins | sample MunlanPumphouse3_FD_192504 | JGI IMG/M metagenome (GOLD analysis project Ga0265294, IMG submission 192504) | Groundwater microbial communities from a municipal landfill in Southern Ontario, Canada - Pumphouse #3 | ecosystem: Environmental > Aquatic > Deep subsurface > Groundwater | place...
ATGCATTAATTTGCACTTTTTACTTGACAGATTGTATTTCTAGGTTTTTTAACTGAATGATTGCCAGCAAAAAAATTGATACAAAAAATGAAATATTTGGAAAAAATCAACCTTCTGTATTTTAAAGATAGCATTAAAACACGCCCAACCTTTTGGCAAAACCGACAAAATTATGTAGGTTTGTGTTCAAATTTCATCTTATGAAGAACCAAACCCTTTCTTTAGGAATCATTCTTTTGATGCTCTTCACCGCCTGCTCTAAAACCCCAAAATTTGAAGTTGAAGGGAACATCAGCAATGCCAAAGGGAAAATGCTTTATTTCGAGCTTTCCGGTATGAGTAAAACGGAAATATTGGACTCGGCCAAACTTACAGAAAAAGGTTCTTTCCATTTTAAGTCAACACTTCCTGGTGCTCCTGAATTCTACAGATTGCGCATTGGTGAAAGATTCATCCAACTGGGAGCAGATTCAACTTCATCGGTAACAATTGAAGCCGATGGCAAAAAATTTGGGAAAAATTATTCAGTCAGCGGTTCGAAATGTTGCGAACAGATCAAGATTCTATCCGGTTCACAATCCAGAACACTTACATGTCTTGATTCTCTCAGCAATCTATACAAAAACAAAGAAATCTCGGATACCGTTTATCAAATAAATTTGGAGGAGGCACTCCATCTGCACCGAAGTTTGGCGGTCAAAATCATCTACGAGAATCCTCGGTCTTGTTCCGCTTATTTTGCCCTGTTTCAGCGCATAAAAACTTATCTCATTTTTGACCCGTTCAATAAAAGTGATAATAAATACTACGCAGCCGTTGCGACTTCTTGGGATGCACTTTATCCGGAATCCGTCCGCAGTAAAAATCTGGTAAACATGACCCTCCAGGGAATCAAGTCAATCAGGCAGAACAGAGATACCAAGAATATTGTCATCGACGAAAAGAATAAAATTTCATTTTTCGAAATTGAGCTTCCGAATATTTATGGAAAGACCATTCCTTTATCCTCCTTGATTGGCAAGGTAATATTATTGGATTTCACCGCTTATCAAGCTGAGAAATCGGCCACACGTAACTTATATTTTAGAGAGTTGTACAACAAATATAAAGACCAGGGATTTGAAATCTATCAGATATCCGTAGATACGGATGAAAATCTTTGGAAGACCGGCGCATCCAATTTGCCTTGGGTTTGCGTTCACGACAGAAACAACCTAAGATCCGGATATCTTTCCACCTATAATGTGCAAAATCTGCCAACTTTTTTCCTGATAGACAAAGCTGGGAACATTGTTGCACGTGATTCTATGATTTCTGATCTTAAGAAGGAGATACAGAAACTTTTATAAAACATGTTTTAAAACAGTAGCTTATAACTTGACAAAGTCAGATTTGTTTTATATCTTTGTTTCTATATTTTATTGAGAGTTCCGGTTCCGGCCGGAATTCTTTTTGTTTTTATGTCCAATTGTAAAAAGGAGGAACCTGATATGGCAGTAAGTTACATGACCGAAGACGGTTACAAGAAATTAGAAAAGGAGATTGAACTTTTAGAAGCAGTGGAGCGCCCAAAAATCTCACAGCAAATTGCAGAAGCTCGCGATAAGGGAGATCTTTCTGAAAATGCAGAATATGATGCAGCAAAAGAAGCTCAAGGCATGATGGAGATGAAAATTTCCCAGCTAAAGGAGCTTTTCAGAAATGCCCGTATTTTAGATGAAAGTAAAATCAACACAGATACAGTACAGATTTTAACAGTGGTTACATTACTCAACATGAAAACTCAAAAGGAGTTGGCATATTCCATTGTATCTGATTCTGAAGCCAACCTGAAAGAGAAAAAGATTTCAGTGAGTACACCCATTGCCAAGGGTTTGCTTGGCAGAAAAATCGGAGAGATTGTTGACATCTCTGTACCTGCAGGCATATTGACTTTCAAAATCAAGAATATCGAACTCGCAAAATAATTTGATCATGGCAAGTATTTTCAGCAGAATTGTTTCGGGGGAAATTCCCTGTTATAAAATTGCAGAAGACGATTATTTCTTAGCCTTTTTGGATATCAATCCGTTATCCAAAGGACACACCTTGGTTATTCCCAAAAAAGAGATTGATTATTTGTTTGACTTGGATGACAAGGAGATTGCAGCTATCAACATTTTCGCAAAAAAAATTGCAGTCGCCATCAAGAAATCTATTCCATGCAAACGCATCGGAGCCGCAGTCATTGGCCTGGAAGTTCCTCATGCACACATACACCTGATTCCAATCCAAAAAGAATCAGACATGTTGTTTTCCAATCCAAAGCTCAATATACCTACTGAAGAAATGGAAAAGATTGCAGCCGATATCCGAAAGCAATTATAAACTTTAGAATCTGTTCCCATAAAAAAACCGCAACTTAAAAGCTGCGGTTTTTTTATGGTTGTTACAGGTTGCTCATTGAGCATCTTTGGCAAAACGGAATCCAATTGATCCGGAGAATATCCCCGGCGCATTTGAACCACGTGTACTAACTCGCAAGGCGGAATCGTCATTGTTAGCCCAGCCTCCTCCGCGTCTAACTTTCTTTGTGATATCTGCATCTTCTGCCTGATCATCTGTCAAACCTGTGGGATTGATTTGAGCTTTGGAAGAGTAACTATCGTACCAATCGTAAACCCATTCCCAGACATTTCCACTCATATCAAAGAGACCTAAGTTATTGGCATCCTTTAGCCCAATAACATGTGCATTTTTTAGTCCGTTGCTAGTGGCTTCGTACCAAGCCACCTCCGAGGCTGTGTTGCTGCCACTGTAAATAAACTGCGGGGTTGAATTTCCGCCTCGGGCAGCATACTCCCATTCCGCTTCAGTCGGTAGTCTTCCCCCTGCCCATTGGCAAAACTCACAGGCTCCAAACCAAGAAACATGTAAAACCGGAATGTTTTCAAACCCAGGTTGTACCACCCAGTTTGCGGTATCCCCGTCATATACGATGCCCTTGGTATAATCTGTTGAAATTATGCCCCTGAAAGTACCATCAGATGTTATACTATACCCGGAACTGGGAATACAACGGCTTCTCAGGAATTTGACAAACTGGGCATTCGTAACCTCATATGTACCAATTCTAAAGTTATTTAATGTGACTGCGTGCGTTGGGTTTTCATCTAAATTTGCATCTGCAACCTGTTCTGCTGTTGCACCCATCGTGAAGGTTCCGCCAGAGACAAGAACGGCAGGAATGTTTATATTCGTCGGCACAAAAGAATAAATCGATCCATAATAAACGGTATCGGCAGTTTGAGCATAAGCACGAAAACGATAAGTCGAATCAGAACTTAGTCGAATCAGGACGACCGTGAAATCAGAAAAAGAGCCGGATGTTTTCGATGCGTAAGGACTGTTTGTTATTTTGGGAGATTGAACTTCAGAGGATGAAGCAGAAGTAAATACTATACCAGCATCAATTATTTCGGCATCTGAATAGGTCGTTGTTCCATGAATTGTCCCAGAAGTTGAAGAGATGTTGGTTACATGGTATGTTTTTACAGAGACATCGTTATCATCATTCTTACATGCACAAAAACACAGGTTGAAAAAAACCATTGCTGAAAGAAGAAAGGTTTTTGTATTGAGCTTCATTTTTAAAAAATTATTATCTAAACACATTTTTAATCCGAAATTGATTTATAAATATAGTTCCGGGGGGTGACGTATGCAAATGCAAATACGCTTATTTCATTTATTTCGTACAAATGTAGGAAAAAACCACTTGTTCCGACAATTTCAGAAGCAATTATACAAATTTTTCACATTTATGCCATTTATTTGCCTATCAAAAGCTTAAAAACAATGGAGAAATAATTAGACATCACAGTGGGTCTACGTCAAAATTAATCTGAACTGTTCTAAAATCAGCTTTTTGTTTAAAGACATCCAGAGCTTCATATAGAAAGTCTTTGACTTTGGAAACAGAAGCTTCCGTTTCAATTTTTAAAAGCAGATGTTGCATGTAATAATTGTTTATTCGGGCAACAGGTGGCTGATCGGGCCCCAGAAGCCGTTGACCGAAAACCGGTTTTATCAAACTGGTGTAAAATTCTGCAGCATGGCGTACAACGGATATATCTTTATGCTTAAAACGGATCTGAATAATTCTGGTAAAAGGTGGATACGAAAACTGTTTTCGCATGACCATTTCACGGTTGTAAAAAGATTTGAAAAGATTTGAAATCACATCTTTTATGACAGGCTGTTCAGGATCTGATGTCTGAACAATCACCACCCCTCTTTCCCCTTTTCGGCCAGCACGCCCGCTTACCTGCGCCATCTGTTGAAAAGAACGTTCGTAAGCCCTAAAATCAGGAAAATTCAACATCTGGTCAGCATTCAAGATTCCGACCACCCGAACATGATCAAAATCGAGTCCTTTTGTAACCATCTGTGTTCCAATCAAAATGTCTGTATCTCCAGATTCAAAATCGTGGATGATTTGTTCATAAGAACGACGGCTCCTGGTCGTATCCGTATCCATCCTTACGATACGCGCTTTTGGAAATTCAAGACGAACCTCTTCTTCAATCTGTTCCGTCCCAAAACCACGGGTGGATAAGTCATGAGCCCCGCAAACAGGGCATACTTGTGGAATTTCATGCTCAAACCCACAATAATGGCACGTCAGTTTCTGATGAAATTTATGAAGGGTCAGCGAAACATCACATCTTTCACATTTGGGCACCCATCCACAGGATTTACATTCTATGACCGGTGCATATCCCCTACGGTTCTGAAAAAGGATTACTTGTTCACCGACAGCAAGAGCCTTTCCAATCTCTTCGGACAAAAGTGGAGAAAATAGGCTCTTCATCATTTTCTTTCGCCTTAACTCTTTGGTGTTTACTGCAATGATTTCTGGCATCCTCATTTCATAATGGCGGGAAAATAATTCAACCAAACCGAATTTTCCGTTCAGGCAATTGTAATAGGATTCCAGACTGGGAGTGGCCGTTCCAAGCAAGGTTTTGGCCCCATACATAGCCGCTAAGATCAAAGCGGCATTCCTAGCGTGATATCTCGGTGCCGGGTCTTGCTGCTTAAAACTCCCTTCATGCTCTTCATCCACGATGATCAAACCAAGTGAATGAAAAGGTAAAAAAATGGAAGACCTTACCCCAAGTATGACCTGATAATCTGAATTCCTGACTAAATTATTCCATATCTCAACACGCTCCGCATCAGGAAATTTTGAATGATACACACCCAGCTTGTTCCCAAAAACCCGTTTCAGCCTATCAGACAATTGAGTGGTCAGGGCAATTTCAGGGACTAAATAAAGGACTTGCTTTCCGGAATGGATACATTCTTCCATCAGATGAATGTATATCTCTGTCTTTCCGGAAGAAGTAAGTCCATGCAGCAAACAAACCGGATTTTCCTGAAAAGATATTTTTATGGATTCCAAAGCTTCTTTCTGTTTTTTACTCAAGGATGACTTTCCGATCTTTGGGTGGTCACCTCTATGTAAACGGTCGATCTCTTTTATATAGATTTCAAGAACCTCTTTGGCACAAAGCGCCTGCAAGACAGCAGGTGATGCTCCGGATTTGTCCAACAATTCTTTTTTACCTACTTCCGTTGGCTGTGTTTCTCTGAAGAAGGAAGAAAGTTCCAGATATTCCATCAGGACTTTTATTTGCTTCTTTGATTTTGAAGTTTCATTTATAAAGAAATTCAGCTTATCCTGATCGTTCCGGAATGTTTCGGTCAATCTGACACAACGTTTTGTCTTAATTTTATAGGAAGTACGCAATCCTTCGGAAATGAGAAGTGCACCCTTTTCCATCAATTCATGAACAATCGGCAAAGGATTGGTGATACCGCTGTTTTTGCTTAATTCAAGTAGAGAAGCCGGCTTTCCGGGAATAAGTGCATCCATCAACCTATTTTCGCGCTCTGTCAATGGAGCATCTGCTTCAAATCCATCAGCGAGGGTCACAAGCGTTTCACTTTCCAGTTTCAAACCAGAAGGTAATGCGGCTTTCATAACTTCTCCAAAAGTGCACATGTAGTAAGAAGCAATCCAACGCCAAAAGTTCAATTGAGGACCTACCAGAATGGGGCTTTCATCAAGAAGTGAATAAACAGGTTTGGTCACGTAGTCTACCGGTTTACTTTCGAACAAATCTAAGATTATTCCGGTATAGAGCTTCTTGGGGCCCAAGGGAACAATGACCCTGCATCCAACTTGAACTTTGGCTGCCAATTCTTCCGGAACCGAATAGGTGTATGTTTGCGTTAAAGGTAGCGGAAGCAGGACATCAGCATAAAATGGAGCGGGAATCATTTGATTACCAAATTGGCCCAGATCGGGTAATGATCAGAATATTTCACGTTGTCCACTTTCACCCGCGAAGCTTTGATTTCCGGAGAATGCATAATAAAATCAATCCGAAAAAGGAACAGGTTTTCATGAAAAGTATTTCCCCAACCATTACCACTTTCGACCCACGAATCGATCAACCCCTTTCGAACTGTCCTGTACGTATAAGACCCTGGGGCATCATTGAAATCACCACATACAATGACTTGATAAGGAGATCTCTTGATTATTTTTGAAACTGAGTCAGCCTGATTGGCGCGAATAAAAGAGGCATTCCCGACTTTGTAGCCCAAAACCTCAGCAACTTCAGTCAATTGCTCTGATTCCCGTTTTGTTAGCAGATCGGTATATTTATTTTTTTCATCATTATTCAGCTTATTGGACTCCAGATGATTATTGATTACACGGATGGTGTCATCACCAATTTTCAAATCATAGAAAAAGGAAGAATTCGATTTGCTTTCGTACTGGATCCTTTGGTAGCGGATAACAGGATATTTTGATAAAAGGACCACAGAATACCTGTTTTCGTCTTTACCGGAACAAACATATGGATACGATTTAAGAGCTTGGCGGTATTCCTTACTCAACGAGCTCTCTACAAAACCAGGCCCGGCTTCCTGCAAACAAACGATATCTGCATCCGTTTTCCGGATATAATCCAGTATGGGAGAATTTTCTCCAATCCCTTGGTCTTCCTTGAAGGAAAAGTACATCACATTGTATGACAACACCTTGACTTCATTCAAAGGATGTTCGTCAGAAAGAGAATTAAACGGAATCCACGCCCGGTATGAGCCAAAAGTAATGGCCAGACCAGCCAGAGATATGAGCACCCAGCCTTTAAGTCGAACCAGCCAATACAAAATAAAAAAGAAATTGATCAATCCCAGCAAAGGAAAACCATATCCTAAAAATGAAGACAAGATGGAAAATTCCGGTTTGATCAAATATGCAAATCCACATATGATCAAAAGAATCACGACCACCACATTGATGGTCAAGATAAATGAATGTAGAAATTTCCAAAAAACGCTCATGTTGTCTGTATGTTTTTCGGCCTAAAAACCGTAAATATCATTTATTTTCGGCTAAAATCAAACAATTTTCTCTTTTCTTCCTGTGAAAGGCTCTCATAACCGGATTGTTTAATCTTATCCAAAATGGCATCCATCTGATCAGAATCCTGCTTCTTTTTATCACGGAATTTTTGATCTACATCTGCCATTTTATAGGTTTCTTCTCTTTTGGGTCGCTTGTAGGTTATCTTCATTTTCCGATGCCGAGGCATCAGGTTGACGAACCTGTCTAAAATGGGATTGACCCAAGCAGTGAGATCAACACCCTTCCTTAGGGAGTAACCAAAAACGAGGCCGGCCAATGCTCCGCCCAAATGTGCGAGACTACCACCGGCATTATCTCCGTTCAGACTTAAAACGTCCAACACAACCATGATGATGGCCAAATATTTCAATTTTAAGGAGCCTAACAAGAAAATACGAATGGACTCATCCGGCCTGTAAAAAGCCACAGCTATACCGAGAGCCAAAACAGAAGCGGAAGCTCCCATCAGGTATACGGTATCTTGAATGCCTTCTTGCATCGGAAGCAAATTATTGAACAGCGCAAAAAACAATCCGCCGAACAGTCCGCCAAGAATATATAAACCACCCAATTGTCTGGGGTTGAACCAATGCAGAAACATCCCCCCAAAGAAATAGAGCCAGAGCATGTTAAAAAAGAGATGCATCAAACCCAAATGGACAAACATATAAGTGAACACCGTCCAAGGGTGCATCAGGATAGACATCCAGTCTGAAGGCATTTCAAACAAGGGCATGAACCAATTTGCGTCAATACGGAACATACCAAAAAGAAGCAATGTCAGACGGAGCAACAGGAATATTCCGACATTGATATATATAAGCTGCAAAACGATTGTTCCTTGCTTATATTTTTGAACCAGACTATCCCAAAAAGAAGCCATTTCCAATTCCTTTCTTTTTCCAATAACGTATTAAAAAGTAGCCAAACAACATTCCACCCAAATGGGCAAAATGTGCTACATTATCTCCGGAAAAGTTTGACACTCCGGAAAAAAGTTCAATAATGCCATAACCGATCACCATGTACTTAGCTTTGATAGGCACAGGAATAAACATAAGATACAGCGGCGCATTGGGAAACAACATTCCAAAACCAAGCAATATACCAAAAACAGAACCGGATGCTCCAATGGTTATCATACTGTTCAAAACCATATCCTTTGCCTGAGCCATTGTCTCAGTCGAATATAAAACACCTTGCTGAATATTCAGATAATGAGACAAAACAGAGTTGTCTCCTGATATGTTATAATTATCGATGGCGGTTAAAAATGGCCTGATATCAATATACCAGACTATTTGTTGAACAATGGCAGCACCAATACCGGTTACCATATAGAACAGAAGAAATCTTTTGGGTCCCCATACCTGTTCCAGAATCCGGCCAAACATATAAACACCAAACATATTAAAAAGGACATGCATAATATTCATAGGATCATGCATGAACATATAGGTGATAAACTGACTTAACAAAAAGCCATCAGATCCAATATAATGTAAGCCTAAATATGGTATCAGATCAACTCCTACCTTAGGAAGAACAATCGATGCTACCCAAAATAAGACATTGATGATGATTAAATTTTTTGTAACGACAGGAATAGAAGACATAAAACCAGAAGATGAACGGAAATTACTCATATATCGAAGGTAACGGTTTAAAAATAAGCCATAAAAAAGAATATTTCATGGGCAAAAGTACAAAAAAGCAGGCTTATTGACTATTCATTGACAGTTTTTAATAAAAAATGTATTTTCTCTTGTTTTTTTTTTCTTTTTCTCTTGTATTACTGAAATTTAAATATACTTTTGTTTTATCTATTTTCAGTATAACCTCTTTTGTTTAACTTTATATACCATTTTTTACTATGAACAAAGCACAACTTATCAGCGCCATGGCCGAAAAATCCGGCTTGAGCAAAGTAGATTCCAAAAAAGCCCTTGATTCATTTTTGGGGAGTGTTGCTGAAACATTAAAAGCAGGTGACAAAATTGCATTGGTTGGGTTCGGGACTTTTTCTGTAGTACAAAAAGCAGCTCGCACAGGCATTAATCCTGCAACTAAACAGCCGATTAAAATTGCAGCAAAGAAAGTCGTTAAATTTAAAGCAGGTTCCGAGTTAGCTGGTCTGGTTTAGGAAATAACGCATTACAAATTCAGGAGGCTGCCTACAAGGCAGCCTTTGTTTGTTATAAATACACAACTTCTAAGGTTGTAACAAAGGAATTTTATCTCTTTTGTGATAACCTTTGTTTGTTTTTACAGGCTGTTTGCAGCATTAGCGAAATTGCGTTAACTTTGCGTTCTCTAAAATTTGAGCAAAATGACCATCAACCAACTACTTGAGAAAAACTTGATTCTCGCTATTGAAGCCCTTTACGGACAACGTGTCGATCAGGCCCAAATTCAATTACAACCCACAAAAAAAGAATTTGAAGGAGACATCACCATTGTTGTATTTCCATTTCTACGCATTTCCAAAAAAAAGCCAGAAGAAACAGCGCAAGATTTAGGTAAATGGCTGGTAGACAATACGGCTGAATTAAAATCCTATAATGTTATCAAAGGATTTCTTAATCTGGTGGTTTCTCCGGCATATTGGCTTCAAGTGCTAGAAAATGCTTATAACGACCAGCAATACGGCATCAGAACAGCCGGTGAAAACGCTCCACTGGTGATGGTTGAATATTCTTCTCCAAACACCAATAAGCCTTTGCATCTCGGGCACATCAGAAACAACTTGTTAGGCTATAGCTTGTGCAAGATTCTCGAAGCCAATGGAAACAAGGTCGTAAAAACAAACATTGTAAACGACAGGGGAATTCATATTTGCAAATCCATGCTCGGCTGGCAAAAATGGGGTAACGGAGAGACACCTGCCTCATCCGGCAAAAAAGGAGATCACTTGGTTGGTGATTATTATGTCGCATTCGACAAACATTACAAACAGGAAATCGCTGAACTGCAAGAGAAAGGAATGACCAAAGAGGAAGCAGAGGCAGTATCGCCGTTGATGGGCGAAGCCCGTGAAATGCTTCAGAAATGGGAAGCAGGAGATCAAGAAGTCCGTCTGCTTTGGAAAACCATGAACAGCTGGGTATTTGCAGGCTTTGACGAAACATATAAGAGGCTGGGCGTGAGCTTTGACAAGATATATTACGAATCAGAGACTTACCTATTTGGTAAAAAGAAAGTACTAGAAGGCTTGGAAAAGGGGCTATTCTACTGCCAAGAGGACGGCTCAGTCTGGGCAGACTTGACTACAGAAGGTCTGGATCAAAAAGTTTTGCTCAGAAGTGACGGCACATCTGTATATATGACTCAGGATATTGGCACAGCCAACCTGCGTTTCAGTGAATATCCCATTGACAAAATGGTTTATGTTGTCGGAAATGAACAGAATTACCATTTCCAGGTACTTTCCATCTTGCTTGACAGACTCGGGTTTTCCTGGGGCAAAGGGTTGGTTCATTTTTCTTATGGAATGGTTGAACTACCTGAAGGTAAAATGAAATCTAGAGAGGGAACTGTTGTAGACGCCGACGACCTGATTGATGAAATGGTCAGCACAGCAAGGGAAACATCCCTCGAGTTGGGTAAACTGGATGGACTAACAGAAGATCAGGCAAAAGATATTGCCAACATGGTCGGTCTTGGCGCGCTTAAGTATTTTATTCTCAAGGTCGATCCCAGAAAAAACATGACTTTCAACCCCAAAGAATCCATTGATTTTAATGGAAATACAGGACCGTTCATTCAATACACGCATGCCCGCATTCAATCCATTTTGCGCAAGGTAGAAGAATCGGGTATAACCCCTTCCGAAAAATTTGATACAAACCTAAACTTATCAGATAAAGAATTGTATTTGATTCGTCTGATCACTACTTTCCCCAATATCATCAATGATGCAGCTGAAGGTTTCAGCCCAGCACTGATAGCCAATTATATGTATGATTTGGCCAAGGAATACAATCAATTCTATCACGACTATCCCATATTGAAAGAAAGTGACACCTCTCTCCGATTTTTCAGGATCATGCTTTCTGACACCACGAGCAAAATAATCAGGTCAGGTATGGATTTGTTGGGCATCAATGTTCCAGACAGAATGTAAAAACATACATCAAACATCTTAGTGCTACATCGGTTCGGATTACATCTATTTAATTCCGTTTTTTATGCCGATTTTATTTTATATTTTTAACATAAGCATTATTATGCGAATATGATAAAAGTGTACATTTGGGAACAATAGTAAAGACGACCATATGAAAATTACATTCCATGGTGCAACACAGACCGTTACAGGATCTAAGCACCTCATCACACTAAACAACGGAAAGACCATCCTACTTGATTGCGGAATGTTCCAAGGTATGGGTAAGGAAACCCAGGAATTAAACTCAAACCTCGGTTTCGATGCAAGTGAAATAGATTATCTGATTCTCTCTCATGCGCATATTGACCATACCGGCTTGGTTCCTAAACTCGTCAAGGATGGATTTCACGGAAGGATATTCGGGTCAAACGCGACTCTCGACCTGACAGATGTTTTACTGAAAGATTCAGCCTTTATACAGCAAAATGATATCAAGTTCATGAATAAAAGGAGACTGAAACAAGGCAGGCCTTTTATTGAGCCGCTCTATCTTTTGGAGGATGTTGAAAAAGCCATTAAATTGTTCGAACCTGTCCAATTTGAGAAGCCATTTGACATAGATGATGACGTAAAACTCGAATTATTTGAAAACGGACATATTTTAGGTGCATCAACCATTTTTCTTTCCATCAAAGAAGATGGGAAAATCACAAGAATTGCATTCAGCGGAGATGTCGGCAGATATAGTGATCCTATTTTAAAATCTCCGTCTGTTTTCCCGCAAGTCGATTATATGATCATTGAATCCACTTATGGGAATCGCTTGCATGAAAAAATGGAAGAAACATCCGATATCCTGCACGATATCATCGTGGAAACATGCGTAGGCAAAAGGGGGAAATTAATTATTCCTGCTTTCAGTGTCGGACGTACACAGGAACTTCTTTTTACGCTCAACGAGATGGAGCTGGATTACAGACTTCCTGATGTAAAATATTATGTTGACAGCCCCCTTTCTACGACGGTGACAAAAATTGTTAAGCGACATCCTGAATGCTTTAATCGTTCTGTTCAGAAAATCATGAAATTCGACAAAGATCCATTCGATTTTAAAGGATTGCACTATATAGAAGACAAACGCGAATCACAAGCTTTGAACGGATCTAATGAACCCTGCGTGATCATTTCAGCTTCAGGAATGGCTGAAGCGGGCAGGGTTAAGCATCATATTGCCAACAATATCGCTGATCCAAGCACCACTATCCTGATGGTTGGGTATTGTGAGAAGAATTCTTTGGGTGCACGTTTAAAAGCGCAACCAGACGTAGTGACGATCTTTGGAGAAGAATACCCGGTCAGGGCTGATATCCGAAAAATCGAGTCTATGTCTGCTCATGCAGACTATAGGGATTTGTGCAAATATCTTTCAGGTCTCGAACCTGACGAAGTGAAAAAGATCTTTATTGTACACGGTGAACCTGATGCTCAAGTGATATTCCGTGAGCATCTCTACAAAAAAGGATTTTTGAACATTGAAATCCCTGAACGACATCAGACTTTCAACTTAATTTAACACATCCTTTTTGAGAACCATTAAACCTTTCTGACAAAAAGCATTCTAAAATCATTTAGAATGCTTTTTAATTTTAATCAATTCTACTACATGTATTTTAAGTTTTTCTTATTGCTGCTTTCTTCATTATTTATCGGAAACCAGTTTTTCTACGCACAAACGTCTCAAAACAATCAAGTCAGTCAAACCAGAGCAATCAAGGGCATTATTCTAGACACGGATACCGAAACGGCCATCAGTTATGTCACCATGACACTATTCAAAAAAGGTTCTACCAAACCTTACAAAGTCAAGGTTTCTGAGTCTGACGGTTCTTTTTCCTTTGCTGATGTAATTCCCGGAACGTATCGTTTAGAAGGTAAATTACTCGGATATATCGCTTATGACAAAATTCTGGATGTTGGTGGAGAGAAGGATAATAACCTTGGTAATATCTTTATGAAAACAGATTCGAAGCTTCTGAAAGCTGTTGAGGTCAAGGGTATCCGATCAAACATGAAACTGGAAATTGACAAAAAAACGTATTCGGTGGACAATAGCATTGCGGCTGCCGGAGCTAGTGCCAGCGATATCCTTAAGGACATTCCATCTGTCGAAGTGGATGCAGAAGGAACCATTACTTTGCGAAACAGCGAAAGTGTAACGGTCTGGATCAATGGCAAACCTTCTGGGTTGACCTCTGACAACAGGGGACAGGTTTTGGAACAACTGCCGGCAGAAAGTATTGAAAGCGTGGAAGTAGTCACCAATCCTTCTGCAAAATACAGTCCTGAAGGCTCAGCTGGTATCATCAACATTATCCTTAAGAAAGAACGGAAATCCGGATATTATGGAAGCATCAGAGGTGGAGTCAGTTATCCTTGGGGAAAAAATTTCGGAGCAAATCTCAACTATAGCAGTTCCAAACTGGACGCTTATGCCAACATTGGCCTGAGGGACAATGAACACGATGGGAGCGGCTACACCAAACGTCAAACATATAGCACCGATGAGTTGACAACCGATACCAGTTATATGAATTCAAACAGCAAACACACTAGCGGAGGAGACGGACTCTTTATGAGAGCTGGCTTTGACTATCACCTCAATAATAAGCATACATTAAGCCTTTCTGGTTTCGCCATGGATGGAAATCACAAATCCAACAGTGAAATCACCTACGATTATCTGGACAATTATCAGCTCCCAACAAAACAAAGTTTCCGCAATTCCGTCAGTGATGCAGGACACAACAATTACAACATTACGATGGACTATTTGTGGGAAATCGGAGAAGATCATAGCCTGCAGACCAATCTCTCTCGCGGCAAGCGAAGCAATACCAATAGCAACATTTTCGACCAGACCGATTATAATTCTATAGATATGCTCACAAACAGCAGCTATCAAAAACAGACCGGTCCTTCAACCAGTGAAGATTGGGAATTCAAGGCCGATTATTCCAAAAAGTTCTCTGATCGTTTTAAATTGGAAACAGGTATGCAGAGCGAATGGAAAAAACGTTACAGCGAAAACAACATTTTTAACGGTCTTGCTTCAGGCGGCACCTGGACATTACCTTCCATCCCTGACGTCTCAAACGGATTTGACTACGATGAGCAGATTCATGCCATGTATGGGACATTAACAGGAAGAATAGGCCCCAAATTAGGGTATCAGTTGGGCTTACGCGGAGAAAACACCATCATCCGTTTTGTTTCTACCGATATATCCAGTGCGGGCACTCCTGTTAATAAGAATTACATGGAGCTCTTCCCCACCATTTTCCTTAATTACAATTTTTCCGAAGGAAGTGACATTCAGTTGAATTACAGCAAACGTATAAACCGCCCTCGTGGTCGTAACCTGAATCCTTATGTCGACATTTCTGACTCAACGAATATAAGGACAGGAAATCCAAATCTTGATCCGGAGTATGCACATTCCTTTGAAATGAACTTCATGAAAACCTGGGAAAGCCATACGCTGTCATCATCCATCTATCACCGTATTACCAACCATATGATACAGGGCATCCGTTTTATTGAAAATGGAATCATGTATCTGAAACCATCCAATGTGACCAACTCGACATCCTCTGGTCTGGAGTTAGTTTCCAAGGATAAAATCTCTAAAGTACTTGAGACAACGGCTACGGTCAATCTGTATCGAAGTACCATGGATGGGTTCACTTATATGAACAATTATTATGAGGGCACCAGCGGTTTTTCCTGGAACGTCAGAGTAAATGGCACCCTGATTTTTCCGAAAGGTTTTACAGGCCAGGCATCCGCCTTTTATTCTGCTCCAAGAATCATTGCTCAGGGAGAAAGCAGTGGACGCTATGCAATGGATCTCGGCATACGAAAAAGTTTCTTTGACAACAAACTCCAACTTTCAGTCAATGTCAGAAACCTGCTCAATTCCTTTAAATTCGAGAGTAAGACTTGGGGCCCTGCGTTCTACCAAGAAACATCCAATAAATTCTTTGGGCGCGATATTCGAATCAATTTGACATGGAATTTCGGGAATCTGAAACCAAAAATTAAAAAGGAAAGTGGAGAAAGCAATGAAAATTCCGTGGATTTTGACACAGAAAACTAAAAAATGTTCCAACTTTTCATAAAGTTTTCAAATAGAACCTGGAAGTTATATTTATGCAATATTAATGCAGTATATCACATTTATATTCATTATTAAGGCGATTTTTTCTTATTTTATTGCAATTTCTCCATTTTTTTTGTTCCTTTGTGCCCTGAAATATTACCTCTACCTTTTTTTATCAAATGAACTATGGCAGATACAGCAAAAGTGACATCATTAGAAAAAGTGGTCATTCGTTTTTCAGGCGATTCGGGAGATGGAATGCAACTCACCGGAAGCCTTTTTTCAAACCTCTCGGCCATCTCCGGTAACGAAATCTCAACCTTTCCGGATTACCCGGCAGAAATCCGCGCCCCACAGGGAACCTTGGCAGGAGTTTCCGGTTATCAAGTGCATGTAGGCAAAAAGATCTACACTCCCGGTGATTTGGCAGATATTCTGATTGCCATGAACCCGGCGGCACTCAAAGTCAACAAGAAGCACATCAAACCAAACGCCATCATTATCCTTGATGAAGATGCCTTTGACGAAAGCGGCATGACCAAAGCCGGATATAACACAAACGACCCTATTGCAGAATTAGGTCTCGGTGCCGCTCAGATTATCGGTGCCCGCATCACCACGATGGTCAAGGCCAGCCTTGCTGACAGCGAAATGGACAACAAGAGTATCCTGCGATGCAAAAATATGTTTTCATTAGGTCTGCTTTGCTGGTTGTTCAACATTCCTGTTGACAATGCGATGCATCTTCTCGAAAACAAGTTCAAGAAAAAACCTACCATCCTGAAAGCCAACCTGAAAGTTTTAGTTGACGGTTTCAACTACGGAAGCAACACACATGCAAGCGTATCGACCTATCGCATTGATTCCACCGAAAAGCAAAAAGGGACTTACACAGATGTTAAAGGTAATCAGGCAACAGCCTGGGGATTGATTGCCGCATCTGAAAAATCAGGACTACCTTTATTTCTAGGAAGCTATCCCATTACTCCAGCCACAGAAATATTACAAGAACTTTCTGCAAGAAAAGACCTTGGAGTCAAGACCGTACAAGCTGAAGACGAAATAGCAGGTGTTTGTTCAGCCATCGGTGCCAGTTTTGCAGGAAACCTTGCAGCCACATCAACATCAGGCCCCGGTCTCGCTCTTAAAAGCGAAGCCATCAATCTTGCAGTTATGGCAGAGCTTCCATTGGTTGTCATAGATGTCCAACGCGGCGGCCCCTCTACCGGCCTTCCCACGAAAACAGAACAAACTGATTTATGGCAAGCTCTTTACGGCCGTAATGGTGAAAGTCCTTGTGTCGTAATTGCAGCAAGCACCCCGGCCGATTGCTTTGACTTCGCCTTTATCGCATCAAAACTGGCTGTTGAACATATGACTCCGGCAATTTTGCTCACCGATGCTTTTATTGCCAATGGTTCATCAACATGGAAAATCCCCAACATGGATGATTATCCTGCCATCCATCCTCCGTTTGTAAGTGATGACATGAAATCATACTGGAAACCTTATTTTCGTAATGCCGAAAATAGTTCACGCTACTGGGCGATACCAGGCACTGAAGGTTTCGCTCACCGTGTCGGCGGTCTTGAAAAAGACAACAAGACAGGATCCATCTCGACTGAACCTAAAAATCATCAATTGATGACCAACTTACGTCAAGCCAAAATCGACAACATCGCTCACGTCATTCCTGCACTCAAAATACAGGGGAATCCCGATGCAGACTTGTTGGTTGTAGGATGGGGAGGCACCTTCGGCCATTTATACTCAGCCGTTGAAGCACTGAATGCAGAAGGAGAAAAAGTAGCATTGGCTCATTTCAATTATATCAATCCGCTACCGAAAAATACAGCAGAAGTACTTACCAAGTACAAAAAAATCATTGTGTGCGAACTCAACAATGGCCAGTTTGCAGGATATCTTCGTTCAAAAGTGGACGGAATTAACCCACTCAAATACAACAAAGTGGAGGGTCAACCATTTTTGGTTCAAGAATTAGTAGATCATTTCAAAACTCTTTTAGACGATTAAGTGATGGATACAAATAATTATACTGTAAAGGATTTTAAAAGCGACCAGGATGTACGCTGGTGTCCGGGCTGCGGCGATCACGCCATTTTAAACAGCATCCAAAAGGCCATGGCCGAACTTGGCATTTCACCGGATCGGACGGCTGTCATATCCGGAATCGGTTGTTCAAGCCGTTTCCCATATTACGTCAATACATACGGAATGCATACCATCCATGGACGTGCAACGGCCATTGCTACTGGAGTGAAGACGGCCAATCCGGAACTGACCGTATGGCAAGTGACAGGAGATGGTGACTGCCTGGCTATCGGAGGAAACCATTTCATCCACGCCCTTCGCAGAAACATCGACCTAAATATCGTTTTGTTCAACAATGAAATATATGGTCTGACCAAAGGCCAATACTCTCCAACCTCAAAAAGAGGCTTTATCTCAAAATCCTCACCTTACGGAACCGTTGAAGATCCTTTCCGACCCGCAGAACTGACGTTCGGTGCCCGCGGAAACTTCTTCGCAAGAACACTGGACGTTGATCTTAAGACCACTCAGGACGTTCTGATCCAGGCGGCAAAACATAAAGGCACCTCTATTGTTGAAGCGTTGGTAAACTGCGTCATTTTTAACAACGGTACCCACAGTGCCATTTCAGACAAGGAATTCCGCGCAGACCGCACAATTATCCTGAAACACGGGGAACCGATGATTTACGGAAAGAACCGTGATAAAGGTCTTGTCATCGAAGGTTTCAACCTGAAATCAGTCACCATCGGAGAAAACGGAATCACTGAAAAAGACATGTTGGTGCATGATGCCAAATGCGAAGACAGAACACTGCACTTCAAACTTGGAACCATGTCCGGAGACCTTCCTGTGGCATTGGGTGTCATCAGGGATGTGGAAGCTCCCACCTACGATAGGGAAGTGGAAAAACAAATCAGGGATGTTCAGGACAAACATCCACAAATCCATAAACTGGAAGACTTTTTACGTACATTGGAAACATGGGAAATAAAATAGTTTTTTAGCCAAAACTAAAATTCAAGAAAGGGCACGATGTCAATCATCGTACCCTTTTTTGCTTTTTCCGTTACTAACATTTTTTTTATGGAAAATAGACCTTCCATTTTATGATTTACTAACATTTTTCACTTCTTTTGCACAAACAAGATTTATTTTCTAGCTCTCTATCTAATTATTCCCAAAAATTAAACAGACACATTATGAAAAAAATGGTGGCAGCCTTGTTTTTATCGGCAGCAATTTCTATACAAGTAAAGGCTCAAAATTTTCAAGTTCATTATGATTTCGGAAAAGGTAGAGAGTATGTGACCACCACCTTAGAATTGTTCAAAGTAGACAAATGGGGTAACACCTTTGCTTTTGTAGATTATGATTTCAATTATGGAAATAAAAAATCACCTGCTCTTTCCTATATGGAGTTTGCTCGTTGTCTGAACTTCTGGGGAGGACCTTTCAGTGCACAAATCGAATATAATGGCGGACTTATCGGACAGGCCACTACAACCGACTTTGCAGGTGAATCCTATGCAATCAATAATGCCTGGTTGGTTGGTGTTGACTACTTCATGCACAGTGCTGATTTTTCAAAAACATTGAATTTAAAAGTTTTGGCAAAAGATATTATAGGGAAAAACTATACACCGCAATTCACTGCCGTTTGGGGCATGCAATTGCTGGACAAAAAAGTTACATTATGCGGATTT
>Ga0265294_10003667_pt1 | contig 19489 bp, 16 predicted proteins | sample MunlanPumphouse3_FD_192504 | JGI IMG/M metagenome (GOLD analysis project Ga0265294, IMG submission 192504) | Groundwater microbial communities from a municipal landfill in Southern Ontario, Canada - Pumphouse #3 | ecosystem: Environmental > Aquatic > Deep subsurface > Groundwater | place...
TGCAAGCTCGATATATCGTAAAATACTCATCAAATTTCCCATTTATTTTCATAAAACAGAAAATATAAATGTATTATTATATACTTACCTACTATGATGCCCAGAAATTTTGGTTTTAAACATCCTCACCCCCTTAATTCAAAATTATGGTATTCCCATAAACAATAATCCCCCTCTCCATGCTTCATGGAGAGGGGGAAAAACGCACAATAATAATATAATTTAAACTTGTTTAGGGGGTGAGGTCTGGAATAAACTCTTTAACAAATTCCCAATTAGAAACTGTATTAAAACTTTTATAGACAAAAGATTTGTCCAGATAAGCTCCAACAGAATCAATAGTAATCTTATCAATAATAACAATTAGAACAAATATCAACAAAGACCACTTAAAGAAGTTCAAGACCAACCCAGCTATACTATTAGCGATGCCCATGGGGCTTATTTTGAGGATTTTCGTAACTATTCTTCCCCATACCACAAAAAAAACAAAACTAAGCATATAGACCAAAATATAAGCCGCAAAACCAGACCAAGAAACAGTAAACTTCAAATAATCAGCCATCCATCCTTTAAGCACCAACGAATACTGGTTTGCTGCATAAAAAGAAACAATAACCGCTAATGAATCAAATAAAATATTAAAAAACCCACTAATATAGCCTCTATAGCTAAAATATATTAACAATAAAACAACTACAACATCAACAATGTTAATGCTTGAGAGAATTTCCATTATGAGTTTTTCATTTCCTCTTTATGTGCTAATAATTTTTCTTTTACAGCACTATTACTTATCCCTATCATTTGTGCAGCCAAAATAGCAGAATTCATAGCTCCATTAATTGCAACTGTAGCAACAGGAACTCCCTTTGGCATTTGCACAATAGAGTATAACGAATCCACACCCCCTAAGTCAGACGTCTTCATCGGAACACCAATTACTGGCAAGATTGTATGCCCTGCAATAACACCAGGAAGATGAGCAGATTTACCAGCAGCAGCAATAATAACTTTAAATTTTTTATCAGCATCTTTGGCAATTCCTAGAACCTTTTCTGGCGTGCGATGAGCAGAAGCTACTTCCACTTGGCAACTTAATCCAAATTTTTCTAAAGTATCTATACATTCCTGCATAACTGGCATATCGGAATTACTTCCCATTATTACTAAAACGTCTTTCATTCCAACCTCCTTAAAATTCGTATATCACATTAACTTGAGCATTTACTATCATATCACCAACTTGATATTGTGTACTTGTATCAGCTACGGCCAACGCCTTCATTTGCATGCCTTCTGCTCTTAAAGGCTGAACAAAGCTTCCTACTTCTTGAATTTGTTTAATTTTAATTTTCCCAGTATTCATAGTCCCAGCAATTAGCTCAGCCTTCTTCTTGGCATCAAGCAAGGATTGTTTTAAGGCTTTTTGTTTATATTCATCTATCTTAGAACTAGAAAAAATAATCTGCCCAACATTATTTAGACCATTCTCAACTGCTAAATCAATCACTTCACCAATCAACTTTAAGTCCTTTAACTTAATCTTCAGATTCTGGTCTATTGTGTAGCCTGCGAACTGTCTTTTTCCGGAAACATACTCATATGTATTATTCACGCTAAATCTCTCTGTAGAAATATTATCTTTTGGAACGATTCCCTTTATTTTATCTAAAAAATTATTTATTTTATTATTAATTTCTTTTTGCCCTTTTGTTACATCTTGAAAAACACCATTTACTCCGACTGAAACATAAGCTATATCTGGTTCAAAAGAAATCTCGCCTTTACCGTTAACAGAAATCATATTGATTTTACTATCGCCATTATATGCAACTGCAAATACTGTAAGAACACTTAACAAACATACCACCACTATTAATCTTTTTTTCATTTTGTTACCTCCTAATGATAAAATCATTTTAACATATGACCCTATTTATTGTTTCCCACAAACTTGAAATTACTTCATTTATTTTTTCTTCACCTATACTTTTATGATAAACCAATTGTATCTGATGATTATCAATATAAAAAGTTATTGGACAAACGGATTCTTTACTTTTTAAAGTATATCCATAAATATCTTCTGACTTCTGATAACTTTCAAAAGAAACTATAACCGAATAAAAATCCGTTGATAAAGAAAGTTTTCTAATAGGAAATTGCTGATGCCTGAAAGCTTGTCTTACCCTCTTTGATAAATCAAAAATGTCCTTCTTAAATTCACTGTTGCTTATTTTTATTGGTAAAGAATTAGTGAAAAGGCCAGGGTTATTCTTTTCCTTTCTATTTAATCTATTCAAAAAATGTACACCCAAATAATAACAACTAGAAGCGTCCATCTCACAAAATGTTACTCCAACAAGATAAAGCCAAAAAACAAAATCTGAAACATTATGTTCCTTAGCAATTGCAGTTAATCTTTCCTTTTTAAAATTATCTATAACCATATATTTCACATTACTTTTAAAATCGGCGTTATTTATTGGTGATGATAAACTTAAGTCCTTTTCTTTAATATTCAGTTCCCTCTGCCAATACTCTTTGTCTTTCAGCCAAGTTATCGAGTTAATATACTCTTTTTGCACAATCAAATAGTCGCGATAATCACTCTCTTGTGTAGTAAAAATGGCAGGATTAATGTTCTCTATTAATTGCTGATATACTGTCATCATTTTATTTAGCATAATTTTAACTCCAAAAAAATCTGACAACAAATGATGTATTTTTAAAAAATAAAATTGAGTTTGAGTTGTCTTTATTGTTGCCACATAAATGAGCTTATTCTCTTTAGATAATAAAGAACTATCCATTTTCTTTTGCATCCAATCCATTGCACTTTTATCGTCAACAAGATAATCTATAAATTCATAATCAAAAGCTACAAAATCATCAAAAACTTGATAAGGCACGCCATCATCATCAACCAAAATATGTGCTTTGAAATTGGAATAGCTATTCAAAGCAATGGAAATTGCCTTCTCTAATATTTGATGATTAATCTCAGCATCTAGCTTACAATAACCACCAATGTTGAATAAACTTCCAGTAGAATAAAACTGTTCAGCAATCCACATCTCTTCTTGTTGAAATGAAAGACTATATTTTTCCATCTTCTATTTCCCGTACTATTTCTAACCACCTATTTTTGTCACAAGGCAAATAAGAACTGAGAAACAACTTATCCCCTGATTGTGCAAAATTAAAAGTAATTGCTGTTGGCCAACTTGAGTGCATGTTTTGTTTGATGTTTTCTGTACTATATAACTCGGTACTATCATCTACTTCAGTTCTATAGTGAAAAACAACAATCTTCTCCATTCCTTCTCTCTCTAGCTTTACGTTGCTTGCAAATTTTTTAATAATTGGATGCGTATACCTAACAGAAAACCATTTAAAAGATTTCATATTGGTAAACGTTAATGTCGCTTTCTTTCTTAGAAAATTTATATCATTAATTAATTTTTCAAAAGTTCCTCCTAAACTTAACACACAAGGAATAAAGTCAGTAAACTCACCTATAGTCTTGCTAAAAATACCATCCTGATATGCCCGCGTATCTTGAACCATAAAAAATGGTACATCTAACTCAAACAAATTGTTTGATATTTTCTTAAATATCTCTAAGGACTGAGTGTAGCTATCTTTTTGCTTATCTAAAACAAACTCATAATTATATAACCTAATCTGTTCCAACGAATATTCTGGAAAACTTTCTACTGCATTATTAAATTCTTTCAACCTAAATTCTTTAACTATATCCTCTTCACTTAACAAGGAACCTTTTTTTAATAACTTTAAATATTCCTCATATTGAACAGTATTGTCTAGCTTTCCTAAAGAAAAATAACTCTTCACAATATCTGCACCAACCTTGTTATGAATGGATTCATCCATACAAAAAACAAACATAAACTTATTGTCGGAGATCTTTACAAACAAATGCCTATAAGGGAACCTACTTAATTTATCTTTAATAAGATAATATTCTTTAATAAAAGGCAACATACTAAGAATTTGTGATTGTTCAAAATGATAATCACTTAAATCTACCAATATTGGCAAGATATCTTCTGGCAACTTAAAAACTAACCAAGCCAATTTATCCTCGACATTAAGTGTTGATCTCAATAAATCTTGTTCTTTTAACAAACAAAAATGTTTCTCAGCAAGCTCATTAAAAGATTTATCATTAAACAATAAATAATCAATATTGTACTTTTCTCTCTGAATTGTTCTAAAGCTTGCTTTAAAGGATTCCAAATCAAGTATTTTTTCAACTCCACTTAAAATCAATTTATTAAAAAAAACTATTTCTGACTGTCGCAACTCACCTAGTTTAGTTTTTATAAGCTCAGCGCTTATTAATTCGCGCTTACAGCTATATTGAATCAAGGGCTCTTGCTCCTTTGATAAAATCATTAAATCTATAAAGGAATTAATGCTATTGGTAGCATAAATGTCTGATATTTTTGCATTGAATTCTTGTTGCTTTAGTTTATGAAGAATTCTAATCATTGCTAAGGAGTCAGCACCCTGCGCACCAATACTTCTATCCATAAACAATGGCTTTTCTAAAACTTCTCCAAGAATTGCAATTATTACATTTTTGGGTTGATAATTTTCTTTTTCTTCGTGCATTTTTGTTTTAAGGGAAGAAATTAAAGCTTGCCTATCAATTTTCCCACTAACTGTCCTTGGAAGCGAATCCAATAAAATGATTTCAGTAGGAACCATTTGTTCCGGCAATTTTAATATAATCTCAGCTAGAATGCTTTTTTTATCTAAAGTTGCCACAACAAAAGCGACAACCTGAGGTTTAAAGGAGTCCTTCCCAACATTCAACGCTACAGCTTCTTTTACTCCACTTATTTCTCCTAACACTCCATTTATTTCACTTAATTCAACCCTATATCCATTTACTTGTATTTGCTCATCATTCCTGCCCAAAAACAACAAATCTCCCGAAGACATTTTTTGTACTGTATCTCCAGTTCTATAACAATTAATTCCCTTAAATCTTATAAACTTACCTTTGTCCATTGCCTCATCCAAATATCCCTCAGCAACACCATCTCCACCAATTAACAGCTCGCCACATTCACCATCACTAATCAGTTCTAGATTACTATTAACAACAAATACATGAGTATTGTTTAGTGGCTTACCAATTAACATTCGCTGCTCATCAATTCTATCGTCCATGTTTTTAGTTTCATATACAACGCTCTCAATAGTACACTCTGTAAGACCGTAACCATTTACCACCCTTGCTAAGGGGAAATTAGCAATCATCCACTTGTAGTCTAATTGGGAGCAAGCCTCTCCACCAACAACTATTTGTTTTAAAAAAGTGGTACCCAGACTATTTTCTATAACTTGCTCTAGTACCAGTCTCATATAAGAAGGGATAAATTCAATAAGATTCGGTTTATACTTATCAAAAACTTGAACCATACTTGCAAGATTTAACCTATCTTCTTTATTTACAATAATTAGAGTGCCAGAAAAAAACAAAGATTTGAGAAGATTACCAATGAACATGTCAGTGCTAATGCTAGAAAGTTGTAATACACGTGGCAAAAAATCTAATAATCCATAAAATTCTTGCCAAGCAGCTATCAAGCTTTCAATATTTTTTCCACTAATTTTGACTCCTTTAGGATTCCCAGTTGAACCAGAGGTGAACATTATATAAGCAATATTTTCATTTTTAAGTGATTCATTTACATTGCAAACCTGAATATTAAGAAGCTTATCCTTCTCAGTCAAAATCATTTTAGCCTTTGACTGCTCTAAATAATTTTGACACCTTATCTTTGGAGTATTCTCATCAAAAGGAAGGACTGCTGCACCTAATTTCCATATAGCCAAAAGACTAGCAACAGAAAGAAAAGAACATGTCATGTAAAGAGCAACAACCTCACCTTCAATAAGTCCATTAATTTGTAATTTCTCGGAAATGTTCTTAATTTCTTCTAAAAGATAAGCATAGCTATACTCTGTGCCATCGTAAATTATTGCAATATTTTCTTCATTATCTTTTGTTTGTTCTAAAAATAAATTATAAATATTTACCAAACATCTCACTCCCTATAATAAAACTATTGTATCATTCCTCACCTATAATTTCAGTAAAACTCTTATTAAGATATTCTCTAAACCCTACAGAGTTTACTGCATAAGGAAAGCGAATAAAAACTTCACAAGAGCCAGACATTATTGTTATAACAAACCTAATACCTTTCAGCCATCTATTAATTACTAGTTCATCACTTTCACTAAAAAGTTCATCTATCTGAATGTCTCCTTGTTTAAAATTAAAGAACAACAAGCTGTCTGTCTCAGCAAGTTTTCCAACTATCTTTTTAACTTTTTGTTGCAACTTTTTGTTTTTAAATTTTGTATTAAGTAAAATATTTTTAAAATGTATTCCATGAGAATTAACATATGCCAAACTGGACTTTATATAATTAAGATTTGCCTCTACATTTAGCTCAGTATTAATAATTAGAGGAACCTCATCAATAAAGGCTCCAATGCTGTTAACAAATTCTTCAGAAGAAAAAAATCTAGTATTATGCAAAAAAACTATCGGAACTTTAGTAAAAGGAAAATGATAACGAGCAAAAAGAGTAAATACTTCCAACGCTAAACTAAGCTCATCAACGCTACTTTGTGGTAATTTAAATTTATAACTGAAATTTTCTGATGATGGATTGCTTGCTATCATTTTCTTAATAAAAGAAGCATACATTTTTGTATGATTATTAAAATCATCCAAGTATAAATCACAAATTAGTTTTTCTTCATTGTCATATTTGTTTATAATGACTTTATTCAAGAAATCCTGATAAGAAGCTGTTGTTGGATAATCTTTATAACCACTTTTAGCAACTTCTAATAAATAGCTATCAATTAACTGATTGCCATAATCATCGTGAATACTATCATCCATAAAATACCACAAAAAAGTCTCACTCAAATTTATTTTCACAACTATTGCCCTAAATAAAAATTTTCTATATTCATTCTTATTAATATAGTACTCACTCAAAACATTATAAATAAAATCGTAACTAGAAAACACTTCATAACCTGATAGGTCCAAACAAGGAATTTCATAATTACACTCATCGAAAATATCCCAAGCATATTTATCTAGCCCAGTTTTAACTAAGCACGCTCGCAAAAGATCGTTCTTATTCATAAGGTCCGCAACTGCTCTTCTGACGTTATTAACCGAGTTACTAGCTATTCTCACTTTAGAAACAAAATATTTATTTCTATAAAACTTACGTAAATCAAATGAATATAACGGATCGACTAACCTATATCTTTTTTCTTTAGATAAAAACTCTTTAAATATCAACCCTTCACTTCTAAATAGCTCTGATAATAAATTTTTAGCACTCATTTCATCTAGTCTAATATATTCTTTATTAGAAAAATATTGAGGCTGAAGACTAAAATCAAATCTATCATGACAAAACTCGATTATTTTCTCATAATCTAAAAACTTTTTCTCCAAGTCAGTATTTAGTTCAATTACTCTTTTCTGCAACTTTGAATGATGAACATTTTCAATCACAACCCCTTGCCCAAAGACCTTTTCTAACACTTGATTCGCAAATAATATATCATCAATTTTTTCATCATCAATGTATGTACTATAAAAGTCATCAAAAGAAAAACTCTTATAAATATCCAAATAACTACATTTATAGCCTAAAACATTTAATTCTGAGGCAATTTTGATAGCCTCTAAAGAATCTGCTCCCATACTCACAAAGGCACAATCACTTGAAAATTTTTCTCCTAATATGTTTACCCAAACTCTTTTTACAGACTCTTTCGCTTCATCAGAACTTAAACTTTGTATGTTTTGGTCTGGAACGCTAATTGGTAAAGAAATCAATGCCTTCCTATCAACTTTACCATTGGGTGATAAAGGAATACTATCCAACTTTTGGAAAAAATTTGGGATCATATAAGAAGGGAGAGACAATCGCATTTTTGCTAATAATTCATTCTGAGGTATCTCCTGAAATGAATTATAATAAGCAACTAAAACTTTATTGCCATTAATTTCTGGACTTACAATAACTGCTTTTGAAATTCCATCTATACTCTCCATACAAGATTCAATATCTCCTGGTTCAATTCTATAACCCCTTATTTTAATCTGAAAATCTTTTCTTCCAATAAACTGGATATTACCATCAGATAAAATCCTTGCCATATCGCCAGTACGATATACCCTTCCTATACCATCAAGATTAATAAACTTTTCTCTTGTTAAGGCTATAGAAGTATATCCTTTTGCTAAGCCATATCCTGCAATGAAAAGTTCTCCCTCAACGCCTAAGCTAACCTGCCTTAACTGATCATCTAACACATACATTTTTATATTTCTAAAAGGTTTTCCAATCGGCAAATTTCCGAACATCGGCAACTCATCCACCTTTTTAGCCAAATAGTCTGTGGTATATATTGCTGCTTCTGATACTCCATAAGAATTAACCACAACTGCTCTTTCTCCATACTTACTAAGTAGCTTTTTAAAATCTTCCAAAGAACAAATGTCAGACCCAACAATAATCAACTTCAACGAACTATCATCAATATTGTTCCTCTCAATATAATCAACTAACATTAGAATCAATGATGGCGTGGAATCCAAAACATTTACCTTATTATTTGATAAAAGACAAGAAAGCTCACCAAGGTCATAGCGTTCTTCTTCAGTCGGAAGAACTAGTATTCCACCTGTAGCAATAGTTTTTAAATAATTACCAATAAAAACATCATGGGCAAAAGATGAAGTCTGCAATAAAACAAACCTTTCCCCTACAATTTCGTATTTTTCTTTCCACTCCTCTAATATATTAACACTTCCTTTATGAGTATTAATTACTCCTTTAGGTTCACCTGTTGAACCAGAAGTATAAACAATATAACAATCTGCATTTTCATCCAAAAACACTTTTTCCTGATGAATATTTTCCTTTGATATAAGCACATCTTTTATTAAAAACTGCTTGCAGGATAAATCACAAATTTTGTCAGTAATAAGTATTTTTGATTGACTATCACTTACTATCCTACCCCTTCGTTGCAAAGGGTCTTTATTACTAATTGGGACAAATACAGCTCCACCTAAAATAATCCCCGTCATAACTACAATCATCTCAAAGGAATAATCCATTGAAACAGAGATTCTATCGCCTAATCTTATTCCATAACTTTGCAAAAATCCGACAACTTTATATGCCTCACTATATAACTCTTTATAAAAGTGTTTTTCCCCCTTGCAAATAACAGCAACAGCTAATGGATTACTAAACAAAACATCTTCTAACACAGAACATAAATTGTCCTTTAAAAGTATTTTTTCAGTATTATTCATTTTATCTAATATGCTTTTCTCTAAACTTGTAATACCCAAAAGCTGATTAATATTATTAATTCCTTCAATAACTATCCTTTTAACGATTAAATTAAACTGTTCAATAAAGATATCTGGTTCGACATTATCAAAAAGGTTCTCATCAAAATATGAACTAATAAAAACTCTATTGTTTTTATGAAACTCCCTAATATGAACATCTACTGACTCGGCAACACTTCCAGAAGGTAAAGTCAAAGCCTCTGCTATAAATCCACCTACTGTATAGTTATAGTCAAACGGCTCATAAGAAACAACTATAGCACCACTTAAATCAATATTGCCTTCTACAACAACGCTAGGATAAAACTCTTCCATGCAACACTTTCTATGTTTATAACCACGATTCAATTCATTTCTAATACTCTCAAAAATATTTAAAAAGTTTCTATTCTCCAAATCAACAGACAATGGAATTATGCTTGAATAAGAACCTAAGTTTTCTTTCTCTCTCTTTGTTGCCCTGTTTTGAATTCTTACATTAAATAAAACCTTATTGCTACTCGTTCTAAGTTTTAACATTAAAGAAAAAACAGCTAAAAAAAAGTGAAAAGTTATTAAATTATTTTTATTACAAAATTCTATAATGTTCGCATAATAATCCTTACTAATCTCCAGTTCCCTTGCACTTGACTTTGCTACCTTCTTTTCTCTTTTCTTATAGGAAATATCCCAAGAATAATCCCTTACAGACTTTGCTTTATCTCTCCAATATTGACGATCTATCTTATATTTTGAAGAGCAAAAATATTCTTTACTTTTATTAATATCATCAATAAAAGTAGAATTATCCTCATTCATAATAGACACTTCGTTTATCAATAGTTCATACTTTGTAATAATTTTTTTTGCTGCCAACGCAACGCTCCACCCATCGGCTATTAAATGATTGTAAATAGAATAAAAATAAGATTTACTGCTAGTTAATAAAAGACCCAATTCATATAATTTCCCACCATCAATCTCAAAAGGCACATTAAACCTTTGCTGAATCCATTCTAAACAAATCGAATCATCTTCTGGCTCTGCACTAAAATCTTTAATAATCGCGGAATTGAGAGATTCTTGTACTTCTTGAAAATAAACACCGTCATCATTTCTAACAAAACTTGTTCTTAATATTTCATTCTCTTCACAAACGAGATTAACTGCTTTTTCCCATAAAACTGGATTTATGATTCCATCTATCAATAAATACCCACCAATATTTAAATGTGTAGACTCTATGTCGTATAGTTGTTCTAATAAAAGTAATTTCTGTGAATGACTTAAAGGATAACGCTTAATCATAATTTAATTGTAATATATCCAAGACTGATAAGGAATAAGGATTAGTATCTTATTTGAAATCCAAAGACATCCGCAACTATCTCCTCTAGCTTTTTTTTATCCCTAATATTGTCTTTGAAGTAACTTTCTACGCCTTGTAAAAAAGATAAAACAGTTAATTCTTCTCCTTGCACAAAAACCTCAACACTACCATCAATAAGGTTTCTCACCCAACCAACAATATTGTATTTATCTGCTATTCTTTTCACTGTATAACGAAAGCCTATGCCCTGAACCTTACCAGAATAAATTACCCGATAAGACTTCATTATTTTATAATGCCACCGCCAACAACCACATCTGCATCATAAAAAACAACTGATTGTCCTGGAGTAATAGATAGCTGAGGCTTCTCGAACTTCACCAAAACCTCATCCTCTTCCAGTGGCTCAATATAGGCATTTTCGTCAACATGTTGATAGCGAATTTTAGCTGTTACATTCATTGGCACCTCAAGCTTTTCAATAGATATCCAATTCAGATCTTTTACCCTGAAACTATCACCATATAAATCCTCTTTTGTTCCAATTAATACTTCGTTTTTTTCTTTATCAATACCAATCACATAAAGAGGCTCAACATAAGCAACACCCAAACCTTTACGTTGACCAATTGTAAAATTAAAATACCCCTTATGTCTTCCCATGACTTTTCCTCCAGGACCAACAATATCCCCTTCTTTTGCTTTTACATCAATCATTTGTGAATAATCACCGGAAATAAAATTCTGACTCTCTGGAATATGCTCAAAACCTAACTCCTTTTGCTTGGCAATCAATCTAATATCATCTTTGATTAAATCTCCCAATGGAAACATACACTTTGACAACTGCTTCTGAGTTAATCTATATAAAAAGTAACTTTGATCTTTTTTCGGATCATTCCCTTTAAGAAGCAAATATCTGCCTGTTTTACTATCCTGTTCTGTTCTAACATAATGACCTGTAGCAAACTTATCCAGAGCCGGTGTTTTCTCTAGTATTTTATCTAATAACAACCCAAACTTCATTTTGGCATTACAAACTATGCAGGGATTTGGTGTTCGGCCTTCTTTATATTCATCAGAAAAATATTTAAGAACAATCTGCGCATACTCTTCTTTCAGGTCTATGACTTGGTAAGGAATATTTATTTTATCACAAATCTCTTTAGCCTTCTTTATGTCTTGCTCCTCATCTGGACCAAAACAAGCATGCTTTCCTTTATTCTCTTCCAACAACTGACCATTCCAGATGCTCATAGTTACCCCAGTAACGTCGTATCCCTTATCTTTTAAAAGAGCAGCAGTTACGGCAGAGTCCACGCCCCCACTCATTCCTACAAATACCTTTAAATTATTTTTATCTAAACTCACTAACTGGCTCCAATCCCAATTCTTTCAGCATAAGAATATCGTCTTTCGCATTATTCCCCTTAACTGTAAGATAATTTCCTACCAAAATAGAATTAGCTCCAGCTCTAAAAATCTCTCTTTGTCTGTCAGCTAAATTGCTTTGTCTGCCACCAAAAACACCAATAACTTTGTTTGGCATTATAAACCTAAAGGTAGCAATAAGTTTCAATATCTCATTTACCTCTAACTTCTGCGTACTACCATATAGCTTTGTCCCATCTATCTGATGAACAATATTAATTGGCACTGAATCCACCTCAAGCTCAGATATGGCCATTCCAAGTTCTACCATTTGCTCCCTTGTCTCACCAATTCCAAAAATTCCACCTACACAAACTTTCAAACCAGCCATCTTAGCATTTCTGATTGTTTCTACCCTATCTTTATAGGTATGAGTAGTACACATATTAGGGAAAAAAGATTCAGCTGTTTCTAAGTTATGATGAAACTTCTCAAGTCCGGCTTCTTTTAATTTTTTTGCTTGCTGTAAAGAAATTAATCCTAAAGACGCACATTTTTTTACTCCTGAAATTTCCTTAACTACATCGATAATGCTTTCCATTTCCCTTGCATTAGCAATGTAGCCTTTCCCTGAAGTAACAATTGAAAAACAGCCAGTATTATTTGCTTTCGCATCCTCTACTGCTTGCAAAATTCTGTCTTTAGAAAGTAAAGAGTATTCATCAACGTTTGTCTGATGACGAGCAGACTGAGCACAAAAAGAACAATCCTCGCTACACTTTCCAGACTTGGCATTAATGATTCCACAAAGCATTACCTGATTACCAAAAAACTTTTCTCTTATCTCGTTCGCTCTATCCAATAATTCAGGTAATTCTGCATCAGAAATATTAATTAACTCAATGGCTTCCTGCGCAGTTAGTTTATTGTTTGCAATCGACTTCAAATAAATATTATAAATACTCATAAGAAATTTATTATAAATACTCAAGCATTCGGTCTAAGGAAGCCTTCGCTTTTTTGGCTATATCTTTCGGAACTTCAATCTGATAAGTCTCTTCCCTTAGTGCTTGAAGAACATTTGAGAGTTTCGTTTTTTTCATATTCACGCAAAACTTCGGTGTTCCAGCTGAATAAAATTGTTTCTCTGGATTTTCCTTCTTCATCCTATGAATAATTCCTTCTTCCGTAGCTATAAGAAAACGTTTCGCCTTGCTTTTTTTAACATATTCCAACATACCAGCTGTTGAAAGAACCGCATCTGCCAAATCGATAACTTGAGGCGAACATTCTGGGTGAACTATTAATGGAGCATCAGACAAATTTTGTTTTGCTGTTTTCACTTCTGCAGGACTAATTCTACTATGCACATAACAATGCCCCTCCCACAAAATAACCTTTTTATCAGTAAATCTTTGGCAATAAGCTCCAAGGTTCTTATCGGGAACAAAAATAATTTCTTCTGCATCAATGTTTTGAACAATCTTAACTGCATTAGCAGAAGTACAACAGACATCAGTTAACGCTTTGACGTCTGCATTAGAATTCACATAAGTTACCACCTTAGCTTTTGGATGTTGCTTTTTTAGTTTAGCTAACTGCTCTGCTGTTATCATATCTGCCATAGGGCATCCAGCATTTTTCACAGGCAAAAGCACTTTTTTGTCTGGTGCTAATATTTTAGCAGTTTCAGCCATAAACCAAACCCCACAAAAGACAATAATGTCATTTTTAAGTTCTGAAGCTTTCTTAGAAAGTTCTAAAGAATCACCAACAAAATCTGCGATATCTTGTATCTCACCATATTGATAGTTATGCGCAACAATTATTGCATTTTTCTCTTTTTTTAATGCTTGAATTTCTTGAATCATTTCTATTTCTGGCATCACTAAAGCTTTATTTTTCCGAGCCTAATGTTTTTTGTCCTGGTCTCCAACTAGCAGGACACAATTCATTAGGATTCATTCGAACGTGCTCAAGCGCTTGTATTTTTCTGTATAACTCAGCAGCACTTCTACCAATTTCGATGGAATTAACCTCATGAACCCTAATAGTTCCATTTGGGTCAATGACTATAGTCGCTCTAAAAGCACAGTGTTCATGCTCAGAATAAACACCTAGTTTTTGAGCCAAATGGCCATGAGGATCCGAACCCATAGGATATTGGATAGCGGCAATCATAGATGATTTTTCTTTCCAATGCTTATGAGTTTCAAGTGTATCCGTACTGATACTAATTATCTCAACACCTAACTTCTGAAAGTCTTTATAAAGCTCTGCCATTTCCAACAATTCTGTAGGACAAACAAAGGTAAAGTCAGCCGGATAAAAGAACAGAACAATCCATTTTCCTTTTAAGTCTGATAACTTTATCTTAGAAAACTCACCTTTATCAAAAACATCTATGGTTGTCTCAAATATCTTGTGACCAACCATAGGAAGACAATGCTGTTTTTTTTCTTTTCCGAAAATCATAATATTTTCACTACCTCTCCTGAATTAATTGTAAATGTGTGATTCTCATCCATTAGAAGCATTTCTCCGTTATCTGAAAATCCAATTACTTTCCCCACAAATTCTTTCTGAGAACATTTTACAGTAATTTGTTCACCTATTAAAGAACTTTTAATCTGATACTCGTTTTTTATTGACAAAAAACCTTCTTTATTCAAAGTTTCCAGACCTGAAAAAAAGGTATTAAGTAACTCTTCTAATAATTTATTCTTATTAAAGTCTCTTACAAAATTCTCCAAAAATGTAACAGGAACGGCTATTTCAAGTTTTTCTTCTGCACTTAAAAAAAGATTCATTCCAATACCAACAACCACGTAGTTTTTTCCATTTTGCAAAACACTCTGCACCAAAATACCTGCAACTTTTTTATTATCTATTAGAATGTCGTTTGGCCACTTAATTTTTGCTTGAATACCTATAGAATCAAGCAACCTAGTCAAAACAACGGCTGTATATAAAGGCAAATATTGAGGATTATCAATGTCCCCTAAAACAATTGTAAAATATAAATTATTTTGATTAGAGGAAACCCACTTACGATTAAATCTTCCATGACCATTCGTCTGAATATCAGCAACAACTACATCGCCATAAACTAGTTTATCTCTATTGCAAAGCGCATAATCGTTTGTAGAATCTAATTTAGAATATTGATGTATCTTATATTTAAAGGAATTCATTTTCTCTTTATAATCATCCTTTGTCTTAAATTTTATTGTATAATAAACTTATAACTTACAAAGGAGTTTATATGAATTTTACTAAAATGCAAGGAACTGGCAACGATTTTGTTCTGCTTAATGCCTTTAAAGAAAAAATAAAAGAAAAAGAATACTCTTCTTTAGCACAAAAAATGTGTGATAGACACTTTGGAGTAGGTGCTGATGGCATAATATTAGCTCTTCCTTCCGATAAAGAAGATATTCGGATGAGAATATTCAATGCTGATGGCAGTGAAGCTGAAATGTGTGGTAACGGCATCCGTTGCTTCGCTTTGTTTGTAAAAAATGAAGGTCTGATCTCCCAGAATAAGTTCAATGTAGAAACATTAGCAGGAAAAATTATTCCAGAAATAATTGAATTAACTGGAACTACCAAAGCCATGGTTAAAGTTGACATGGGAACCCCTTTCTTAGAAGCAAAAGATATTCCTGTAAACCTAAAAGGAAAAGGCCCTTTCCTGAAGCAAGTCCTGCAAATTGACAATCAAAGCATAGAATACACACCTATTGGCATGGGGAATCCTCACTGTATCGTTTTTGTTGATAAAATAACAGACAAAATGGTTCATCAAACTGGTCCAATTATTGAAAACAACACTAATCTTTTCCCCAAAAAAACTAATGTTGAGTTTCTAAAAATAAACTCAAAAAATAAAGCAGAAATGAGAGTTTGGGAAAGAGGATCAGGGGAAACACTGGCTTGTGGCACTGGAACATGCGCTTCTGTAGTAGCTGGAATTCTGAATGGTTATTTAAATAATACAGTTACAGTACAATTATTAGGCGGAGAACTGATTATAAATTGGGAGCAAGGCAAGTCTGTACTAATGACAGGACCCGCTGAAGTAGTTTTTAAAGGAATTTATTAAATTAAGCTTTAATTGTTTCTCGAACCAAGGAAGCTGCCTTTATGGATGGTAGCCTTTTAAGAATTTGTTCTTGTTTTTTACTATTAAAAAGAAAATAAACTTCCTTAACCTTTTTATCTGGTAACTGGGCCAATATTCGACTAACACTGTTAATATCAAACTGATCTAGTATTTTCACTATAAGGAAGGCATCTGTTTCGACTATTCTACTAATTAAACTTACGTCACCATTAATACAACTAATAATCACTTCATCTGGATTTGCTATAATTTTCTGTTCTTTTTTAAAAAAATTTACCATCTAGTTCCTCCCCTTTTAAAATCATCCCTTATATATTAATATTATACTCTTAATTTGAACTGACAAGTTTAATTGTCCGTTGTATATTAAGTTATCGGTAAAAAAGCTGAAAAGTTGCAATATTTTATTAAAGGAGTTAAAAATTTATGGTTAAACCTTCAGAAACATTCAAAAAAGTACCACCTTATTTATTCGCAGGGATAGATAAAAAGAAAGCGGCTGCTATTGCCAAGGGAGTAGACATTATTAACTTAGGCGTAGGAGACCCTGATTCCCCAACTTACAAAAGAATTATTGATGTTATGCATACAGCAATCGATGACCCCAAAAATCATGATTATCCTCCTTATGAAGGGACAAAAGCTTATCGAGAAGCTGTAGCTTATTGGTATAAAAATAGATTCAATGTTGAGCTTGATGCAAATAAAGAAGTTGTGTCTCTGATTGGCTCCAAAGAAGGTATTGCCCATTTACTATTTGCTTACCTCAACCCAGGAGACATTGTCCTAGTTCCAAGCCCTGGATACCCAGTTTATAAAATGGGAACTATTCTTGCAGGAGGAATTCCCTACTATGTTCCGCTATTAGAAAAAAATGGTTTTCTACCTGATTTAGAGGCTATTCCAGCTGATGTAGCTACTAAAGCAAAAATATTGTTTGTAAACTATCCAAATAATCCAACAGCAGCTATCGCTGACTTAGCTTTTTACAAAAAAGTCATAGCTTTTGCTAAAAAATATGACATTTTAGTAGCATCAGACTTAGCTTATAGTGAAATGACTTACGATGGATACAAGGCTCCAAGCATCCTAGAAGTTGAAGGCGCTAAAGACGTAGCAATAGAGTTTCACTCACTTTCTAAATCATTCAATATGACTGGGTGGAGAATTGGGATGGCAGTTGGCAACGCTGAGGCAATAGAAAACTTAAGCACAATTAAAACTAATGTAGACTCTGGCATTTTTAAAGCCATTCAACTCGCTGGGATTGAAGCATTAACAAAACCAGTACCCGAAATAGAAGAAACCAACGCGCTTTATAAAGCTAGAAGAGATGTTATTACCAACGGTCTTAATGAACTAGGCTGGAAAATAAAACCAATCAAAGCAACTTTCTATTTATGGATTCCAGTACCTCCTTCCACTAATTCCAATGATTTCGTAGCAAAAATGCTTGATGAATGTGGAATAGTTGTTGTGCCTGGAAATGGCTATGGATCTGAAGGAGAAGGATACTTTCGCATAGCATTAACTGCCTCCGTAGAAAGATTAAAGGAAGCACTACAACGCATGAAAAATGCTGGCATTAAGTTTGCCTAACTTATGACTAAAATCATTCAAGAAAATATCAATAATTTTCTGGGAAGTTTTAATATTTACCCAGAAAATATTGAAATCTACAAAACAGCACTAACCCACAAATCAGCTAACAATAAGCCTGGTAAAAACTACGAAAGACTGGAGTTTCTTGGCGATGTTGTGATGAAACTAATACTTACCGATGAATTACTCCAACTCTACCCTGAATCATCTGAAGGATTACTTGCACAACAAAGGGCAATGTTTATTCAAGACAGGCTCCTTGCCAAGATATCTAAAACAATCGGTCTAGAAAAACTTTTAATCTGTGGAGAAAACGAACGAGTTAACAAAATACATCAAGAAGACTCTTTGCTTGCTGATTTACTTGAATCACTAACTGGAGCAATATACCTCGACAAAGGGATAGAAAAAGCCAAGGAATTCATTTTAATGTTATTTAAGGATGCTTTACTCAACCAGGCACTCATCAATGAACTAACTGATAATAAAACAAAGCTTCAAGAAATAACTCAATCATTAATTTCTGGAACACCTATTTATGAAATAATAAAAGAAGAAGGACCTGACCACAAAAAAACCTTCACTGTAAAAGTTTCCATCACGATAAAAAAAGAAATCTACTCAACTATTAGTACAGATAAAACTAAAAAAATTGCTGAACAAAAAGCCGCTCAGTTACTTATAGAAAAAATAAAATCTCTTAAATAATTGCTTTATTTGTAGCTTTATCAAACAAATACATATTCTTTAGATTAAAGCCAAGTTCTATCTCTGCACCCAAAGCAACAACAAAAGAAGGGTCTACCTCACACATAACCATTTTGTCGCCAATCTTTACGTGCACAAATGTCTGAGCTCCAAGAAGTTCGGCAAATTCAATGTTTCCATAAACTTTTTCTTTAGCGTAATTTTTTCTAACTGCTTTTTCATAATCAACGATATCTTCAGGCCTAACGCCTAGCACCACATCAATACCCACAACGCCCTTTAAGAGTTTCTCAAGCGTTTTAGGTAACTGTAATTCAAATCCGTTAGCTAGGAAGGTATAATCAGCACCTTTTTTCTTCACTACACCATCAAAGAAATTCATAGATGGAGAACCAATAAATCCTGCTACATAAATATTAGAAGGGTGACTATAAACTTTCATCGGCTCTTCAAACTGTTGGATAACACCATCGTTCATAATACATATTCTAGAACCTAAAGTCATAGCTTCTACCTGATCATGGGTAACATATACTATTGTTGTCTTTAATCTTTCATGTAACTTCTTTAACACGCCTCTCATCTGAACTCTTAATTTTGCATCAAGATTAGACAAAGGTTCGTCCATCAAAAACACTTTTGGCTGTCTAACAATAGCTCTACCAAGAGCAACTCTTTGTCTCTGTCCACCAGAAAGTTGTTTTGGCTTTCTATCTAATAACTTCTGAAGGCCAAGAATCTCAGCTGCTTCAGCTACTCTTTCATCAATAATATTTTTAGGATTTTTTCTCATTTTCAATGCAAATCCCATATTTTCTCTAACAGTCATATGTGGATATAGTGCATAATTTTGAAATACCATCGCAATATCTCTATCTTTAGGTGGAATAAATGTTACATCATTATTATCAATATAAAT
>Ga0265294_10003668_pt1 | contig 19486 bp, 18 predicted proteins | sample MunlanPumphouse3_FD_192504 | JGI IMG/M metagenome (GOLD analysis project Ga0265294, IMG submission 192504) | Groundwater microbial communities from a municipal landfill in Southern Ontario, Canada - Pumphouse #3 | ecosystem: Environmental > Aquatic > Deep subsurface > Groundwater | place...
ATAAAGAAAAAGAGATAACTGCATATCATGAGGCTGGGCATGCTTTAGTTAGTGCTAAGACCCCTAATGCTGAGCCCGTAAGAAAGATATCAATAATTGGTAGAGGGATGGCGGCAGGATATACTCTTAAGGTTCCTAAAGAAGAAAGAATGCTAAAGAGTAAGAAAGAATTTGAAGCAGAAATTGCCGTTCTTTTAGGAGGATATATGACAGAAAAGCTTATTTTTGGAGAGATGACTACTGGTTCGTCGGATGATTTGAATAAAGCAAGTGCAATAGCAAGAAATATTGTTAAAAAATATGGAATGTCTAGTATGGGTCCTATTGTTTTTGGCAAGAGAGAGTCAGAGATATTTTTGGGAGGAGAGTCTGAATCTAGAAATTATTCTGAATCTATGGCAGAAAGAATAGACAAGGAGGTTGAAGGAATAATTTTAAAAGCACAGGAAGAAACAGAAAGGATATTAAACGAAAATAGAAAGATATTGGATAAAATAGCAAAAACTTTAATTAAGAAGGAAACAATAGAAAGGGAAGAATTTGAAAAGTTAATAGGTTAATTTTGCGCATGTAGCTCAGTTGGTTAGAGCACAGCTCTTATAAAGCTGGGGTCGATGGTTCGAGTCCATCCATGCGCACATTTTTTCTTGATACAATTATCTAATTGTGATAGAAGTTATTTAGAACATTGGAGGTATTTAGTGTGGAAACGGTTGTTTTAAAAAATGGAAGAAGAATGTGGACATGGGGAAACATTCTTTGGGATCTTGTTTTCCAGGGAAAATCTTATGCATGGTTTTTGGGATTTAGCAAAAACTATGCCTATTATGTGGACATAGAAGGAGAGGTTCATCATATGGTCATTGACTACTGGGAGTATCAAAAGCGACTGGTGGTTGCTTTTTTCCCGGAAGACAAGGAAATGGTGGAGGATTTTTCCTTTGTTTTAGGCTATTCTTCGCCTAGTCGTAAGAAGATTTCAGGAGGGATTGTTGTTTTTGAATGGAAAAAGTAATGCTGATAAAAATTATCAGCTTTTTTTCTTGACATTACCTCTTAATTATAATAAAAATATTATGGTACACTTTGAAAAGATGTGGTCAAAATGGAAGAAGATAATCTTTCGGCCAGAGATGTGCTCGAAAAGGTTTATCTTTCCTTGAAAGGTGATAGGGAAGAAATAGTGTTCGAAAAAAACTGTCTATGCGAAATTGCTAACGATTCGGACTGGCATAGAATTCGCGTAGGATATTCAATCTACAGATTCTATTTTTTGTTGGAAGAAAAGAACAAAAAATGGGCAGTTTCTTTTGGAAAGAAAGGCGGAGGTTATCCGGCAGATTTCTTTGATTGCGATATTGCTGCAATTGAAATTCGGGATGACAATCTAAAAATCGTCGAACTTTTCCAAAAAAACACGTACCTTTTTAATTCGCTTCTTTTCGCATTTTCTAGCGGAGAATTTGCAACAAGAGAAGATGGTTTCTTTGGCGAAAAAGTGGCCAATATGATACCGGAATTAAAAAGGTTTATTGTTGAAGAGGCCAAGATTATGGAAGACGTTTACACGTTAAACTTCCTTCCAATGAAAACATCTTTTGTGAGATACGACCAAAGGATTGTGCCTCACATAGTCAATGATTTTAAAAAAATATTGTTTGACTCGTGGTGACAACACCACGAGCAAATTTATTGACTAAAAAGGCTAAATCGCATAGAATGATTAAGTAGCTCTTTTCCTTAGGGCGTATAGCTCAGTTGGTTAGAGCGTTACGTTGACATCGTAAAGGCCTCCTGTTCGAGTCAGGATACGCCCACCATGTTTAATAATTAAAAGAAAAATATGACAGAAGAAACAAAAAAAGAAGAAGTTGTTGCCGAAGAAATCGAAACTTCAGAAGAGAATATTTCTACAGAAGAAGTTGAGGGGAGTGTTGCAACAGAAGAAGAAAGCAAAGGAATTGTTGATTCTTTATTGAGAAACGATATTCCTGATATTAAGCCTGGAGATACTGTAAAAGTTTATCAAAAGATTACAGAAGTTAAAGATGGTAAAGCAAAAGAAAGAATACAAGCCTTTGAGGGGGTAGTTTTGGCAAGAAAACATGGCAAAGGAATATCAGCAACTATTACAGTTAGAAAAGTTATTGATAGTGTAGGAGTAGAGAGAGTTTTTCCTATTCATTCTCCTTTTATTGAAAAAATAGAAGTGATTAGAAGTTCAAGAGTGAGAAGAGCAAAACTATATTACCTAAGAGAAGCGAAGGGAAGGAAGGCAAGATTGAAAACTAAAGAAGAAAAGGCCACAAAAGAGGGCGAGTGATGGAATTGGCAGACATCTATGCTTGAGGTGCATAGGGGATTATCCCGTGCGGGTTCAAGTCCCGCCCCGCCCACATAGATGAAGCCTTTTAAGGGCGGTTAGCTCAATTGGCAGAGCACTTCGTTTACACCGAAGGGGTTAGGGGTTCAAGTCCCTTACCGCCCACAGAAATGCCGAGGTAGCCAAGTCGGTCACGGCGAATGTCTGAAAAACATTAGATTCCGGTTCGATTCCGGACCTCGGCACAGCTTAAAAATGCGGGCGTCGTATAGTGGCTATTATGCAACCTTGCCAAGGTTGAGACGGCAGTTCGATTCTGCTCGCCCGCTCCATAATTAATATATTTAATTACAAAGTATGAAAATAAATTGGTGCGGTGATTCTTGTTTTGAGATAGCATCTGTCTCAAAAGATAAAGAAAATATATTGACTATTATTGATCCTAAAGAGGGAAAGAAGTTTGATAAGGCTGATATTATTTTACAAACACATTCTTTAGAGAATAAATTCAAAACAGACAACCAGTTTGTTATTTCTTCATGCGGAGAATATGAAAGAAAGGGAGTTTTCATACAAGGTGTTAGTTCTTCTCAGGTTGATAAAAAACTAGAAAATATTATATATACTCTTGAAATTGAAGATGTAAGGATTTGTCATTTAGGTTATTTAGGTGACAACAACTTGAGTGAGGAACAAATAAAAGAGATTGGAAGCGTAGACATATTAATGATTCCTATTGATGGAGACAAAACTATTGGTTATGCTGAAGCTGTAAAAGTTATTTCAGCAATAGAACCTGCAATAATTATTCCTATGTCTTATACTAAAAAAGGGTTAGAGCCTTTCTTGAAGGCAATGGGAGAGAAAGAGATAGAACCTAAAGATAAACTATCTATTCAGAAGAAAAACATTTTACCTGTAGAAGAAAAAGCAGAAATAGTAATTTTAGAGGAAAAATAGAATGACAAAAAAAGAAGAACAAGAAATCCAAAAAATAGGTAATGTCAAAGAAAGAGAAATCTCTTTAGAAATGAAAGAGAGTTATATTGACTATGCCATGTCTGTTATCGTTGCAAGGGCATTACCTGATGTTAGAGATGGATTAAAGCCAGTACAGAGGAGAGTTCTTTATGCCATGTATGATATGGGAGTAAGGCATGATGCTAAATTTAGAAAGTCAGCTGCAGTTACTGGAGAAGTTTTAGGAAAATATCATCCTCATGGAGACAGTTCTGTCTATGGAGCGCTAGTAAGAATGGCTCAAGACTTTTCTTTAAGGTATCCTTTAGTAAGAGGGCAGGGAAACTTTGGAAGTATTGAAGGAGATCCTCCTGCTGCTCAAAGGTATACAGAATGTAAACTATCAAAAGTAGGGGAAGAACTATTAAGCGATATTGATAAAGAAACAGTTGATTGGAATGATAACTATGACGCAACAAGAAAAGAACCTTCTGTTCTTCCAGCTCCTTTACCTAATTTATTGTTAAATGGTTCTACTGGTATTGCTGTTGGAATGGCAACAAACATTCCACCTCACAACTTAAAGGAAGTTTGCGAAGCTTTAATATTCTTAATTGATAATCCTAAAGCAGAAACAGAGGATTTGTTTCAGTTTATAAAGGGACCAGATTTTCCTACAGGAGGAATAATTTATAATAAAAAAGATATTCTTTCAGCTTATTCTCAAGGAAAAGGATCTTTTCTTTCGAGAGGAAAAGTAGAGATTATCGACAAAGAAAAGAATTCTCAATTAATTGTTTCTGAAATACCTTATCAGGTTGATAAATCGATTTTGATTATTCAGATGGCTAATCTTGTCCAGACAAAAAGATTGGAGGGAGTAAAAGACATTAGAGATGAATCTGATAAAGACGGAATGAGAATTGCAATTGATTTACAGAAAGGGGTTATTCCTAAAAAGGTTTTGAATGTTTTGTATAAATATACCGATCTTCAAAAGACATATCACTTAAATATGTTGGCTTTGGTTAACGGAATAGAGCCCAGAGTTTTAAGTCTTAAAGATGTTTTAGAACTTTACTTAGCACACAAGCAAGAAGTAGTTATAAAAAGAACTCAACATGAATTAAATAAGGCTAAAGAAAGAGCACATATCTTAGAGGGTATTTCTAAGGCCCTAGATAAGATAGATGCTGTAATTGAGACGATTAGAAAGTCAAAAGATAAAGAAGAGGCTAAGCAGAATTTAGTTACAAAGTTTAAATTAACTATTATTCAGGCTGAAGCAATTTTGGAAATAAAGTTGCATCAATTGGCTAAACTAGAAAAACAAAAAGTAGAGGACGAATTAGCTCAAAAATTAAAAGAGATTAAAGACTTGATGAAGATATTGGAAAGCAAGGCCGAACAAAAGAAGTTGATGAAAAAAGAAATAACAAATGAAGTTGAATTATACGGAGACAACAGGAAGACAGTGGTTATGGCTAATAGCCCTGAAACGATATCTGAGGAAGATTTAGTTCCATTAGAGGATGCAATTGTCATTTTGACAAATGGAGGCTATATAAAGAGAATTAATCCTTCTGAATACAAAAAACAAAATAGAGGAGGGCAAGGAATGATTGGCATGAAAACAATGGAGGATGATGCTGTGTGTCATTTCTTTAGTGCTAAGACTCATGATTCTCTTTTCTTCTTTACTGATTCAGGAAAAGTATTTCAAACTAAAGTTTACGAAGTTCCTGAAGGACAAAGAGCAAACAGAGGAAGAGGATTGATGAACTTCTTAGAGGTATCTACTCAAGACCAAGTGCTTTCTGTTTTGCCATTGGACAAAAAAGATAAGGAAGAAAAAATTAAATACTTAGTAATGGTTACTAAGAATGGTGTTGTTAAGAAAACTCCTCTTAAGGATTTTGAAAATGTTAGAAGGGGTGGTCTTATTGCAATCAAATTAAAACCTAATGATTCTTTGTGTAGTGTTAAGAAAATTGCTGATGGTGATGAAATTATTTTAGCTACTAAAAATGGACAATCAATTAGGTTCGCCGAAAAAGAAGTTAGACAAATGGGAAGACCTGCTTCAGGAATAAGAGGAATAAAAATTAAAAAAGGAGACGAAGTTATTGGAATGGAGGTTATTAAAAAAGAAAGAATAAAAGAAAAGGATTTCTTATTGGTCTTAACTGAAAATGGTTTTGGCAAGAAGACATTGACGTCAGAATATAAAACCCAGGGAAGGGGAGGATCAGGAGTAAAAATTGCTCATATTACTGCAAAAACAGGGTCACTGGCTAAGATAGAAATTATTACAGAGAAAGAAGATTTAATAGTTATATCTCAAAAAGGACAAGTTATAAGGACAAAGATCTCAAGCATACCAAAGCTTGGCAGAGATACTCAAGGAGTTAAGATAATGAAAATAAAAGCGGGAGATAAAGTTGCTTCTGCTACATGTGTAGAGAAAGAAGCAGAGGAGTAGTTTACAATTTATTTATTATTTCATATAATAAGTATATATGAACGAAGGATTTCTTAATCCAGAACAGATTATAAAAAATATCCCTCTAAGAAGTAATATGATTGCTTGTGATTTTGGTTGTGGTTCTGGAGGATGGGCAATACCTTTGGCAAAAGAACTTAAAGACGGAACAGTATATGCAATAGATATTTTAGAAGATGTTCTCTCTGTTTTAAATTCTAAAGCTTCTACTCAAAATATTGTAAATATTAAAACAATACTAGGAGATATAGAGAAAAGTCCCAAGGTAAGAGAGGACTATTTTGACTTAGTTTTAATTACGAATCTTCTTTTTCAAATAGAAGATAAAGAATCTATTTTAAAATCAGCTAAAAATATTTTAAAAAAGGACGGATTAATGCTTGTTGTTGATTGGAAGAAAGATGCTCCGATGGGCTCAAAAGAGGGAAGAATGTCTGTGTGGGAAGCAAAAGAAATGGGGGAGGGACTTGGATTAAAAGTAGAAAAAGAGTTTAATGCGGGAAACTTTCATTGGGGAGTAATTTTTAAAAAAATATGAAAAAGGAATATTTATTATTAGTTTGTCTTTTGATTATTTTACCCTCGGTTGCTAATGGAGTTTTTGAAATTAAAGATCCTATAGAGGCAACTACATTTTCTGAGCTTTTAGATTTATTCTTAGAGTGGATTAAAAATATTGCATTGGCTCTTGCTCCTTTAGTTATTGTTTATGGAGGATTTTTACATATTACAGCGGCTGGAAAACCAGAACAATCTAGCCAAGGCAAGAAAGTTATACTTTATGGAGCAATTGGATTAATGGTTGTTCTTTTAGCTGATAGTCTTTTAGAGGTTGTTAAAGGTTTTATTGATAAAAAATAAAAATAATTCTTGACATTAATAAATTATTTATACAAAATAATAAAAACATGAATAATAAATCTAAAAATATCTTATCTTTCCTTTTAATAATTTTTCTAGTAGTTCCTTTTTATTTTGTTGGTGCGGAGGAGAATGTAGTAGAAGATGTAATAAACAGGGTGAGGGATTGGATTGTTATAGTTTCAGGAGCTTTGGCTATTTTAATGTATGTTGTTGCAGGTTTTTTATGGATGAGTGATGCTGGAAACGCAGAGAGATCAAAGCTAGCAAAAAGTATTATGGTTTCAGCAACGATAGGCTTAATAATTGTTTTAATGGCTGTAGGAATATCAGGGATAGTAACGGATATTGTTGAAGGAGGTGAGTAATAGAGACAAATTTAAAGGTCGAATATAATTAGTTTAAAATTGATAGACATGAAAAAAATAATATTAGGTTTAATAGTTTCGTTATTCATAATTTCTTCTGTTGGAGCAGGATTTGCTTTTGCAGAAACTGAGACAGAACCATACGATGGTTGTACGATAACTAATACAGCAAGACTACCAGTCTCATTAAATTGTACTGCTAGCTGTCCTTACGACACAGGAAACTGTGGAATGTGTTGTCTTCTTAACTCTATCTATGTTGTTACAGACTGGGTATTTGTTATTTTAATAGCAATTTCCACATTGATGATTATTTACGGAGCAGTATTGTTTACTACTTCTTCTGGAGATCCAGAAAAGACAGGAAAAGCAAGACAACTTATTCTTTTCGCTGCCGTTGGTCTTGCAGTTGCATTCTTCGCAAAAGGAGTCCCTGCAATCGTAAGAATCATATTAGCGGTTCAGTAGTTTTTTATTGACACTCTCTTGCTTTTGAGATAAAAGGAGAGAGTGTTTTTATGCCGAGGTGGCGGAATTGGCAGACGCGTATGCCTTAGGAGCATATATCCTTGTGATGTGAGGGTTCAACTCCCTCCCTCGGCACATTAAAAAGTCCCTCACTAGAGGGGACTTTTTTATTCTATAGATATTTTTTTATTTTTAGCTCTTTCGATTTTCGGCATCCTTACTGTTAAAATGCCATCTTTTATTTTTGCATCTATTCTTCCAGTGTCTATTTCTCGAGGAAGTATTATCTCTTTTGAAAATGGTCCCCAATAGCATTCTTCGAGAAAGTATTTTTTTTCCTTGTCCTTACAAGGATTTTTTCTTTCTCCCTTTATAATTAAAATATCATTTTCTAAAGAAACATCTATTTCATCATTTTTAACTCCTGCTATAGCAGACAAAACAACTAATTCTTTTTCTGTTTCGTATACGTCAACTATTAATTGTCCTTTTGGGTTGTCCCAACTTTTAGATTCATCTTTAACGATAATTTCTTCTTTGGCCATATTTTTATAGTTTACAAACACTTTTTAATTTCTTAATTGTTCTAAGTCCGAAAGAGAAAACAATGAATAAAATGAGAACCATTGAAAATGAATAAATCATTGATGATCCCCATTCGTTTGTTGTCTCTTCAATTATAGAGGATTCTACAAAAAAGTTAAAGACAGCATGAACAATAATGGCAATAGAAAAACCAGCAATTAACAATATGTGACGTTGTTTAAGGTGATAGAAAGATAAAGCTAAAAAGTATCCTATTATTCCTGAACATAAAACATGAAGAAGGGTTGCTCCAAAGAATCTACTAAAGGTTAGTATTGCGGGATCAGCTAAAAGCAGTGTGCTTTTGCTACAAAAAAGAAAAACATTCTCAACGGTAGCAAAGCCAAGAGCAGAGATTATCATGTATAGAATAATATCTATTGGCTCATCGATTAAAGATGTTTTTAGGGCAGAAAACCTTACGGCTATATATTTAAACATTTCTTCAATAAGACCGATTACAAAAATAAATTTAATTACTAGAAATATTTTATAATCCATCTCTATTTCTTCCAAATCTCCTAAAAGCCACATTTCGAATAGTAAAACGGGGGCAGAAATTAATGCTCCCATTAAAAAAACTTTAAAGACTTTTCTCTTTGGTTCAGGCAAAACATCTTTTCTTAGGAAATATAAAAGCCATATAATTCCAGGAAGAAGAGATAGTAAAAGAGCAATTAAAGTATTATTCATTTATTTTAAGGTTAGATTTTGGTTTTGCTTTTAACCAGTTTAAATTTTTAGTATTGGGGGAATATATTGCGGCTAATCCAGTCATAGATGCATTATCTCCAGAGAATTTAAGTGGGGGATAGAAGACTTTCAATTTAGTATTTTTTTTAATTTCTTTAATTAATTTCTTATTTGCTGAAACTCCTCCTCCCAAAATGATAGATCTAGCATTAAAATCATTAGCAGCTTTTATTGTTTTGTGGGTCAGAACGTCTATTATTGATGATTCTATTTCACAAGCCATTTCTTGGACATAATTTTCATCAATTTCTTTTCTCTTTTTTCTATCATAAAGAACAGCTGTTTTTAGGCCTGAAAAACTAAAATCATAGTTTTTTTCTTTCATCATAGGACGAGGAAGAGAAATATCATATTTATTGCTTTTACATTCTTTAGCTTTTTTAGCTATTAAGGGGCCTCCAGGATAGGCAAGTCCTAATATTCTAGCTGTTTTATCGAAACATTCTCCAGCAGCATCATCACGTGTTTCTCCAACTATTTTATATTCTCCTATTTTTTTAACATAGATAATTTGAGTATTTCCTCCTGAAACAATTAAAGCTATTGCTGGAAATTCAATCTTTTCGATGGGAGCTAAATAGCTTGAGAAGATGTGTCCTTCAAGATGATTTACTCCTAATAAGGGAATATCCCAATAAAAAGAAAGTGCACGAGCAAGATTTGTTCCCGTATAGAGACATGGCTCAAGTCCTGGACCAATAGTAACGGCAATTTTGTTTATTTCTGGGATAGCATATTTTTTAAGGAATTCTTTTAAATCCTGGAAAAGAACTTCATTTTTTTCTAATCCCTTTTTAATTTTTAAAATTTTTTTATTGTCTAGCTCTTTCTTGGTCTCTTTTAGTAGATTAGCTTTTTTAAGAGATCTAATTAAGAGGGGAATAAGGTTTTTTTGATGTTCTCTCTTGGCAAGAGCAGGAAAAACACCGCCATATTCACTATGAAGTTCTGCTTGAGAAGATATTAAATTGGCTAAAACTTCGAAATTATTGAAATCTATCTTTTTTGAATTTTTAGCCTCGATTATGCTAATAGCTGTGTCATCACAGCTTGTTTCTATTGAGAGAATAATCATATTTTCTAATATTGTAATAGAAATAAGATATTTTCGCAAACAGGGTTGACTTTAATCGTTTTTAAGTTTATATTATAAGCATATTCAAAAGCGTATGAGTAATAAAAAAATATCAATTTATGTGGTTCTTGTCTTGTTCTTAGCCGCAATTGCTGGCCTTTTTTGTTACCCTGATTCCTATAATAAAAGGATAGATGGTATTAACGAAAAATATAATTTAAACATTTGGCACTTTCCAGAAACAGACTTTAAATTAGGTCTTGATTTAAAAGGAGGCGTTCATTTAGAGTATGAGGCTGATTTGAGTCAAATTGAAGAGGGGGAAAGGGAAGAAGTGATGGAAGGACTAAGAGATGTTATTGAAAGAAGAATAAATATCTTTGGAGTGACTGAGCCAGTAATTCAGGTTTATGGTTCAGATAGAATAGCTGTTGATCTTCCTGGTGTTGAAAGTATAGATTCTGCTATTGAATGGATTGGAAAGACTCCTTTACTTGAATTTGCTGAAGAACGCTCAGAAGAAGAAATAAAGAAGATTAATGACAAAAGGGAAGAGCTTCAAGGTTTATCTATTGAAGAAATTCAAAAAGTTGAAGAATGGTATTTAGCATTCGAGAGTCCATATCAAAAAACAGAATTAACTGGAAGATATTTAGATAAAGCTTCTTTAACTTTTAACAATACAACATATGCTCCAATAATTGAGCTTAAGTTTGATGAAGAAGGTTCTAAGCTTTTCGAGGAGATAACAGAAAGAAATATTGGTAAAACCTTAGCAATATATTTAGACGGAGAATCAATCATTGATATTGGAGGAGGCATTTATGCTCCTAGGGTTGATGAAAAGATAAGTGGGGGAACAGCAGTCATTACAGGACAGACAGACATTGATGTAGCAAAATTAATTGTTCAAAGATTGAATCAAGGATCTTTGCCTGTTCCATTAGGAGAGCCAATTGCTCAAAAAATGGTTGGTCCAACATTAGGAGCAATTTCTTTAAATAATGCAGTGGTGGCAGGAATTTATGGATTGATAGGAATTATCATTTTCTTAATTATATTTTATAGGCTTCCAGGATTGTTAGCATCGTTCGCTTTAATTATTTATTGCCTACTTCTTTTAGGTTTAATTAAGATAGTTCCCGTTACATTAACTTTAGCGGGAATAGGAGGAATTATTCTATCAGTCGGAATGGCGGTTGATGCAAACATACTAATATTTTCGAGAATGAAGGAGGAACTTGCCCAAAAGAAAGATATTTTAACTAGTATTGAGGAAGGATGCACTAGAGCATGGTCTTCTATTAGAGATGGAAACTTTACTACTTTAATAGTTGCTTTTATCCTTTATTTCTTAGGAACAAGTTTTATTAAAGCTTTTGCATTTGCTTTAATATTAGGAATATTGATTAGTATTTTTTCTGCAATGGTTATTTCAAAGTTATTTTTGCAATTTGTCGCTAGAAGCAAGTTAGGAAAGATTAAATGGTTATGGTTCTAAAAATATGAATTTCTTAAAATATTCAAAATTATTTTTTTCTGTAGCTCTATTGTCTGTTGGAATAAGTCTTTATTTCCTATTTTCTTTTGGTCTTAACTTGGGAATTGACTTTGAAGGAGGAAGTCTTATAAATATTGTTTATACAGGAGAGAGGCCAAGTGTAGATGAGATTAAAGAATCTTTGTCTTCAGTTAATGAGCTTGGTTTACAAGTTCAACCCTTAGGAGAAAATGAAATTTCTTTGAAGATAAGAGAGAAGGATGTCTCTAATGAGGTCTTTTCAGAAATATTATCTCTTTTGCCAGGAGAAATTGATGAAAAGGGAACAAGCATAGAAACAATCAGTCCGTTAATTGGAAAAGAATTAAAAGATAAAACATTGGTAGTTGTTTTTACAGCTTTATTAGCAATGCTTGCATATATTGCACTAGCTTTTAAAAGTGTTCCAAAACCTATCAGTTCTTTTCAGTACGGTTTTTCTTCTACTTTAATGCTTTTCCACGATATTGTGATACCTTTAGGATTTTTAGCTTTTGTAGGTCATTATTATGGAGTTCAAGTAAATATCCCGGTTGTAACAGCTCTTTTAGCTATTGTTGGTTATTCTATTAATAATAATATTGTTATTTTCGATAGAATCAGAGAGAATCTTAAGAAAGACAGCAAATCTTCTTATGGAGAAGTGGTAAATAGAAGCTTGAATGAAACTTTTGTTCGTTGTTTGAACACATCCCTAACAGTTTTAATTGTTTTAGTTCCTTTATATTATTTCTTTGTCAATGAAGAAAGCTTAAAGTATTTTACTTTGATAATGGGAATAGGTATCCTTATAGGATTCTTTTCCTCGGTCTTTTTAGCAAGTCCATTGCTAGTTGCATGGAATAATTATAGAAAAAAATAATTATGAATTGTAAAAAAACATCACAAGACATATTAAAAAATCTTAATGAAAGAACGAGGGAAGTTGTTTCTCGTAGGTTTGCCTTAGGAAAAAACAAGAAACAAGAAACATTGGAGTCTATTGGTAAGAGTTATAAAATTACTAGAGAGAGAGTTCGACAAATAGAAAGAGACGGAATTAAGAGGTCAAAAAAAATAACAGGCGAACCAGAAATAAAAGAGGAATTTGATAAAATCATTTCTTTTTTTGAGAACGAAGTAAATGAATGTGGGGGAGCAAAAAAAGAAGATGCTATTTTTAAAAAACATAAACTAGAAGAAGAAAAGAATCATATTCTATTTTTGCTTTCTTTGTCTGATAAAATAATTAGAGAAAAAGAAGATGATAACTTTTACTGTTTCTTAGCAACAAGCAAAGACAGTGTTAATCGTGCCAAAAACACAGCTCTTAATTTCGTTAAGATATTAAAAAAGAAAGGTAGTCCAGAAAAGATTGAGGACCTTTATGCTAGTTATGAAGGGAAAGAAAGCAAAGAAGTTTTTTGTAATTATTTAGAAATTTCAAAAGACATTTTGAAAGCTTTTAATGGTGAAAAATTAGGTTTAAAGTCTTGGCCAGAAGTTAATCCAAGAACAGTTAAAGATAAAATAAAATTAATTTTAAAGGATAACAAAAAGCCAATTCATTTTAAGGAGATTGTTAAAATGGTTGCTTCTCTTGGTGATCGTCTTCCTAAAAAGAGGAATCTTCATCCTCAGACAATTCATAATGAACTTATTAGAAATCAAGATTTTGTTCTGGTAGGAAGAGGCTATTATGCCCTAAAAGATTGGGGATATAATCCTGGGCAAGTCAGAGATGTTATATATCAAGTTTTGAGTACATCTGAAAAGCCTATGCCTAAAGAAGAAATATTGAATTCTGTTTTGAATCAAAGAATAGTTAAAGAATCAACAGTTCTTCTCAATTTACAGAATAAAAAATATTTTACTAGAGACGACGAAGGAAAATACAAAATTAGAGAATCTTAATTTAAATCAATGTTAGAGCCGACAATAATAATGGATACAGCTTTACCTTATTTCTTGATTTTGAAAGCTTTTATTTTTCAGTTTTGGTGGATATTTCCTCCATTTTTATTATTCGGCCAATTAAAATTTAATTATCTTTTTTACATGGCTGATAAATGGAGTGGCGATAAATCAAGAGAGAGAATTGTTTTAGAGATTAAAATTCCTCATGAGATTTTAAGACCAATGAGGGCCATGGAAAATGTTTTTAATTCTATATGGGGAACATTTGATCCTCCTAAAGATTGGAGAGCATCTTATTTCGAAGGAAAAATTGTTCTTTCAACTTCTTTTGAAATAGCTGGAATTGATGGTGTTCCACACTTCTTTATAAGACTTCCTAGAAGTAATAGAAAGCTGGTTGAGTCAGCTATATATTCTCAATATCCTGAAGTTGAAATAGTTGAAGTTCCTGATTATACAAAACAAGTTCCTATGGATATTCCTAATAAAGAGTGGGATTTATGGGGAACTGATTTTGAATTAGTTAAGCCAGATATTTATCCAATAAAAACCTATGAGCAGTTTTTTGAAGAAAACCCTGATTCTACTAAAGAAGAGAAAAGGATAGACCCTTTATCAGCTTTGTTTGAATCTATTTCTAGAACAACAAAAGGAGAGCAGATGTGGATTCAAATAACTATGAACCCAATTAGTACAAAAGAAGATGACTATGTTAAAAGAGGGAAAGAAGAGGTGAATAAATTAGCGAATAGAGCTTCAAAAGCGGTTAGTTTTGTTCCACTTATAGAAGATTTCTTTAGTCTTTTAATCCATGGAACGATATCGGAACCTCCCAAAGAAAAAGAAAGTATTCTTCCTCCAGAAATGAAATTAACTCAAGGAGAAAGAGACGTTGTTTCTGCAATAGAAAGGAAAATATCAAAGGTATGCTATAAAGGATATATAAGATATATATATCTTGCAAAAAGAGATGTGTTCTTTGGAGGAGCTAAAGGTTTTGGAGTAGCTTTCTTTTCTCAATTTGCTACTCAAAATTTAAACAACCTAAAGCCATGGAGCGAAACAACAACCAAAATTCAATCACCTGATATTTTTACTGCAAGAAGATTGTACGTAAGAAAAAAAGACATGATTGACAAGTATAGAAGAAGAGATCCAGCTTTTGATCCTTTTTCTCCGCCTGAGGCAACATATGTTTTAAATTGTGAAGAATTGGCAACACTATATCACTTCCCAGGGGAAGATGCTGTTCCAACAAAGGCATTAGAAAGAGTCGAAATGAAGAAAGGAGCTCCTCCTTCCACTTTACCAGTAGAAGATTAAAAATATGGAAAACAAAGAAATTATATTATTTGGTCAAACAACTTTTAGGGGAGATAAAAAAAGGTTTGGTATTAAAGCTGACGATAGAAGGCGCCATGTTTATATTATTGGTAAAACCGGAATGGGTAAGACAGAGCTTTTAAAAAATATGGCCGTCCAAGACATTAAGAAAGGTTATGGATTGGGTTTTATCGATCCTCACGGAGAGGCTTCAGAAGAATTAATTAAGTTTATTCCTGAAGAAAGGGTTCAAGATGTTGTCTATTTTAATCCATCTGATATTGAAAGGCCTATAGCATTTAATATTATGGAAGATGTTGACCCTGATTATAGGCATTTGATTGCTGGAGGTATGATGGGAGTTTTTAAAAAGATTTGGCCTGATGTTTGGTCATCTAGAATGGAATATATTTTAAATAATGCTGTTTTAGCTTTACTTGAAGTAAAAGGATCTACTCTTTTGGGTATAAATAGGCTTTTAGCTGATGCCGAATGGAGAACAGAAATTATTGAAAAAGTTAAGGACCCTGTCGTAAAGGCTTTTTGGACAAAAGAATTTAGTAGATATAGCCAAAGATATGAAACTGAGGCAACAGCTGCTATACAAAATAAAATAGGACAGTTTATTTCTTCTCCATTAATAAGAAATATTATTGGTCAAGAGAAGTCAACTATTGATATTAGAAAAATAATGGACGAGAGAAAGATTTTAATAGTTAATCTTTCAAAAGGTAGAATAGGGGAGGATTCGTCAAGACTTTTGGGAGCCTTATTAGTTACTAAATTGCAACTAGCCGCAATGTCTAGGGTTGATATTCCAGAACAAGAAAGAAATGATTTTGTATTGTATATTGATGAATTTCAAAACTTTTCAACAGACTCTTTTGCTAGTATTCTTTCTGAGGCAAGAAAGTATAGGTTATCTTTAATTTTAGCTCATCAATATATTGGCCAGATGGAAGAAAAAGTAAGGGATGCTGTTTTTGGTAACGTTGGAACAATGATTACTTTTCGTGTTGGTGCTGAAGATGGGGAGTTTCTAGAGAGAGAATTTTCCCCTGAGTTTTATTCTACTGACTTAGTTAATTTATCAAAGCAAAATATATACGTTAAATTGATGATTGATGGGCTAACATCAAGGCCTTTTTCAGCAGAAACTCTTCCTCCAGTAGTTTCGGAAAAAAGTTACGAAGAGGAGATTATAAAGTTATCAAGAGAGAAATATGGAAAAGATAGAAAAGAGATTGAAAAGAAGATCTCAATATATACTGGTGTTGGCGAAGAAGAAAAAGAAAAAAACAATAAAGTGAAGGAACTCTACGATTCTCAATGTGAAAGGTGTGGTAAAAAAGTAAAAGTTCCTTTTATTCCTGATCCTAGTAGGCCAGTTTATTGTAAAAGTTGTCTTGGTAAAAATGGAGGAAAAGAAAAAAAAGAAGAGGGGTTTGTTAGCTTAGAAGAAAGTTCTAAAAGTTTTATACCTGCTAAAAAAGAAAAAAAAGAATCTGTTATTAAAAAAATAGATGTAGAGGGTTTAAGAAGTATAATTAAAGAAGCGAAGAAAAAAAAGAAAGAAGATAAGGGAGAGAAGGGTAATCTTAATCCTGGGGAAATAATTAAATTTTAACCTTGTCTTTTTCTTGTTTTTTTGGTATATATACTTTGTCTATGGCCCTATCGTCTAACGGTTAGGACACCAGATTTTCAATCTGGTAATCAGGGTTCGATTCCCTGTAGGGTCACAATGAATGAAAAATATTATCTAAAAGTTGGAAGAGCGGCAGACTTAAATGACCTTAAGGAAAGAAGTTTGTACCGCTTTTTGGAAATGTTTGTAGGAATAACTAGTCTGCTGATATTATTTTTGGCAGTTTTTCTTTCTTGGAAATTGCCTATTTTTGTAGCTTTTTTTATTATTGTTTACGACATCTATTGGTTATTAAGAACAATATATTTTGCGTTCTATTTAAAGTCTGGCTATTCTCGAATGAAAGAAAGCGAGAAAGAAGATTGGCTTAAAAAAATTGAAGAATTGGGTAAGCCAAAAAACGGAATTGACATAGAATCTTTTAGAGATATTTATCATCTCGTTATTCTTCCTACTTTTAAGGAACCTCTTGACCTTATAAATTCAACAATGGACTGTCTTTTAAAAACAGATTATTCTAAAGATAGGATGATAGTTGTTTTTGCTTGCGAAGAAGCTGATAGAAAAAATGCAGAAAATATTGCTTTATCAGTTAAAGAAAAGTATGGAGAAAAGTTTTTTAAGTTTTTAATAACATTCCATCCTAGTAATTTACCGGGAGAAGTTGCTGGTCATGGAGCTAATGATGCTTGGGCAACTAAAGAAGCAAAAAAGTTAATAGACGAATTGAAAATACCTTATGAAAATGTAATAGTTTCTTCTTTTGATATCGATGCATGTGTTTATCCAAAATATTTTAGTTGTTTAACTTATTATTATTTAACTGTTGATAAACCATTGAGGACTAGTTTTCAGCCAATTCCTTTATATTTAAATAATGTTTGGCAGTCGCCAGCACTATCAAGAGTTTTTTCTTTTGCTTCTTCTTTTTGGCACACTATGAATCAAGAAAGACCAGAGAAATTAGTTACATTCTCTTCTCATTCAATGCCTTTTAAGGCCTTGAATGATGTTGGTTTTAAACAGAAAAACGTTGTTTCTGATGATTCCAGGATATTTTGGCAATGTTTCTTTGAATACGACGGAGACTACAAAACTCAACCGATATATTATCCTATTTCTATGGATGCTAATTGTGCTGAAAACTTAATACAGACATTAAAAAATATTTATAAGCAACAGAAAAGATGGGCCTATGGAGTAGGGGAGGTTCCATTTTTTATTTTTGCGTCTTTAAAAAATAAGAAAATACCACTAAGAAAAAAAATAGGGATGGGCCTTGATTTAATAGAGGGGCATGTTTCTTGGGCAGTTTCTTCAGTTCTTATCTTTCTTTTGGGTTGGCTTCCTTTAATTGTAGGAGGGCCAGAATTCTCTCAATCTCTTTTGTCATATAATCTGCCCAAAGTTACGGGAATGATATTAACAGTAACAATGTCTTCTTTGATTATATCTATTTGGGCAAGTATGCTTCTTTTGCCGCCTAAGCCAATAAACTATGGCAAGTTCAAGTATGTTTTAATGGGAATAGAATGGATTATGATTCCCTTTGTTATGATTTTCTTTAGTTCCTTGCCTGCTCTTCATTCTCAAATGCATTGGCTTTTTGGAAAGTATATGGGTTTTTGGGTGACGCCAAAGGTAAGAAAATAATTATTCTAAATGTATTTTTTCTTCGAAAGATTGTAATCTTTTTTCAAGTATAGGGTGTTTATTCAAAAAGGGGATAATATTTTCAGCTGCTTCTCTAGTCTCTTTTATTAATTCCATATTATTAAGAGAAGACATTACAAAGTCGGGGATACCCCACTGTCTCACACCTGAAAAATCTCCAGGACCCCTTAATTTAAGATCAATTTCAGAAAGTTTAAAGCCACTGTCATATTTAACCATAGCGTTTATTCTTTGAATGGTTGTTTTGCTTTTAGAATCAGTTAAAAGGAAACAGTATGATTGATTGGATCCTCTTCCAACTCTTCCTCTGAACTGATGGAGTTGCGCTAAGCCAAATCTATCTGCTCCTTCTATCATCATAACGGTTGCATTAGGGATATCTATTCCAACTTCAACTACTGATGTTGAGACAAGTATGTCAAACTTTTTGTTTTTAAAATCTCTCATTATCTTATCTTTTTCTTTTGTTTTCATCTTTCCATGAAGCATTTCTATTCTAAAGTTAGGAAATATATCTTTTGATATTTTTTCGTATTCATCAGTTACAGCTTTTATTGTTAATTTATCATCTTCATCGGATTCTATTCTGGGACAAATAACAAAAGCCTGCCTGCCTTTTTCAATTTCTTTTTCAATAAGCTTGTAGGCTTTTTCTCTGTTAGTAATAACTTCTGTTTTTATCTTTTTTCTCCCCTGAGGAAGCTTGTCTATTATGGATAAGTCCAAGTCTCCCCAAATTGTAAGGGTTAAAGTTCGAGGAATAGGGGTTGCCGTCATAGATAAAAGATGAGGGATATCATTTTTAGGAGATAGTGTTGCTCTTTGTTTAACACCAAATCGATGTTGTTCATCAATTACAATTAACCCTAAATCTTTAAATTTAACTTTGTTCTCTTTTTTGCTTTTTTCTTGAGTGATTAATGCTTGGGTTCCTATTAAAATATCTATTTCTCCTTTTTGAGTTTTTTCCAATAACTTTTTTCTTGATATCTCGATTGTGTCTGATTTTAATTTTTTAGAATAATAAAGATCCTCCTTTCCTGTCAAAAGGCCAATATTAATGTTAAAGCTTTTTAAGAGGTTAAAAAAAGTCTTAAAGTGCTGTTTAGTTAATATCTCGGTTGGAGCCATTAAAACGACCTGTTTTTTGGCTTTAACGGCATTAATTGAAGCGAGGACGGCTAGTACTGTTTTCCCAGAGCCAACATCTCCTTGCAAAAGTCTATTCATTGGAAAACTTCTTTCCATGTCTTTTAATATTTGCCAAGAGGATTTTTTTTGTCCATCTGTTAACTTGAAGGGGAGAGAGTTAGTAAATCTCTTAATGATTTCTAGATTAATTGGAATCGAAGGAGCTTTTTCTTTTTGAAACTCTTTTCTTTTTTTAATGTTTAAAAGAGAAATTAAAAACATTTGTTCAAATACAAATCTTCTTCTTGCGTTAGTAGCCATCTCTATTGTTTGGGGGAAGTGTATTTCTTCTATTGCTTGGCTTAAAGTTAAAAGATT
>Ga0265294_10003669_pt1 | contig 19484 bp, 16 predicted proteins | sample MunlanPumphouse3_FD_192504 | JGI IMG/M metagenome (GOLD analysis project Ga0265294, IMG submission 192504) | Groundwater microbial communities from a municipal landfill in Southern Ontario, Canada - Pumphouse #3 | ecosystem: Environmental > Aquatic > Deep subsurface > Groundwater | place...
GTCCCGTCGCCTCGCTGGCGCGGAGTCCACAACTGTAAATCATTTCGAACATCGTGCGGTCGCGTACCCCGAGGTCATCGTCGACAGGAATCGAGTCAAGCAACCTGTCCACGTCGTCGACGGACAAAGCCCCAGGAAGCGCAAGTCCCGTCTTCGGAGCCTTGATGCGACGGGCGATGTTGTCTTTCCTGATCCGCTCTTCCACGAGAAACGAAAAGAACGTCCTGAGGGCGGAGAGATATTTGCCCATCGTGCGTCCCGTATCGTTCGTCGACTTCTTCACTGAAATGAGAAACCGTTGGATATCGTCGGTCGTCGACGTCTCAACGGGAACTTTCGTCTGTTCGAGAAAAGACAAGAATTCATTGGCGATCGGTATATATACGGCAACCGTCGCCCGGGAAAGGCGACGCTGCACGAAGAGATATTCTTCAAATTGTCGAGAAAGATCGCTGTCCTGCCCGTTCATGCGCCGTCATTCGGCCCCTGTTCGGATGGAGTGTCGTGTTCCCCGTAACGAAGAACCGCAGGAATGCTGAAATCGCCGCCGGAGCCTTGCGTCCCTTTGCCGATCTGTTTCTGCAGATCCTGCCATCGATTGATCTGGATGGTCCCCGCGGGATTCTGCTGGATCGTCGTTTTCGCCGCGGCTCCGTCCGCGGGCTTCTGCGGGGAAGCCGACGCTGCCGAAGCCGGATTCGTAGGGATGGAGAATCGCTTGCTTGCCGAAATGGTGTCCGCCTCCGAACCGACGACCTCTTCCTTGTGCTCAAAACCGGTGGCTACGACGGTCACCTTGATCCGATCGCCCAATTCGGGATTGAATGCCTGTCCGGCGATGATCAGCGCGTTTTCGTCGCAGTTCTGGGTGATCAGTTCGACCACGTCCTCGTATTCCTGAAGGGTGAGGTTTTCCGATCCGGAAAGGTTTACCAGCACGCTCTTCGCACCGGCAATGGATGCGTTCTCCAACAGCGGATTGCTGATCGCCTGCCTTGCGGCATCGACGGCCCTGTTCGCGCCTTCACCGAATCCGATACCCATCAAGGCATCGCCTTTTCCTTTCATCACCGTCCTGACATCCGCGAAATCGATGTTGATCTCCCCCGGCTCGGTGATCAGTTCGCTGATCCCCTGCACTCCCATGAACAGCACTTCGTCGGCCATGAGGAACGCCTGTTTGATCGGTGTGTTGTTTTCGACGACCTTCAGCAGATATTGGTTTGGAATGATGATCAGCGTATCGACGTTTTTCCTCAGCTTCTCGATGCCCGTCTGGGCGAGGATCATCTTCTTCTTTCCTTCGAAAGCGAACGGAGTCGTCACGACGGCTACGGTCAGCGCATTGCAACTCTTCGCGATCTCTGCGACAACCGGTGCGGCGCCGGTACCCGTCCCGCCGCCCATGCCGGCGGTGATGAACACCATGTCGGCGTTCTCCAATTCCTTCTTGATGTCTTCCTTGCTTTCCTGGGCCGCCTTCTCGCCCACCTCGGGTATCCCGCCCGCACCAAGCCCGCCGGTCAACTCCCGTCCCAACGGAAGCCGCACCTGGGCGTTGGAACGCTGCAGAGCCTGCATGTCGGTGTTCATCGCGACGAATTGTACTTTTTTCAGGCCGCTCGCAATCATCCGATTCACAGCGTTTCCGCCACCGCCGCCAACCCCCACCACTTTGATGACGGTGGCGGCAGTTTGCTCGTCCTTAACCATATCTTCCACGTCGAACATACCAAAATCCATTGGTGTCTGTTTGTTGTTATCCATTCGTCAGCCCCTCAAAAAAGCGTCCTGAAAAAACTTTTGATCTTTGAGAATGCCCCACCTTCTCCGCTCCGTTCCTGTTCCCTGCGTTTCTTTGGTTGCGGCCCGTCATCCTTCACACGTTTCGCTTCGCTCTTCAACAATCCCAGCACCGTACTGTAGCAGGGATTGATATAGGAGCGGTCCAGCCCTCCGATCGCTTCGGGAAACCCGAGCCTTGCGGGAATGCCAAAAATTTCGCTGGCCAGTTCGGTGACGCCGGAAAGGAGCGCCCCGCCACCCACCAACACCACGCCTCCGCCGTACGAGCCCTGTACGCCCGTCTTGTTGAGGTTCGCCTGAAGCCTGCTGAAAATCTCCGCCATCCGAGGTTCGATGATCCGCGAAAGCTCCCGTTTTGGCATCCTGATGGAAGGGAGTCCCTGCACCTGCGGAATGATGACCATCTGATCGGCAGGTACGGACGGAACGTAACTGTGGCCGCATTCGCATTTTATCTGTTCCGCGACCGTTTTCGTCTTGTTGAGGATATAGGCGAGATCCCCCGTCACCGAATCCCCCCCCAAATTGATGCCACCTGTGTAGATCGGGGCTCCGTGACTGTAGGCAATCATGTTGCTGGTCCCTCCGCCGATATTGATCAGTATCGCCCCCATCTCCTTTTCCTCAGGGCTGAGGACGACTTCGGCGTCCGCCACGCTTTGCAGCACCATCCTCCGCACGGAAAGCCCGGCGCGAGTAATACACTTGCGCTCGTTCTGACAAATCGAGGAACTCGCCGTAACGATCAGGACGCGGCTTTCCAACCGGTGTCCGAGCATGTCGACAGGATCCTTGATGCCGGTTTGTCCGTCGATACGAAATTCCTGAACCAACGTATGGAGTATCTCCCTGTCCTGGGGAAGCTCGAACGCACGCGCAACTTCGAGCGAGCGGTAGATGTCCTCCCGCTTGATCTCCTGATCCTTGCTGTTTATCCCCACCACGCCGTTGCTCGGAACCCCGATGATGTTTTCCCCGCCGATGCCGACGACCACGTCGGTTACCTCGACACCCGCCTGAAGCTCCGCCTCGTTGGTAACGCTGGAGATGGTCTTGATCGTCTGTTCGATGTTGACGATGGAACCCGCACGAACGCCCTCGCTCGGACGCTCGCAGAGGGAATCGACCATAAGCCTGCCGTCACGATCGACCGAACCGATCACGCAACGGATTTTGCTTGAGCCGATATCCAGCCCCATCAACATTTTGTCCCCAGCCATCCTGCAACCTCCGCTAACGGCGAACCAGCCCGGAATCGTATACATCGTACCGGATAGGATATTTACCCGGCATCACTCCCTTCTGTTGCTCCTTCACCACATCAAGCGCCTGGGACAGACGTGACGGGTCAATCTTTTCACGAATGGAGACCAGCACGTTCAGAGGTTCGAGAACGAGAACAACTTTTCCGAAACTGTTGCTACTATTATTATCGTATTTCACTGCAGTTATCAAGGATGTATTGCCAGATAAGGAACCAACCATCTCCAATACGGAACGGAATCCATCGTCCATCCCATACCGGCGCAGCATTCCTCCATACGAATCAGACACTTCGACGCGTAGGACATCCTCGGGATACACCTCACGCTCGTCGGATCGGAGAGGAATGAGCGTATCAGAGACCACGACCGACGAATCCGTCACCGTATCCCCGTCCATGCAAAGGATGACGGCACGCGCATCCACCAAACGGAGCGTGACATCCAGCACCCCGGAGAATCTTCGCTTGACGCTTACCGACTCCACGATCGGATCCCGTCGCAAAGCCCTTACCATCTCCGCGTGAGTGAAGGCATAACCATTCTTCCCATACCATTGACGAAGCGTATCCATGACGGAAGCAGGGATTTCCCGTCCTTTTTGCTCGGTGACGCGTATTTCCCTGATGGTGAAAGAGGGGACGAACTGCAACGAGAATCGGATGATGACGGAAAACGCGCATGCAATGCATAAGAGCACCAGCCAATTGCGCACGCTCATGAAGTGCGTTCCTCCTCTGATGAGGGGAATTCAATCGTTTTTCGCTGGTCCCCCGAAAGACCGCTTTTCTCGAATGGGATCCGTCCCGAGGAGATCAGCATGATCCGGTAGATGACAGCGCATGAAACGAGCACGATGAACAGGTTCGTCCCTCCTTGGCTGAAGAACGGAAGCGGGATGCCCGTCGGGGGAAGCAAGCCGGTGACCACGGCGATGTTGATGATCGCCTGCCAGACGATCATCGTGGTGAACCCGAAAACAAGATACGAAAGAAAAGCATCCTGTCGTTTCATCCGCTGGTAGGTCTTGTATCCCAAGATGGCGAAGACGGCGAACAGCGCGAGGATGAACAATACCCAGACGAATCCCGTCTCCTCGCACATGTCTGCGAAAATGAAATCGTTCTGCACTTCAGGAAGAAGACCAAGCTTGTACGTCCCGTTACCAAGCCCAACGCCGAAAAAGCCTCCGGCCTTGATCGCCTGCAGGGATGTATTGACCTGGTAGTTCACCGACGCGCTGTCCAATTGCGGCATGAGAAAACTCGCGATTCTCCGCACGCGGTATGGAGCGGAAAGCATGGTGATCGCCCCTGGAACGATGATGACGGCCACAATGAACAGGAGCGGACCGAAACCGATACCTCCAGCGATGAACATCGCAAGGCACAGCCCCACGAATACGATCGTTGAACTGAAGTCGCGCTGCATGACGATCAAAGCGGAAAAAACGGCCATCAGGATGAAAGGCACGACGAACTTTGAAGCCCCCCTGCGTTCCTTGCGGAACCAAAAGGCCAGAAAAAACACCATGGAGAACTTTACGACCTCCACGGGTTGCAAGGAAAGCGGACCGATCCTCAACCATCTTCGAGCGCCCAGAACGGTGTTTCCCAGAGGAGAGAACAGACACAACAGCATCAACGCGAAGGATAAGAGAAGCAAAGGTACGGATGCGGCCGAGAACCATCCGACGGGAACAAAACGTACGGCGACCGCGACGGCGAATGCCGCGACGGCGAACAGCGCTTGCCGGGCAAAATAGTAATAATGAGGCAATCCATGGCGGATAGCCTCGTCATAGGATGCGCTGTACAGCATAATCAATCCGAAACCGGTGAGCAGAAGCACGATGCACAGGAAAGTGAACGCACTGTTCACCCCCTCATCCTCCGATTCTTGTTGCGTGTAGGTGATGTTCCAGTCATCAAATTGTCTCCGTCTGTCCATTCTCTACCCCTTGTAGACAAGATAGGCGACGAGGGACACAAAAAGGGTAAGCAGAGTGTATCCGGTTACGATCGCGCGTTCCGCAATCCCCTTTCGCTCAAACGCATGATGGAGCGGAGCGATGGTGAACAGTTTCTTCCCCAACGCCCGGATCGAAATGATCTGAAGCAGGGAGGAAAACAACTCAACGCAGAGGACGGAACAGGCGATGAGCGTCACCCCTTCCGTTTTGTCCATCAGGGCCGTCGTGGCGAGCACCGCACCGATAGCGTTGCTTCCGGCATCCCCCATAAAATATTTCGCCGGCTTCACGTTGAACATCAGGAATGCCGTCAACGCGCCGATGAACGCGTACAGAAACGGGTTGCCCCCGATCACGCTCATCAGGATCAGCGGGAGAATGGTCACCAAGGCGGCCAGTCCGTCCAGTCCGTCGGTGATGTTCACCGCGTTGGCAAAAAACATCAGGTACAGGATGGCAAACAGATAAAATAAGGATCCCCAGTCACGACCGAACATACGGGTGTCAAGATTGTCGGAAAAGGAAAGGGCGTACACGACGAGCAAGGACGCAATGAACTGAGAGACCAGTTTCACGCGAGGGGTCAATCCGTCTCCATTTTCCGTTTTTGTCTTCTCCACGTCGTCCCACAGCCCGATCAAACAGAACAGCCACATGCTGAGCAGAAGTATCGGATTCATTCCGGTAATAATGTTTGCGACCGTAGTCCCCGCGCAGAATGCGATGCCGCCGATCGTCGGCGTACCCGCCTTTTTTGCTTGGGTTTCAAGCAATTCCGGTTTGATCCTCACCACAAGCGTCTTGTCCCCCTGCAACATCATGCGGGAGAGCAGATAGGTGACCGCAAACCCCAACCCCATGGCAATGATGATCTGTTGCATATCACCTCCTTATCCTGCCGTTCTGAGTACGGGAAGAAGCCGTTCCATCGTAGCGGCCCGGGAACCTTTTACCAGGAAAAGATCCCCCCTTCGCACGGATGACGAAACTTCGTCCGCCAAGGTGTCGAAATCATCGGTGAACAAAAGTTCGCCGTCCCAACCTGAAGCCTTCAGCAACCGGTACGCATCGTGCATCTCTTCCCCGTACAGGAACGTGGAGCGTATGTCGGAACGGAGGATTCTCCTCGCGACCTCCTCATGTGCCGTTTTGCTTTCCGCTCCCAGTTCCTTCATCGGTCCGAGCACCACCTTCTTGTTTCCTTTCCACGAAAGCGAATTGACATAGTCAAGGATGGATCGTGTGGAATCCAGGCTGGCATTGTAGCAGTCCTCGATGATCGTCACGTCGCCTGAAAGTACCGTCGACCGACCCTCCATCGGAGTGAAACCGGCGAGCCCTTCCGCGATCTCCTCGTCCGACAGACCGAGAAAACGGGCCACGGAAACGGCGCCCGCGATATCCGAAAGCAGATGGGCGCCCACCGCATTGATATGGCAGGGGATCTTGCCAAAGGAAAGATCCCAACCCTCCAGGCCTCGGCTCACCGCACGAAGCGATGAACTGTCGTACTGTCGCAGAATGACATGATGCTCACGTTCGATGCTTTCAAGGTACGGGCATCCTCGTCCTATGAACCCGGCGTCGACTCCCTCATGGAACAGTTTTCCTTTCTCACGGGCGATGGCGCTGCGATTTCCGAATTTCTCAAGGTGCGAATTGCCGATGTTCGTCAGAATACCGATATCGGGCGTCAAGACGGAAAGCATGTGTTCCATCTCCCCCGTATGATCCACTCCCATCTCGAACACCCCGTAGCGGGTGCCGCCCCCGACGGATAGTACGGAAAGCGGCAGACCGATCTCGGAATTGAGGTTGCCCGGCGTTTTCGCCGTCGGACCTTTCACCGAAAGGATCGATGCGAGAGCTTCTTTCGTTGTGGTTTTGCCGCACGAACCGGTCACCCCGGCATAGGTGACGCTGGAAAAACGGGACAGATGGGCGCGGGCGAAACTCCACAGCGCCGAAAGCACGTCGTCGACGATGATCAACGCAAGGCCGCTTTTCCGGGCGGCTTCGTCGAATCTTGAGGAAGCAATGACGGCACATGCCGCCTTTGCCTTTTTGGCCTGGGGAAGAAACCGCGCGCCGTCACAATGGATGCCGGAAAGCGCGACGAACAAGGAACCGGGACGCATCGTCCTCGTGTCCGTATCAATCGCCTCGATCATACCGGCACGGCCGTAGGTGCGAACGGCACCGAACATCCGCGCTACATCGTCAAAACTGTATGGGCTCGAGAGAACCATTTCATCCCTCCCCACCCACCAACATCACGTTGGAAGCGTCAATTTGTTCAAAACGTACGCCTTGCTGGATGGCGCGATGGACCAAATCCTCCGGCATTCCCTGCATGGAAAGGTGCGCACGCAACACGCGGTGCTGTTCTTCCAACGTGCTAATTTCCTTCTCGACGTCGGAGATGCTCGTTTTGAGCGTGCGGTCCACACCTTCCTTCCAAACGACCGCGAAGATCACCGCCATGATAAAGACCAGCATCGCGATGGTGACGGCATGGCTGATCTTCGAGACGGTGCGGCGCACCGTCACCCTCTTCGCCTCCGAGATCTCATTGATATCAAAATCACGGTCAATCAGCGAGTTCATGCCATCCTCCTAGAGTTTTTCCACGACACGGAGTTTGGCACTCCGAGACGGCGCGTTCTCCCGCGCCTCGTCTTCCCCCGGCTCCACGGGCTTCTTTGTAAGGATGCGCACCACAGGCGCGTCCCCGCCTGCAAGTTCCCTGAACAGCCATTTGACAGGCCGGTCTTCCAGCGAATGGAAACTGATCACCGCAAGCCTGCCTCCGCTTTGCAGGGCGTCCACCGCACCACGAAGTGCCGGAGTGATGCGGTCGAGTTCCCCGTTCACTTCAATGCGCACAGCCTGAAAGGTACGTGTCGCCGGATGGATTCTTCCATACCGGTACGCGGGAGGGACGGCCGCATAGATGATTTTCGCCAGTTCGCTGCTCGACTGTATGTCGCCGCGTCTTCTCGTCTGTACGATGGCTTTCGCGATTCTTCTGGAATACCGTTCTTCGCCGTACTTCCAGATCACGTCGGCCAATTGCTCTTCGGGATATCTGTTCACCACGTCGAACGCAGAGCGGCGTGCGGTGGTATCCAGTCTCATGTCCAGCCGTTCGTCCTTCAGAAACGAGAAACCCCGTTCCGATTCCTCGAAATGGTATGAGGAAATCCCCAGATCAAACAGAACCAAATCAAGGGGCGGACCTGCGTACGAGGTGAAGAAATCATCGAACCACGTGTTGACCGGCGTAAACCGATCGCCAAACGGCCGAAGCCGTTCTATCGCCTTCTTCTGGATCTGGCTGTCACGATCCAGTCCCGTCACGTGGAGGGCCGGATACGCTTCAAGGAACAATTTCGTATGCCCGCCTTCTCCCGTGGTCGCATCGACCATTTCGGCGTTTTCCCTTTTGGGGACGAGGAACGAAAGGACTTCCGCATGCATCACCGGGTAGTGGACGTATTCCATCAGGAACCTCCCAGCGTGCCGCTGAGTTCCTCCGCGGCCTGAGCGAATTTTGAGTCCATCGCGGACAGATAGGTTTCGAAGCCCTGCGGATTCCACAGTTCCAGATACGTTCCCGAACCAAGCAGGGTGCATTCGCTCTTCAGCGCCAGATGCGCAAAATCGCGGAGCGTGGGTGGAATGTTTATCCTCCCGGATCTATCGATGTCGCACAACTGAGCAGGGCTGATGATGTTGCGTTGCAACAGTCTGCGACCGGCGTTGAACGATGCTCCGGGTCCGTTGAGGATGGTATGCATCAGATTCTCGAACCCCAGGGGAAGCATCAGCCACAGGCAGTTTTCCAGACCTCGGGTGACGTACAGCGCGTCCCCATCCATCTCAGACCGAAGTCTGGCTGGAATGAGAATGCGCCCTTTGTCGTCGATGGTCACTCTGAATTCGCCCGTCAGCATTTTCCCTTTTGCTCCTTCCGACACGCCATAAATTGGGATATTTTCCCACTTTCTACCATTAATCTACACTTCGCCCCACCGCAACACAAGGACGGTTATGCGCATTTTGTAGATTGTCGCGAAGAATCGAAAAGTATTTTGCTTAACGTAAGTTTACAGTCTCCATGGCTTTGCTGCATGGAAACTGCCAAATAAAGACGAACGCGGGAATCAAAAAACGACCCCCGTGGGGGTCGTTTCACCAGCTATTGTCGTTTGGGAGAGAAAATATTGTAATCAATGTCTTTGAAAATCACGTCTTTCTTTTCCGCCTTGACAAGCCATTCGGTGTTCACGGCGTTCTTGCACATGTTGCTGTAGACGACGTTGAAATTCTGCAGGTGTTCCTCAAGCCGTTTCTGTGCGTACTGCCCTCCGCTCTTGTGGTACATGATGAATGGCCAATCGCTGTCCATTGCCAGGAGGATTTCACGCGCCGCCTGATTGAGGAATCTCCGCTTCAGGCTCATTTGGTCGGGAAACCGGAGTGCGAGTTCCTCCATCCGCTCGATACTCTGGTGGATATGACGGTAAATCCAAGCATTGGAACCGTCAAGCCACGTCGAACTGAAACCGCCCTGCCCCCACGAAGAGAACGCCGGACGCGCCGTTTCCAGTTCGGGATCATCCTCGAGGAACTGCGTCGGAGTAATGAATTTCACCGTGCATTCCTCACAAGCGCTCTGACGAATCACTTCCTCCAGCCAGTCGAGACCCTCGAACCACCAGTGTCCGAACAGTTCGCAATCGAAACAAAGCGTGGAAAGCGGATCCTTTCCGATGGTCTTCGCGATACGATTGCTCTTGGACGCAACGTTGTAGAGAAAATTCGCGGCGTGTTCTTTGGCAAGCCGCCTGCCGTCGGCAAGACTGTACGGACGTTTCTCGTTTCCGTTGCCCGTGATGGCGCAATACTTGAAGCCGGTGAAGATCCTGTTGCCGTCTTCCTCCACATACGGCCCGATGTAGTCCATCGGGAGATCGTATCCGATGTCGCGATAGAACTCACGGTACCGATGGTCGCAGGGATAGCCGCTGGTATTGGACCATACCAAACTCGTCGTCTCGTAATCACGGGGGAACGCGACGAGTCCGTCGGGGCAACGAACTGGCCGAAACGTGCCGTTCTCCACTTTGTCAGGGGAAAGGAGCATGCTCTGGCTCGCCGTCTGGAACCATGTGATCCCCTTGCTTTTGAGAAACTGTTCGATTCCGGGGAAATATCCACACTCAGGCAACCAGAATCCGCGGGAGATATGACCGAACGAACTCAGATGCGACTGGATGCCTAACTCGATTTGCGCGTTGATCGCCTCGGGGTATTCCTGATACAACGGAAGGTACGCATGGGTGGCGCACGTGGTGATCAACTCGACGACGCCTTCCTCCTCAAGTTTCCGGAACGCCGGCAGGATGTTATGGCCGCAGGCTTCGAAATCCTCGAGGTTCTGTTCGTAGCGGCTTAAGTACCAGCGAGCCATTTCGGCATACTGCGGCTGCTCCGTTTCCGTACGCCTGACCTCTTTCTCGCCAAGTTCGCGATGCATCTGCAAATAGTTGACGAACCGTTGCTGGAGCGGCTCGTCGGAAAGCATGCAGCACAACGTCGGACTCATGCTGAGCGTCAGTTTGAAGGGGATCCTGTCCGCGGAAAGCCGCTTGAGCATCCGCAACAACGGAAGATAGGTCTCGCTGATGGCCTCGTACAGCCAGTCTTCCTCGAGAAACCGTGGGTATTCAAGATGACGGACATACGGAAGATGTGCGTTGAGGATGATGGCGACGTTGTTGGTTTTCATGTTTCAAGGGCCCCTTTGCTGATAATCCTCGCGACGGACCGGAGCATCGCATTATCGGCGACCTCCCCTTCGTTGGAAATGACCGAGGAGAACATCACATTGAATTTGTTTTTGTCCATCGAGATCTCATCGTAGTGATCGTCCCAGTAGGACGGGAACGTCTCGATGGGTTTCGATTTGGCGAGGGTGATGTTGCCGCCGTCCGACTTTCTCCACAGGAGCGAAACGGAATAGACACCCCCGATCCTTGGCAGGTTGATGTTCCACTGTTCGTCCTCGATGCCAACGCGAATGTCAAACGAAGACGTTTCCCCGCTTTCAGGATCCCGCATCACGACGCACAGCAACAATTCGGGATCGGCGCCTTGCACGCATCCCGTAATCTCCCCCCTTGTCGCAGGAGAAATCGACCAATAGGCGTATGCCCACTGGGGATCGCGCAACAAGAGATGGATCGACGTCTCGTTATACGTTTTCGGAAGCTCTTCGACACCAGGCAACTGCACGGACTTTTTCCCCGGAGTCCCGAAATCCGTAAGAGAAGTGAGAAACCGTTTCTGGCTTATCGTGTCACGGGACGGTTGTCCGCCCTCGTCTTCTTCTTCGTATTTTTCCTGGAGTTGTTCGGTCAAATCCTCACGATCCAACGTCTCCCAATCGGAAAAGCCCTCCTGCCGGGCTATATAACGCAGTTCGGCGTCTGACAACAAATCCAGATTAATCAAAACCATGTGGCCTTCCTCATGCGAACAGTTACGATAACTGTAGGGAAAAAGGTAAAACTAGTCAACAATTAGACGGTTTTACCCCCGTTCGTCTCTTTTCTGCTCTTCATGCCTCCGTCCGTTCAAATTCGCAGGAACAAGAAAACATTTTGATGATATGATCAATAATCTTAAAAAAATCTGCGCATATTGCAAAATATGCCGGTACATATTAAGATGATTTTGCACATGGGAGGATACGACAATGAATACGGACCAACTGGACTTCTCCTGGATCATAAGAAATCATCAGAAAAAGAACATCTGTCAGGCTCAGGCGATGTTCCCCATCGAGACCGCGCGCGTCGCCCGCGACTTCCACCGGCAGATTCCCGGATACAACCTCACCAGACTGGTAAGCCTTCCGTCCCTCTCCCATATGTTGGGCGTGGGTGGCATGTACGTAAAAGACGAGTCGCAGCGTCTGGAGTTGAACAGCTTCAAGGTAATGGGAGGTTCGTTCGCGCTGTTCCGTTTTCTGCAGAAGCGACTGGGCATCAGCGACGAGAAAATGAGTTATGCCTATCTTACCGGTCCCGAAGCCAGGGCAAAGATCGGGACATTGACCTTCGCCGCTGCGACGGACGGCAACCATGGTCGTGGCATTGCATGGGCCGCAGGTAAACTTGGACACAAATGCGTCATTTACGTGCACAGCGAGACATCTGCGGCGAGAATCAACGCCATCAGAAGCTATGGCGCGACGGTAAAGGTGATTCCAGGCAATTACGACAACGCCGTACGACAGATCGCCATCGACGCGAAACGATACGGTTGGGAAATCATTAGCGACACTTCATGGAACGGATACACCGAGGTCCCCACGTGGATCATGCAGGGCTATACTACCATGTTGCTGGAGGCCCAGGAGCAATTCTCCGGTCTCGGCATCGTCAAGCCCACCCATATCTTCGTGCAGGCGGGAGTCGGGGCGTTGGCCGCCTCAGTGGTCGGTTTCTACTCGGCGCTGTTTCCTGACGACCCGCCGAAATTCGTCGTGGTGGAACCGGAGAAGGCTGCATGCATCTACCGGTCGGCCGAAATGAACGACGGAGTCCCCCACTCCGTTACGGGAAATCTCGATACGATCTGTGCGGGTCTTGCGTGCGGGGATCCGAGTCCGCTTGCATGGGGGATTCTCAAAGAGGATGCCGATGTGTTCATGAAAGTCCCTGATTACGTCGCCGCCCGCGGGATGCGCATCTACGCCGTGCCGCTTAAGGGTGACGAATTCATCATCAGCGGAGAAAGCGGTGCCATCACGCTCGGCGCCTTCTACTCCATCATGACGGAACCCCAGGCGAAATCTCTTGTCGACTATCTGGGTATCGGAGAGGAGAGCCATGTGCTGTTCCTCAATACGGAGGGCAACACCGATCCCACCCATTTCCGCCAGATTATCTGGGACGGACAGGATCCGGTCCCGAGAAAGTTTCTGACGCAACGCTGAATGGTTTTCGTCCGGCAGCGGCCTGTATCCGCATGATGGATCGTGGTCTGGGAATGCGATGCGTCGCGAATATCCGAGCATGTCGTGTACGGATATCCCCTCGTCTCGTCAAGCCCTTTTTCCATCCTTCTTTGACGTCTCCGCCAAGGGGACATGCATGTTTTTCTTGAAAAGACAACCGTACGTCAAGACAAATGGATGCGTTCATGGTATGATGAAAAACCATATAACCATGAACACCAAACAGTCACAACCCACCGATTTGATCTTCCACGGCCATTTTTATCAGCCTCCGCGGGAAAACCCACGGACGGATATCGTGGAAGTGCAGGACAGTGCCGCTCCGTTCCGAGACTGGAACGAACGAATCTGGGCTTCGTGCTATCGCGCGAACGCCCACAGCAGGTACCTTTCTTCCGGACAAATAGAGAGCATCAGCAATAACTATGCGCACATCAGCTTTAACTTCGGCCCGACCCTTCTCTCGTGGATGTCGCAAAACCATCCGTACACGAGGGAGGCGATCATTCAAGCGGACAAAGAAAGCGTGATGCGTCTCGGACACGGAAATGCGATCGCCCAAGGGTTTAACCACACCATCCTGCCGCTTGACAAGCCGGAAGACGCCAAGATCGAAGTGGAATGGGGGCTTGAGTCGTTCCGGACTTGGTTCGGACGGGACAGCGAAGGGCTTTGGTGTCCCGAGGCGGCGATAAATCCCGTCGTCGTCGACATCCTGGCCGAATGCGGCGTGAAGTTCGTCATCCTCTCTCCCTGGCAATGCAAAGGGATTGAAGCCGACGGAGTGATGTCCGACTTGGGGGAAAGGCCGGCGCCATATGACGAACCCTTTATCCTCACCGGTGCAAAAGGGAGAACGGTCTCGGCGTTTTTTTATCATCCGGGTCTTGCAAGTGGCATCAGTTTCGGACATCTTCTCCGGGATGCGGACAACTTGTACGGGCAACTCCTTTCCATTAAGAAGACCGACAATCCCCGATTGATCCACACCGCTACCGACGGGGAGATCTACGGACACCACGAACCGTTCGGAGACATGGCGCTCTGCGCCTTGATCAAGAAAGTCGCCGAACGTGGAGATTTCGCCATGACAAACTACGGAACCTATCTGTCACGTCATCCGGCGACACGACGCGCCGAACTCTTTGCAGGAGAAGACAACAAAGGTACCTCCTGGTCATGCGTGCACGGCGTCTCCCGACGGTACAAAGATTGCGGCTGCCACACAGGCGGGGAAGAAGGCTGGAACCAGAAATGGCGTCTCCCGCTTCGCACGGCGTTCGAAGGCCTGCACGCCAAGGTCGTCGCCATGTGCAGGGAGACGACGAGCAAAGTGTTCGGAAGCGACGTCGATCCCTACGAGATTCTTTCCCATTTCGGACCGGTCGCGGCGAAACAGATGACGATGGACGCATTTCTCGACGGGCTTACGGCATCGCATCCGTTTGACGAGGCGAACAGGCAGGATCTTGCCGCAATGTTCGTCTGCTACATGTTCTCCATGTATTCGTTCACCAGTTGCGGGTGGTTCTTCTCCGACCTCGGAGGCATCGAACCCAGGCAGAACATCGCCTATGCACTGATGTCCGCCTCGCTGTACAAGGAGATCACGGGAGAAGCCATCCTTCCCAAATTCCTGCTCGACATGCAGGGAGCGAAATGCAACCGTCCTCAGGACGGCAACGGCATGACGATCGCCGCTCAGGAGTGGATGGCGCTTTCCGGTCCGACGCAGGCTGTGTTGTTCTTTCATTTGGCCTATCGTTTCGGCGACGAGGGTAAGCAATACGGCAATTACCTGCTGGAATCTTCCGACGGCCCGTCGTTCCTGCTGTACGACAGGATGTTGCTTACCCATTGGATCGCATATGTCGAGGACAAAACCCCTGTAGGTACCGGACCGATCAAGCTGATTATTACGGTCAACGACCAAATGGGGAAAAGAATCTCCCAGCAAACGGTTTCCAACGAATCCATTCCGCGGTCGATGTTCATCCATTTCAATAAAAAGGTTGGATTCGATCTCGCCATGCTGTCCTACGAGGACATCATCAGAACCGCCGATACGATGCAACGGTTCGGATATCTCGCAGGCAACTGCTCCTACCCGCTCGATCCCGTAGTGGACATGCAGACCATGGGGCTTTCGTTCAACGCACTGGTAAGCATCTTCACCAGATACCGTCAGGATAATTGGAAGGAAGTGAAAGACGCGTTTCTCAGTCTGGCGCGTTTCGTCTCCCGCTCAAAGCGCTCGTATGACAAGGATCGTCTTTCCATGCTGGTCAACTTCGGCATATCCGTCATCGCCGGAACGCTCAAGGGACGGGAGAACTTCATCGACGACGAATTCGCCGGCGCGCTGAAGGAGTTCCTCGGTATGGTACGCAACGAAGGAATCGATCCCGAAATCACACAACTTCAGGAAGCGGTGTATCCGCATCTGTGCGAACCATGTTCCGAGGCGGTCAGAAGCTTGGGCTATGACCTGAATTTCGCAGCAACTGTCGAGCATGCTCAAGGCTGATCTCTGATGCGGAGTCACCGCTGAGCATGCGTGCGATTTCCTTGACCCGCGTCTCTCCGTCGACCGGTTGGATATGGGTGAAGGAACTGCCCATCTCGATGTCCTTCGAAACGACGAAATGCGCATCCGCCTTTGCGGCGATCGACGCCAGATGGGTGATGATGATCACTTGATGGCTTGCACCCAACCCCTTAAGTTGATCCCCCACCGCAATTGCTACGGCACCGCCGATTCCCGCATCGATTTCATCAAAGACCAGCGTCCCCACTTCGTCGTCCTTCTCCAACGTCGCCTTCAAAGCGAGCAGGATACGGGACAGTTCCCCTCCACTTGCGACATCCGCAATATGGTGCGATTCCAGACCGGGGTTCGCGCATATCGAGAACGAGACATCATCACTTCCGGTCGAAGACAGGTCGCAATGAATGACGTCAATGGAAAAAGTGGCTTTTTCCATCCCCAGTTCATGAAGGCGCGTTTCAATCTCTCCTGAAAGTTTCGCGGCCGCTTTCTTTCGTTCGTCGGAAATGACGGCCGCAAACGCATCCAACTCCCCTTTTTCCTCTTTGATACGCCGTTCGGTTTCCACAAGACGCTCCGCCCCGTGCGTGCCTGCGTCAATCTTTTTCCGGGACGATTCGAGAAACGACATGACCTCGGAAAGCGATGGCCCGTATTTCTTCTTCAGCCGTTGCAAAAGGGAAAGCCGCGCCTGCAGTTCGTCAAGCTTCTCCTGACTATAACGCATTTTTCCGATCCGTTCCCTGATCGTTTCCGCAATGTCCCCGCATTCGATTGAAGCACTTTCGAGTCGAGACCGGAGTTCGGCGAGATCGGGATCAAGACGCGATGCACAGGCCATTTCCTTGTCCGCGTCTTTCAAGAGCAAAACCGCGCCCTCCCCTTCCCCCATTCCGTTTAGCAAACCGCAAACCGTTTCGAGATGGGTATGGATTTGTTCGTACGAACTCGCCACCCTGATCTCGTCCGCCACCGTTTCATCCTCGCCTTCCTTGATCGTCGCGTTTTCGATCTCCGAAATTGCATAGGACAGGTAATCAGCCTCCCGAGAGGAGTCCTTCATTGCCGCTTCCAGTTCCGCTTTCTGCCGGAGCAATTGCTGGAAAACGTTCCAATGACGTAAGAAAGAGGAGAGATTCCCTCCATTTTTCCCGTATGCGTCGAGCACGTCCCGTTGCTTTGACGGCAAGAACAAGCTCTGATGGTCCCGTTGTGCGGAAACATCGACCAGCAACGCCCCTACTTGAGCGAGCTCCGCACGGGTTTTCGCAACACCCTGAATGGTGATCGTCGACCGCCCGTTTGCTTTCAGCGTCCGGGAGAGGACAAGCGATCCATCTTCCAAAGAAAGACCCATTCCGTCCAAAGCGAGAAGAAGTGCGTTTCCCGGACGAACGAACGAAAACGTCGCGCTGACGGAAGCGGAATCACAACCGCTTCGAATGACATCGTTCTCAGCTTTGTCCCCAAGCAAAAGGGACAAGGCACCCAGGATGATGGACTTGCCCGCGCCAGTCTCCCCGGTGATGACGGTCAGCCCCGGACCAAATTCAATCTGTGCGTCGTCAATAAGCGCGTAATGTCGGATGGACAGGCTTTCAAGCATGGAAGCCTCCCCGCGACCAATGGAGTTTCTCCCTGATCACCTCGATATAGGAACGCTTGCCGCTGGAAACGATCAGGGCTTTGCTCCGCGCCTTCTCCACGACAACCACGTCGCCTTCCCGAACCGGGAAATTCTGTTGCCCATCCACGGTAAGCATCAGGCCGGTACGTTGCTTCGGCAACACTTCAAGGGAGATCTGCGTCTCCCCGTCGACGACCAACGGACGATTTGACAAGGTGAACGGACATACGGGAGTTACGATCAGATCGGAAAGGCTCACGTCGAGAATCGGCCCTCCGGCCGCAAGGCTGTAGCCGGTGGATCCCGTCGGCGTAGCGACGATGATACCGTCGGAACGGAAAATGCCTCCGATTACGCCGTCAAAACTGACCGATAGGTTGACCACCTTGCTGATGCCGCTCGAAGTGACGACCATTTCATTCAATCCGTGGCACTGGAACACTTTCTTCCCCTGCCTTATCACCTCGACGCGGATCATCAGCCGACGCGAAAGTTTCGCTTTGCCCGAAAGGTACAAGTCAAGCTCATCCCGCCACTCATCCTTGCTCACCTCGGTGATGTAGCCGAATGTTCCGAGATTCACCGCCATGATGGGAATGCCCAAGTCGTGGAGGTAACGAGCCGAATACAGGACCGTACCGTCGCCGCCCAGACTGATGGCCAGGTCAGTATCCTCTGGAACATGCAACGCACGGGCGTCGTCCGACGTGATGGAAATGGAACACGCTATCCCTTTGCCCGTAATGTACCGGGCCATTTCCGTCGCCAAGAAGTGGCTTTCCTGTTTGTTCCAATTCGCAATGATCAAGATATGCTTTACCATGGTGGAATCCTTACGGAAGATGCGAGATGACTTTCAACAACACATCGCTGTCCGATTGACTGATGAAAGGATAGAGCGGGAAGGAAATGCACCGGAGTATGTACGGTATCGCCACGGGAAAATGATCGAAATCCTCAGTCCTGTCAATTCCGACGCATTGGGCGAACGTCCGCTTCGTCGAGACCTGATAGCGTGAGGCGAAATCCATCACTTCCTCAATTTTTGAGTCCAGCTGGACGGCAAACCCATATCCGTTGATGTCAAATTCCGGATTGGAGATGCCGAAAAGCTTATGATGCGTTTTCATCAATCCTTTCTGGTACAGACGGAAAAAAATACGTCGTTTTTCCAATTGCTCGGAAAACGTCTCGCATTGCACGATCCCCAACGCCGCATTAAGATCAGGCAGTTCCAAATAGCTGAGGATGCCTTCAAGGGAAGCGTTCACCGCATCTTTTATCGTCTGATCATCCGCCAGGATCGCCGCCCCTCCCGCTGCACTGATCACATCCTGCTCCTCAAAGGCGGCGACAACAAGGCTCCCGCGTTGTCCGGCTTTCTCCGAACCATAGACCGACCCGATACTTTGGGTGACATCCTCGATGACCGGTACGGAAAGAAAGGAATAATCCGTCCCATAGGGAATCATGCCCATCGGTTCGTCGAGAATAATGCAGCAACATCCTTCTTCGTCCTGAAGCCGTTTCGCTTCATCCGCAGACAGGCAGCCGTTTGAGGAATCGATATCCCCCATCCTGATCTGTCCACCGAGCGCTTCCACAGCATACCTGTATATTCGCGGAGCAAGAATGCTCATCCCGACGACGGAACCGCCATGCACTCCGCACACCTTGCACGCCAGGCGCAGTGCGTCGGAGAATGAACGTAAAGGCACGCAGTATTTTCTGGAAAGAAGCCCGCATAACGACACCGCGAATTGGTGTTTTCTCTCCCCCGGGCCGATCTTTTCGTCCACCATCGTTTGGAGAACCGCGTTCATGTCCTTTCTTCGGATCGTGGGCTTGTAAAAACGTATCATCTCGTCCTCTGGTGCAAGTATACTCGTTCTACGCTTCCATTGCCACAACGAATTCGATATCATGACACATCTTGGAGGAAAAAAAGACAAAAAAAATTCCGGCAGCGGCCTACTCTCCCGCGGAAAAACCGCAGTACCATCGGCGCGGAGACGCTTGACGACCGTGTTCGGGATGGGAACGGGTATATCCGCCTCGCTATGGCTACCGGAAAAAATAATCAGACATTAATCTGGAGTAACTCCACGAAAATCTCTGCTCATTTAAAAAAACAACAAAAAACAAAAACCAAAAGGGAAAAAGGAAAGGCCCGGCGGCGGCCTACTCTCCCGCGGAAGGACCGCAGTACCATCGGCGCGGAGGCGCTTGACGGCCGTGTT
>Ga0265294_10003672_pt1 | contig 19482 bp, 16 predicted proteins | sample MunlanPumphouse3_FD_192504 | JGI IMG/M metagenome (GOLD analysis project Ga0265294, IMG submission 192504) | Groundwater microbial communities from a municipal landfill in Southern Ontario, Canada - Pumphouse #3 | ecosystem: Environmental > Aquatic > Deep subsurface > Groundwater | place...
GGTCGTGGTTAACTATGTCTATAAGAGTTTCACTTTGGCCAACACAACTGATCAGGTGATCCTTTGTACTTCGGACGAAAGGATTATTGACGAGGTGGAATATGATTCGGGCTGGCCGTTAGCCTCGGGGGCTTCGATGGAGTTATCACCCGCTCACCTGGATGCTGGGAACAATGATGATTCTTCGGCTTGGCTGCTGTCGACCTCGGTTTTTGGAGCTGGCGACTTTGGCACACCTGGGCGGGCTAACCAGAGCAGCTCCATCGGTTCAGCAGGCCGTTTTGACTTCTGGGCGGAGGTTTATCCCAATCCTTCGCACGGAAAGTTCATTCTGGAAGTCGGGTTCCCCGAGATGGCCTGTGGGGATATTAGGTTAGTTAACCTGGTAGGTCAGGAGGTTTTAACTCGTCAATTTGGTCCTACGAATGCGTTGTGTGAGATTCTTGAACCCGCTAATATGATTCCGGGAATCTGGTTTCTAAAAATCACCACCGGAAGTAACTCACGGGTAATCAGACTAGTTATTGAATAAAGGAGATTAATCGCTATGATCGCTAATTCCCAAAATCATTTTCAACGAATGCGTGATGGTGGGAAGTATCTCAGGGCAATACTCTTCCACTGCTTTGACGCTTCCCGGGAGGCAATAGACCAAGGTTTTTCCTGACACCCCGGCAATTGACCTCGACAACAGGGCTGCTGGCTTGATCAGCCCATGTTTCACCCGGATCATCTCCATGATTCCGGGTATTTCTTTATCCAGTAAAGACTTAACAACATCCGGGGTCATATCACGCGGTCCCAGACCGGTACCTCCGGTGGTAAACACGACATGAAAACCGCTGTTTATTGCACTTTTAAGTATTGCAGTCAGCTTTTCAGGGTCATCAGGCAAAAGGACATTCTGGATTTCAGACTTTAACTCCTTGGCCAGAAAGAATTCCTCTGCTAGCCGGGTAATGGCTGGTCCGCTTTGATCCGGATATACGCCAGCATAGGCCCGATCACTCAGCGTAATCACCAGAATGTGTATTTTATCGGGGAAGGTCATGCTTCGTTTTTTCGATCAGATTAATTGACTCGATAGTCATGGTCTTATCTACTGCTTTACACATATCATAAACTGTTAGCAGAGCGACAGAGACAGCAGTTAGTGCCTCCATTTCCACGCCGGTCTGGCCAATGCATCTGACTTCGCTCACGGCCATGACTCCTTCTTCCAGAAGGGTGGTTTTCACGGTCACTTGAGAAATCTGGATTGGATGGCAGAGGGGTATCAGGCTTGGGGTTGCTTTAGCTGCTTGCACGCCGGCGACCTCAGCGATAATTAGAACATCGCCTTTCTTCATCAGGTTTTGGCGAATCAGTGTCACTGTTTCCGGCTTTAGTCTGACAAAACCTTCTGCTCGTGCAATCCTGAGTTGATCCGGTTTTGATCCAACATCCACCATTCTGGCGCGACCGGAATCATCGGTATGACTTAATTCTTTAGGTTCTTTATCTGATTTCATGGTAATACTTACTAAAAACTTGGGTATTAGCCACCTAAGTTATAAAACTCATCGCGGGAATTCACCCCACCCGACTTTGGTTTAGCCCGCAGGGCTTTTTCTAGGGCTATAGCTGCACCCAGTTCCCTAACAGAGAAGCCATCGCTACTAAAAAGGCACGGTTTAATGATCCCATTGCTGGTAAGGCGAAGGCGATTACATTTTTTACAATCCCCCCCATCACCCCCGATAACCGGGCGAAAATAACCGGTTTCCAGATTCATCTCGTGAATAAACCTGACCTGCAGGCCGTTATCCTCAGCAAAACGCTTAACCAATTGAGCATCTGGCTCTTCAGGAGTCTTTTTAATGACACAGTTTAATTTAACGGGGGTCAAGCCAGCGGAAACAGCTGCTTTGATGCCGCGGAACAGCAGGGATATATCGCCGATGCGGGTGATTTCGCGGTATCGGTCGGGATCAGTTGTATCCATACTGATATTCACGCGCATCAGCCCTGCCTCTTTCAGGGCCACAGCGTACTGCTCCAGCAGGAGTCCGTTAGTGGTCATACCCAGATCCTTAACCCCCTCCAATTTGGCAATCATTGCGATCAGTTCGACCACTCCTTTTCTTACCAGTGGTTCTCCGCCGGTAATGCGGATTTTATCTACGCCACGTGAAACAGCAATATCAACCACCTCCATGATCTCGTCGAACCGGAGGATCTCGTCGTGGCTGAGCAGCTGAACTCCCTCTGCCGGCATACAATACCGACATCTCAGGTTGCACCGGTCAGTCACGGAGATACGAAGGTAGTTGATCCTTCGATTAAAAGAGTCGTACATCGATTGAGCTTCCATTTTTCAAATTACTACAACCAATTGGCAAACTGATGTATCCATCTGCCTGACTCAAAGCCAACAGATGTGCCGAACCGTGGTATTCTAACGGATAGGCACAGCCATCAGCTCCTATTCTGATTGGCAGAGAGGCCATTCGGTCGGTCTTTTTTCTACTGATATCGGCACCAAGTTTCAGCGGGATAATTCTTGGTGTCCAATCATAGCCCATACATTTATAAATGAATGGTTTTGCTAGCATTTCAAAGGTCAGGTATGACGAAACAGGATTCCCCGGTAATCCGAAAACAAATTTCCCATTCCCAGAACCGAAATGGGTTGGTTTTCCCGGTTGGATTGCCACGCGGGTAAAGTGAAAATGCACTCCCAATGACTCCAAGGTTCGGGGAACAAAATCAAATTCTCCCATAGAGACTCCACCGGTAAGAATCAGGATATCAGAATTTTCCAACGCTTCTTCGATCATCTGTCTGGTTGTCTCTTCGTTATCAGGTGCGATGCCATAATAATCCGGATCGATGCCCATGGCATTTAGCTGGGCGACCATTTGGTACGCGTTGGAGTTTCTTATTTGTGAGACTTCCGGTTTGAGGTGTGGTTCGACCAGTTCGGTACCGGTTGACAGGAGGGATATTTGCGGCAGGAGGTACACTTCAACATTGACAGCGCCCACGCTGGCGAGGATTGGGACATGCCTGGAGGTTAGGAGGGTTCCTGATTCCAGGATCTGGTCGCCGGAATGGGCATCCTCACCTTGGTAGCAGATATTCGAAGCAGTTTTCGATGCTGTAAATGTCACCAGATCTCCGATCATGGAGGAATCCTCCACCCGGATCACCACATCAGCGCCATCCGGGACTATTGAACCGGTCATGATTCGTGCACATTCTCCAGGGCCGATTGCTCGGTCCGGCTTAGTTCCAGCAGGGATGACCATAACGCAGCGCATTTCGCGATTCAGATCCTCTCGTCGGCAGGCAAAACCATCCATTGCACTCTTGTCGAACGGGGGGAGATCCATATCACAAAAGATCGGCGAAGCCAATACTCGCCCTACAACCTCCTCAAAACCAACTACTTCTACACTACCTAAGGAGGCATTCTGCATAGCTATCCGGAGGGCATCTTCAAAAGGGATCATATCCATCATTTTACGCGTCTAAAGGTAGGCTTTTTTAAAAATCCCGGTTGGTCGAAAAAACGGGATGATTTTTTCCGTTCAGAGGCTTAAGCGGCATCCATATTCAATAGAAAAGGTGGATTCCGAAAAACCTTCAACGAGTAGGAAACAAAATGTATTGTAAGCACATGAGTTCATTAAAAACAAAAATTGGATTGATGCTAGTCATCTCGCTCCTGATGACTGGCAACATGCTCAGTATGAAAGCATTTTCCATGGATGAAGGAGATGGGGTTGTAACGGTTGAAAAGAACAATCCTCCTGACGGGGTATGGGTTGGGTATGAAGTCAGCCATGAGCGGGTTGTTGTTGACACCCGGTTAGAGCAGTACGGATGGTTAGGAGGGGGGTTTAGCCGGTTAGTCGATGTGTATGAAATCAGACCGTGTTGTCAACTCACCGGTCGCAAGTTTATGGGTTGTTCTGTTGGTGTAAAATGCTCACAATGAGCAAGATTAAAGAAGTTCAATACGTGAGTGCACTCTTATTGCTTTTTTGTCTGAGCCTATCGGTGATTTGGTTAATGATCAACAAGATTGGTCAATTGAAAAGCAGTACGGGTGAAGCCATGCAGCAGATTGCATTGTTAGACAGGGCTCTCTTAAGGGTACAGTCAGAGCGTAGGTGGTGCATCGCAACAGGTAGCCGTGAGGTTCCGATGGAACTATCCATTGAGACTGAGGATCACTCAATTGTGAGCTTACAAGAATGGTTAGGAGATTCGATGAGGTTGATTTTATTCCTGTCCGACCAGCAATGCTCCAGCTGCATTGAACAGGCGCTTTTCACACTTAAAAAGCGTCTGCCAGTGATTGGATCCGAGAATGTCCGGGTGATTTATACGAGCGAATCAGGTCATTCGAACTGGAAGCACCGGCGTTTGATCCTACCGGACACCCCTTTTGGAAGGATAGTGACGGATGGCTACGATGGATGGTTTGAGGAAGTTGCCTTCCCTCTCTTTTTTGTCACCGGGCAAACTCCGACGGCGGCCTCGCCCCATCTTTTTCAGCCATCTGAAGATGCTGATAATGAATACTATCTTGATCAAATCGCTAATCTTTTCCCCTCAACCAACTGAAAAAACTATTGAATCATGAAAACTGCACAAACGATTACCATTCTACTCACCCTGGCCATGCTTTCCTGCTGTAACCGGGCTCCCGAGGCTCCCATGGAATCAGGACCTGTGATCAGCCTGGAGAAATCAGATGTCATCGACCTGAGTCCTTATCTGGAAGATATCAGGCTCATTCCTTTAGAGGGCCATCCAGGGTCGCTCTTCTCTCAAGCAGACCACATGGTATTAGAAGGGAGCGATCTCTATATCATGGACAAAACATTAAAGGCGATAATCTGCTTCGATACCACTGGCCGGTTTCGCTATCGGATCCAGCGGGTTGGGAAGGGGCCGGGAGAATATCCGGAGCTGAACGGCTTTTGGATTCGTCCGGAAAAGAAGGAACTCTATCTGCACAGCCGGATCCCGCCTAAAATTTTAGTCTATGATCTCGAAGGTCACTATTTGAGGGAAACTCCCGTTGACTATGGTGCTCATGAGATGACAGGCTTAGGGAAAGATATGGTAACCGCTTTTTCGATTTTCAACAGTTACCGGGGACGAGATTCAATATCCCCCGGGATTTTTCTGATGCGCGAAGATGGGGCTTTTATCCGCCAGAATAAGCCTATTGGCGAATACACTCCGTATTGGGCTGTTAATTATCAACGGCATATGGAAAAGTTTGAAGATGGTCTTCTGGTGATGAGTCAGAGCGACACGATTTACCGGGTCGAAGCAAACGGCCGGGTTTCGATCGATATGATTCTTGATCCAGGAAAAATGGAAATGCCCGACGAGTTGAGGCAGGTTCCCTTCAACAGTCCACAACAGCCGCAAATATTTAACAGTAGCTATATGCAATGCAAAGACCAATTGATTGCTTTTGGTCCGATTCGTCTGTTTTGGTTCTCAAAGGAGAATCAGCAACATTTTGTACTGATTGACAAGAAATTAAGTAAAGGTTACTATTCCCAGTCGATCCAAAACAGTCACACCCTATTCCCAACTGTATTTCCGATTGGTTCAGGCAACCAGGATGAACTAGTCGGGATCTACAACATGGATGTAATCTGGCTGCTCCAGGAAAGCCTTGAAGCTAGCCGTACCGAGCGCCCGGATAACCTGGCGCTGAAGGGTATTGAAAAAATCATCCAGGAAGCGATTGCCCAAGATCGACCGATCGTGTATATCGCCCGGGTGAAAAAAGAGTGGCTTAACTAGAACCTTAAAAACCATAATTCATGAAACTATTGCTCAGAACATTAATCGTTTTATCTATTCTGTTGACAACGGGAGTTATCACTTCCGCGGTTGCAGATGATGATCCAAAAAAGAACTCCACTGTGGATGGAAGCGGGTGGCAAAAGAGCGCCTGTTCAAAAAAACAATGTCACCTGGATCCGATTAAATTCAACTTGGAATACGGGTTGGATTTGTCGAAAAACACGGTTTTCAAGTTGAACATTGACACTCGGATCACCATGATTGATTGTTGCACCTCCTGTGAAGAAGAATACTCCTGGTGCAATTTTAACGCTGACCACGAAGCTTGCTAACACCTGATGACTGCAGGGGGTGATTTTAAAGATCATCCCCTGCTTTTTTTTGTTCATTTATCTTGGTGGCGGTAAACTAACCAGTAAACCATTGGCAGGATGTAGAGACTCACCAGCGTACCAATGGTCATTCCACCCATAATGGTCAGAGCCAAAGGTTTTTGAAGATCGGTTCCGAGTCCTTGGAAGAACATGACCGGAAGAAGACCCAAGACTGTGGTCAGGCTAGTCATAATGATCGGCTTCAGCCTTCGCTTCCCGGCAATGTGAACCGCCTCCAACACACGATATCCAGCAGCTCTAGTCCGGTTAATCGTATCAATCTTCAGAATAGAGTCGTTAATGATGATCCCTCCCATGACGATGATTCCGATGGCAGACATCAGGTTGAGGGTTTCACCAAAAATCCAGAGCATGAAAAGTGCTCCTGCTATGTCAATAGGCAGCTCCAGCAGGACAATCAGCGGCTGAACAAAAGACTCAAATTGTGCTGCCAGAATGAAAAACAGCAGAACCAGGGAGATGAGTAGAACCACCGATAGTTCTTTGATCAGGGTTTTCTGGGTAAACCAGGTACCCGAGAAATCTGCCTGGAGGATCATGGAGTTTTTTAAGGCTGATCGGATCTTACCGATTGTTGATCCTACGTCCGCGGCATCAGTTTTCAGTTCCAGCGGAACATATTCGCCATTTCGGGAGGCCCGGATGGTTTTGTATTGCTGCTCATGGCCCAGCGTCACAAAGGCAGAAAGTGGATATTCGTTACCCTCCTGGTTACGGACAAAGGTATGGTTGACAATCTCGACAACCGACTTTTTATTGTCGGCCAACAGGATCGGGATAAACTTCTGGTAGGTTTTAAGAATACCTATTCGCCTCTGGTTGAAGGCTTTCTGCAGCTGGTTTGTCAGTTCCACGAAAGAGACCTTATACAGGATCAGTCGTTCGGGATCCACTTCAATAACAATCTGATCATTAACCGGAACTGGCTGAAACTCCAGGTTTTCTGCCTGGGCGATCGAATCTGTAAAACGCCACACCTCCTCCAGGGTAGGCTGTTCCTGCCCTTTCAGGCTGGTTAAGCGGGTTAGCAGCTCGGGAATATCTTCGGAGAAGATGGCTTCAAAGATATTCTCAGGCTTATGAAAAGAGATCCGGGCGACCGGATAGTGGCTGGTGATGGAATCTCTCACTCGGTTGGTTAATGGTATAATCGACTCAGGGTCAGCTACCATAAAATACACTTCAGATTCGGATGAGGTTCGATCGGCCGATTGGTTCAAGACAAATTGTTGTTCTCCAATTAGGGAAGAGTATTGCAGCAGTGAATCGGGCAGACTGGAGACAAGGCTCTTAATGCGATTTGCATTTTCCTCCACGTGGATCGGCTCATTCCAGTCGATCCGGGCAATTAATTCAGTCTGCTTGATATCCGGAAAGCGGCTGATTCCGATCATCCGGGCCATCGGGTAGATAGCCATCAGAATTAAAAGAACCACAGGAAGGTAAATTCGGCGATGTTTAAACACATGATTAAAGGATTGATCATAAGCCTTTTCGTAATCAATAGCGTTGATTTTACGAAGAAACCGGTTTGAAGAGGTTTTTGTTTTACGGTGGTAGAAAAGCCGGAAGAGTGTGGGAATGAGGGTGATTGAAACGATGAAAGAGGCTGCCAGGCCGACGGCGATGGCGATAGCCTGATCATAAAACAGGGCTCCGGATATTCCACTAAGAAAGATCAGCGGCACAAAAACAGCGCAGGTAGTCAATCCTGATGATATCAGCGGACGGATGACCTCATTGGTGCCATGGATGCAAGCCTTATGGATTGTCTCGCCTTTATCAAGATATTGGTTGATATTATCGATGACGATGATCGAATTATCGATCATCATCCCAACAGCCAGGATAAGGCCGGAGAGGGAGATGATATTGATGGATATTCCAAAAAGGTAAAAGAACAGCAGGCAGATGACCAGTGATACCGGGATACTGAAGGCGATCAGTAGTGGAGAACGAAGGTCTTTAAGGAAGAGGAACATGACCAGCATGGCCAGTAGAGCACCGAACAGGAGGCTCTGGCCAAGATTACTAATGGAATAGGTCAGGATCCGAGTCTGATCCTTTTCCAATTCAAATTCGAGATGCGGATACTCCTGTCGATAAGTTTCCATCATCTGCTCCAGGCTACTTTTCAGATCAGCCATCCGGGAGTTGGCCTGCTTGATGATGGAGAGGCAGAGGCTCTCTTTCTGGCGGTTGAGGAAAATACCTTTACGTTCCTGTGATTTAATCTCCAGCTCGGCCAGCTCGTGCAGTCGGACGATACGCTCACCGTGACCGACGAACAGATTGGCAACATCCTCCGTATTTCGGATATAGTTGGTAAACTGAATGTGATATTGATAGTAACCTTCCCTGACCATCAGGTTACCAATTGAGGCACTGCTGCCCTCCAGGGCTGATAAAATATCCTGATCCGTGAGTCCCAGGCTTCTCATCTTGTCATTATCCGGTCGGATGACCAATTCCGACTCCACTGCCCCAGAAAGGTCAACCATAGCCACCTCAGGCAACTGCTCTATTCTCCTCAGTATAACCGACTTAACGAAGTCACTCGTTTCCAGGAAACGAGAGGGATCAGGATTCTCCTCTTTAAGTGAAATCATTAAATTGAATACCGGGATATCTGTTGCTGAAGCCTTTACCACCCTTGGTCGATCGAGGTCACGGGGCAGGCCGTTCATCGCATCATCGATCTTCTCATTGCACTCAACATACGCATAGTTGATATCGGTTCCGTGGGTAAACTTCATTCGGATGACCCCATAGCCATCGCGTGTTTCGCTTTCAATATCCGCTAAATGGGCTACCTGCAGCAGTTGGTTACGGAGAGGGGCAATAATGGAGTGTTCCATCTCCCGGGCCGGGGTACCCTGGCTGGTTGATTGAACCGTTATTTCCGGGATATCGATATCCGGCATCAGGGACACCGGCAATTGGAAGAGGGTGACCAGCCCCAGGAAGAGGACTGCCAGAAAGCTCATGATCACCGCTATCGGCCTGTGAATAAGGAAATTTACCATTTAAGCTTTACCATTATCGGTTTAATCGAATTGAATATCGGCGTCATGGGCCAGGTTGAGATTTCCTTTGGTGATGATGGTATCGCCAACTTTGAGAACACCTGACACCAGTTCAATTGTGTAGCCAAAGGAGTTCTCCAGTTTGCTTTCCACATAGTTCCAGTAGGATCGTCCATCTTTGACACTAAAAACCACCTGCCGGTTGTTTCGGAGCACCAGGGCTTCTTTTGGAACGAACAGGCAATTGGGAACCTGGTAACGGATGAACACTTTGACATTCATTCCCTCGATCAGGATATTTCTTTGGTTGCTGATTTGGGCTTTAACTCTCACCAGTCCATGTTCGTCGATCATGGGGTCGATTTCGGTGATTTTTCCGGGGAAAGAGATTGAATCAATGGAATAAGGTACGGCGCTGATATCCATACCGTTGACCAGGCGAAAGACTTCTGTCTCCATCACCGGGAAGGCCACATCGAACTCACGGTCGTCGAGCAACAGGCAGAAAGGTTTATCCGTTGGAGGAAAATTGCCGGTTTTAGCTTCCAACCCGGCAATTCTTCCATCGAACGGAGCCACCAGACGGGTCATTTCCAGCTGGATCTCCGCAGTACGGAAGGCCAGTTCGGCCTCTGCAAATCCTGATATTACGTTGAAATTCCTCAGGGTTTCGCTGTTCAGAGTTTCCGGCTCAATATCGAAGTATCCCTGGCCGATCAGATCGGAGGCTCTTTGGCGGCGGGCTTTCTCTAGCCTGATTCGTGCCTCTTCGAGGTTGATTTCCTCTACCTCGTTTTCCAGCTCCGCAATGACTTGACCCTGTTTGATCCACGATCCGTTTCGGACTTCAATCCGGGCAATCCGGCCAGTTTTGCGGAAGCTCATGGATACTTTACGGATAGCTTCGAGGTGGCCGTTGCTGACCAGTTCAACCGGGAAATTACCAAAGCCTATCTGACTGATTTCCACCCTGACAGGATCGGCTTTAGCGCTAATATCGCCCAATTCGCTCCCATATTTCTTTTCGGATTTGTTCATGCAACTGCTCATCCCGGCAAGGCTTGCCAGCAAGAGCGCGTAAATCAATAACTTGTTCATATCTTGCTATTTAGCTATTGTGATCTTCAGATGTTAACGGAATTCTAAGTCTTCCTCTTCTCTTTTTCAACGGCAGAAAAGCCGGGAGAAAGATCATAATGGCGAGGACCGAAAAAATCAGTCCGCCCATTGTCCCGGCAGCCAGAGCAAACCAGAAAACCTCATCCTGACCTTCGGCGATAAAGGGAACCAATCCCAAAACGGTTGACAGGACGGTTAGGGTTATGGGTACAATTTTCCCGTTGAAAGCTTTCAGGTAGAGGCGACTAAGGGGTATCTGGCGGGAGGCCGACCGGGCATATTGGTTAAAGTCGTTCAGAATATAGAGTGCAGCATTAACTACAATGCCACTGAGTAGAACAAAAGAAGCGAATCCACCCTGATCGAAGCTCAGGTTGAACAAAAAAAAGGTCAGGAACACTCCCACGAACGAAATAGGAATGATCAGGACTACTGCGAGGGGTTGGACGAGCGATTCGAGCAGGATTGAGGTGATCATGTATATAATTGCGATAACCATCAGGATCAGAAAGAATTGACGGTTAGCTTCTCGCTGCCAGTAGCGGTAGGTCGAATCTTTTATTGAAAATCCTACAGCCAGCAGTGGTTTGATCTCATCCACGACACTCTGGCGGTGCATCTGAGCCAATTTAGCTGCACCAAGGAACTCATATTCCACGATCAGGCGGTACTGTTGGTTCTCTTTCGCGATGGATTTATTCAGCCCCTCTTTTCCCAGGTAGCCTAAGCCGTTGAGAGTAACCATCTCTTTATCAATGTTTATAGGGATATTTCCCATCATCCAGATATCGAACTGGTTCGACTGGACAGAGCGAAAGCGTACCGGCTCGGTTCTCTGGTTAGAAAAAATATAGGCTTCCGGGCTGTGTCTGATAGAGTATCCTTCTAGCCAGGAGTAGATTTGGGATGGCGTCAGGTCTTTCATTCTCAGCGTTTCGGGATCCATTGATATGACATATTGGTACAGAGGATCCCGCTCATAGCTTCTCTCGCTCATAATGAAAGCCTTACTACATCGAGGGTGTTCTATGACCCGTTGGCGAGCCATTTCGGCATAAGCCATCAGATCTTCATAATGATAGCCTGTCAGCTCTATTTGCATTTGGCCTACCCGTTCCGTGAGCGAATTGCTAAAATATTGTCCCACACCATTAACCGTCCAGTCGGCTCCGGTGTTTTTATTAGCCAGGTCGTTCAATTGGCTGTAAAGGATGTATGGGAAAGCGCCTTTTTCATACTCCGGTTTAAAGGTTATGTTGACCGAGGCATTCCTATAGCTGGAGATGGAGGTCTGGAACTGATCAATCTGCTCATATCCTTTAAGATACCGCTCCACCTCCACCATCAAATCGTTCATTTGCATCAGGGTGGCTCCCTGTGGCAGCCAAGCACGGACATGAATCGCTGTTCGCTCTGGCGTTCGGTAGCTATATCGTTCGAACACTTTGGTCGTAAAGATCCGCAGGGTACCACCCAGGGCTTTGTCCACCACTGGTTTAACTTTCTGGACATAAGTTTCACTGGCCAGAGTAGCCCGGTACAGCTGATGGTACCACTTTTCGCCCTCCATTCTGATAGGCAGTCGATTCACCGGCAAGCCAAACAGCAAAATAGCGAGAATGACAAAAGCCCACCGAAAGCGTTGTTCGAAGCGTATGAAGCGTTCGTACCATCGGTTTAGAATCACTAATCGTCTACGGTAACGGAGATCCGAGCCTTTACGCTTACGTTTACGTTTCCGACTGATACCAATCAGCTCCGCTAATGAAGGCACCAGGAAGAGAGCCACTGCAAGTGAGACAAAAAGACTTGCAATCAGCACATAAGAAAAATCTTTCAGCTGCATTCGGGTGGTCTCTCCCATGAAACGGATGATTGACAGGGCGCCAACGGTAGTGAGGGTTGCAGCGAGAATAGCCAAAAAGACTTTTCGGTTGCCTTTAGTCCGAAGGTGATCCACCATGATGATGGTGTTATCGATAATAATTCCCAGCGAGACGGTGATCCCTGCCATCGAGTACAGGTTGATCTCCAGTTTAAAAAGATAATAGAGGATAACAGCAATTAAAATATTGGCTATCAGACTAATAAAGATGACTAACAGATATCGGAGTTGTCGGCTGACGAGCAGTACGAACAGAAGGAGGATGGCAAAAGAGAGGATGGTACGTCTGACAATTTTGTATAGTTCATCTTTAACGAACTGAGTTGAATCGTTTGCCAGCAGGAGCTGGTAACCATCAGGGAAATCTTCTTCCAGATTATGGATGGATTTCTTGATCTGGTCGGCTACTCTGAGGCTGTTGGCCTCCTTTTCGGCCACAAAAACGAGGTTTATCGTATTGTTTCCGTTGATCCGGTAGTAGCCGGTAGGTTCCTGTTCGCGATAGCGCACTTTACAGAGGTCGCTAACTCGCAAGATTCTTCCACCGATGCTGGCAACGGGAATATTTTTCCACTCCAGGTCGGTTTGGTGGCTTGTCCGGAGGATGATAGGATTCTGGGCTTGCAGGAGGGGGTCCTGGGCAGCTCGGTAACCCATCCCGATGACCTCTTTGGTGAACCAGAAGCGCAGTGCCTGAACGATATCAAAACGGGAGAGGCCTAGTGAACGGAGTTGGTCCTGGTCATATTCGAGCTCCCATTCCATGGGCATCGCGCCCCAGATTCTGATTTTGTATAATCCGGGAATATCAGACAACCTCGGCTTAATAAACTCTTCGGCATATTGTTGGATGAGGATGGGGGCTGCGGGGGCATTCAGGGTATAGGTGAGGAGGGTTTTCTCTTCTGATTGTACCCGGTAGGCTGAAATTGAAGGGTAACTGCAGCCTGGAGGCAAGTGTGGATGGAGTTCTCTGATCAAGGAAGCTACTTCGAAACGCATCGCATCCATGTCGGCCTTCTTGTCGAAGGACAGGGTGATCCTGCCGCTTCCGGACGCTGATACCGACTCAATGCTGGTCACTCCGCGGATCGTATTTAGCAGGCCCTCCAGGGGCGCGGTAACCTCTTGTTCCAACAGCCTTGGCGAGGCATTGGACCATGCGAAGGAGACGGTGAGGGAAGGGCTGGTGCGTGTGGAAACGAGATGAACCGATAACCGTGGGATTAGAGCTGCTCCCACAATCATCAGAATCATCGAAACAACCAAAATGGAGAACGCTGATGTTTGTTTTGGTTTAGGCATACCTCCAGAAAAAGGGAGTTAAAGACAGAGGGGGACTATCAGTTGCCTAAGGTAATAAACCCGTGCTAATTCTCAATGGTTTATCTTATGAAAAAACTTCTTTGTTACCCGGTGAATTGCCAGGGTAATATCCTCTCTTAACTCTTCCATTGCCTGCACCAATTCCCGACCATCGGTTGTCAGACGGGTGTGTCCACCCTCTTTGCCTCCCCGGGTGGTCTCCACTAGCGGAAATCCCAGTAGTTCTGAGGCTTTTTTTAGATCGCCCCATGCTTTGCGGTAACTTAAATCCAGACTATCTGCTGCCGATGTGAGTGAACCTGACTCTTCGACCGCTTTTAACAGCCGAAAAAGCTGCTCATCCACAACCCTTCCGGTTGACCGGTTTTCGAGCCACACCGTATAATGCAGGAAGGTGTCGTAGTATTTAGAACCCTTGGATCCTGCCATGATTTTTGCGAATTAACGATAGAGGCAACGATAGGAGGTATCTTCCGTCACCTTAACATTAAACTTCACCCCTTTTTCAACCCGAAAAGTTTCAAATTCCCGGTAATCGCGCCACTCTTCCTCATCAGGCAACTGGACACTCATCAAACCTGAAGTGACCGTCATGTATTCAATGGTGGAGGTTCCAAAGACATACTCTCCGGGAGCCATAACACCAATCGTGGCAGGGCCTTCCTCCGTATTGAAAGAGATGGATTTTACCTTGCCGTCAAAATATTCATTTACTGAAAACATAAGCTTTGGTTTTGGTCAAATATAGGAAAAAAGAAACGGAAGAACCAGGCATTCTATTTCGGAATAAACCGGACACTGGTTGCTTTGAAACTGGCCCAAATGGTATCTCCTATCTCCAAATTGAGCCGGGCAACACCTTCAGCGGTCAACAAAGCACATAAGGGGATCCCGGAGTTGATCATGACCTCCACCCCGTGGGGGGAAGGATGAAAATCGGTTATCGTGCCACAGAAATTGTTGGCTGCAGAGGTGTCCGTTGGGTGATGTGATAAAAAGATTGCCTCTTCCGGGATGATGACATAACCCTCTTGAGCCGGCTCCTGAAGATCCAAGGTAATCGGAATATCATGATTGGCCATGGCCACGCAAACGCCGGAACCCCTTTGATCACTGATAGTTACGTGAATATAATTCTTGATCCCCGTAAAACTGGCAGTGAAAGTATTGATGGGGTTGCGTAACACCTCTTCAGCGGTACCCTGTTGAATTAATCTTCCACCCTCCAGAATACCGATATGCGTAGCAAGCGTGAGGGCTTCCTGATAATCATGGGTTACATGAATGATGGTCAGGCCACTCCGGTTCAAGTTACGCAACACCCCACGGATCTCTTGACGAATCCTTGTATCCAGTGCGGTTAAAGGTTCATCAAGCAAAAGGCAATTGGGCTTAGGAGCCAGGGTTCTGGCCAACGCCACCCGCTGCCGCTCCCCACCTGACAAGGTATTCGGAGAACGCTCCATCAGCTGAGAAATCTCGAACCGTAGGGCAAGCTCATGAATGATCTGATCGACATCTAACTTGCTCATCCTTCTCATTTTCAGAGGGAAAGCGATATTTTCCCGGACTGACAAATGCGGGAAAAGAGCAAGGTCCTGAAACACTAACCCGAATGGTCTCTCCTGGATAGGTTGGTCCTGCACCTCTACCCCATCGACCAAGATTTTACCTGAGTCGGGCCTCCGGATCCCGGCCAGGATTTCCAGCAGCAAGGATTTTCCGGCTCCTGAATCACCAAGAATGACCGTGTAGCTTCCCTGTTCGATGCTCAGGGAGATATCCCGGAGGGTAAAATTTCCTACCGACTTATTAATATTTTCTAATTGGATCATGGGTTCGTCGGTTGGCAAGAATTCGAAGAAGAACAAAAAATATCAGGCAAACCAGTACAAAAAGAGCTGCCACTGGTCGGGAATATTTGAGCCCAAAGGCACCAAAACGCTCATAAATCAAAACGGGGGTTACCATGGGATGATAGGCAATGATAACGATAGCCCCAAATTCGCTTAACCCCCTGGAGAACATCATGACCATTCCAGTGATGATGCTTCGGGCAGCCAGTGGAAGGCTGACCGTTAGAAACGAGCGCCAGGGTGAAGCACCTAGGCTCATGGCGGCCATCTCCAAGCGTAAGGGAACATTGGCAAATCCATCCCGAGCCGACTGGATCAGAAATGGCACACTGACAAAAGCCATGGCAATTCCGATGCCGAGTGGGTGCCCAACAAAATCGAGTCCGATTGCCGATGCAGCCTGGCCCACCCATGTATCCCGTGACACCATTCCGAGCAAGGCAATACCAGCCGCCGAATGAGGAATAACTACTGGAAGGTCTACTAGGGATTGGATGATTTCCCTGCCACGAAAGGAGGTTCGGGCCAACCAATAGGCCAACGGAACCGAACCAATGGCAAACACCAGGGTGGTGACCAGGGAAACACCAAGCGTCAGCGCAATACTCCCCGTAACCTCCTGATCATTAACTGTTTCAAAAAACTCGACCGGACTGGTCTTAATGAACAGTCCGGCCAAGGGAGCAATGATGAACAAGAGCACCAGCCCGCCCAAAAGAGCAAAAACAAGTGATAATTTAGATTGGCTCATCAGCAGTGGCCGTCATAACCTGGCCACTAAAATACAAATCATTGAATTAACCGGATATCGGTGATGGATTTCATTGCCCTGTCTGAGAAATAATCAGCGGTAAAGAGGCAGGAGAAGCGTCCGGCACCCTCATAGTTATCCTGATCAATGAGGATAACCCCTTCGCCATCGCAACGGTTCATCATCTCCGACCAGGTCACCGAGCAGCGGTAACCATCAATAGCTGAAAAAACAAACATCCCATTACGCAGCCGATCGACTGTTTCGGGTAACCGTCCCTGGATCATTTCTTTCAGCCAGGCACCCCGGAATGGGCTGATTCCGTGGATTCCCATACCGCGGCCGTAGAACACCTGGTTGTACTCCACAGGTTTCAGCCCGGCAGGCAGTTTCGTCAAGGTCTGCTTGTCAGAATCAGAGAGCGACATAACCATTTGATCTGACCACATCGTCACGGAGCGATCGATTGGAATATCCACACGGCAGCTGCGAATCATGATACGGGCTGGTTCGGAAATATTTCGAACAGTAACCAAATCGGAAGCTACTACCAGCTTACGTTGCTCGGGTAACGGCCAATGCTCGCCGGTTTTAGAGGGAACAATCCGCATAACCCGCTCGGCAATGATAATCTCATGTAAATGAACCGGATAATAGAGCTCCCCCCAGCTTAGGGTAACCGAATCGCCATCGGAGCCGTAAACAACCACATATTGGTCAACAATTGGTGGAAATTCAGCCGCATTTTTCTTGGCAACTCTTACCTCCTTGAGGACATCAAAAAGGGATGGTCCATCGTATCGATACGCTCCGGTAAATCCAACTTCTCCATTCTCCAAGTGAGTTTCCCGAACCTGTACAGAATGGGTTGTTAACTTTGAAAGGTCTACCCAAACTTCTTTCTCGACTTCCCCTCCAACCAAGATCTTGTCTGGTCCGGGTAATTCGAAAAAGGGTTCATTATCGTAAAAATCATTATTCTGATCAGCCGAGTCGCGAACAAATACCGATCGATTGCTGGTTGTCTGATCCGATTGTTGATTCTCTTGGCATCCCGACAGCATCAGTGTCAAAATGGCAATTCCTGCAAAAAATAGTCTTTTCATCATATCATCTTAAAATTTATAACCTAACCCCGCCAATAGGAAGCGTCCCATGGAGAGATTACCTTTGCTTTGAAGATAGGTGAAATTTGTCAGGTTCTGTCCGCTTACAAAAACCTGCAGAGGGCCAAATTCTCTGAACAGCTTAGCATCCAGATTAATGTGCCCTGGTATTGATTCGGTGTTCTGATCATCCATCCACTGCTGGGAAAGGTATTGTCCCTGAACATGAACGTTCAAAATCTTATTTCTCCATGTCAGGCCAACGGTTCCCTGGTGAGTTGGCACATAAACCAAGTAATTGCCGGACAAGTCTGCTTCTCCTGGTTCAGGTAGATGCTCGTTGATAATTGAATGGGTAAAGGCATAATTTAGATAAGCTGTCAATCCATTCCCAAAATCTGCCTGTAGAGAAGACTCAACGCCATTGATGGTCACTTTGGAAAGGTTGCGGGCTTCTCTGATCGGCCGCTTACGAGTCCCTTGCTCAATGGAATCACCCGTCCCAACCAAGTATATGAAATCTTTACCTCTTGAATGATAAGCACTTAGAGTAAATTTAATACTCTGATTGATTTGCACATCCCCACCCAACTCGATGTTATCGAGCCGTTCAGGTCCAAGGAAAGGGTTGGCCCGTTTGAAACCTCCGCTAATAAAACCGGAGCGGCACAGATCATCCAGGATGGATGGTCTAAAGCCATGGCCATACGACAGATAAGCTGAGTGTCCATTTTTAGACGAGTATTTTAAAGCCAGTTTTGGACTGATTTCGGACCAGGTATTCTCCTGAAGGTTAAGGTTTTCCAAATCAGTCAGAATGGATGTTGCCGAAGTCGGATCCGTAATAAAGAAGGCCCCATCCTTAAAAGTGGTATGATCATAGCGAAGTCCGGCGACAAGGAACAGGCGTTCCTTGACAATAGCAACACGATCCTCCAGGTAAGCCGAGAGGTTCAGCACCCGGCCCTGGTTTGTTACGATATCGGAGGAGGTCGTGTAAATATCTTTCCCGTCCACTGATCCATCTTTGACATCACCACCGATGGTAATCCGATGGCGGCCAGTGGTATAGTCAGCATTAAGCAGGATTCCCTGGTCGATTCGTCGTGAGGTCACCGAGTAGGAGGTGTAGTCATAGGAATCACCTTTGGCTTTGATGGATTCATTAAGTCGTTCGTAATCTTCATCCTGACGATAGAGAGCAGCAGACCAGTTCATTGCACCTGCTTTTCCCTCATACTTAAGAGAATAGTCGAAGACCTGGTGAGCGAAATAGGTTCCTGTTTCGCTGAAAATGCGTGTTCCGGATCCGCGACGATCCCACCAATAGGAAGCAGAGAGTTCGACCAGATGGTTTGGGGTAATCTGATAGCCCAATCGTGCGCCCCCTCTCCACTCTTCCATTCCGCTGGGGACATCGGTTGTGTCCCGCTCCTCAAGCGGTACTTGATTATATCCATCACTTGCTCCCCCAAATCCATTCAGGTTCCAGTAGAGTTTATTATCGGCAAAAGCCGGCCTTCCACCAATGGAAACACGCCCTCGTCGGGTATTCATGCTACCATAGTCCACTTCGGCTGAACCCTCAAACGCTTTGATAGGCTTGCTACGAATAATATTCATTACCCCACCCATTGCATGGCCACCGTAGAGTGAGGATCCGGGACCTTTAGCCACCTCAATGCGGCTGATCTGGGAGGTGTTCAGGCTGTTCCAGTTGACTGATCCGCCATCAGCTTTATTTACGGGGATTCCGTCAATAAGAACCAAATAGCGGCCCTGTTGTCCACCACTCAACCCCCTCATACTCACGGTACTATTATGATCAACCACTCCGTGCTCACGGCTAACTTGAATCCCAGGTATCGTCTTTAAATATTCATCAACCTGACCTACCGGAATTGCTTTTAATTGGGATGCAGGAAGCCACTCGGTCCGACCCGGTATCTCCATCACCCGCTGTTGTCTTTTGGTCCCGGTAACCACAACGGCGTTAGCATTAATCATCGCCGGCTGAAGATCAACGACTAACTGGCCCTTCAATTGTGAAGGATTCACCAGAAGCATTTCCGTTTCGAATCCAAGGTGAGTGATCTGCAAGGTTCGCTGCCGATTGTCGGTAAGGGTTAAAGTAAACTGACCCTTCTCATTGGTTACAGCTCCAAGATCGGAACGTGAATCTTTAACGTGCGCACCAG
>Ga0265294_10003674_pt1 | contig 19480 bp, 16 predicted proteins | sample MunlanPumphouse3_FD_192504 | JGI IMG/M metagenome (GOLD analysis project Ga0265294, IMG submission 192504) | Groundwater microbial communities from a municipal landfill in Southern Ontario, Canada - Pumphouse #3 | ecosystem: Environmental > Aquatic > Deep subsurface > Groundwater | place...
AATCGGTTTTGTATATATCGTTAACGCTTGTGTAAACGCATCATTCGTTTCAAACCCATATATTTGTAATCCCACACGCACATAATTTCCAATTGTTGTGGCTTTGTATGTAGATGTCGCAGCACAATGAACCATTGTGAATTTGTGCAAAGATAAATATTTTCTAAATTCCAATTCTTGTTTTTCTAAATGATTTAAACTACTAAAATGAGTATAGATTCCTTCAATTTTAATGTTTGCACTTTTTAAAATGTCGATGATTTCTTTACATTCTTCAACACTTTTTATTCCCAATCGATTCATACCTGTTTCAATTTGCAAATGAACTCGTACGTTTTCTATCAAACAATTTTGAACCAGATCCAAGGCCTCTTTATAGCTATTTACTGAAATTATCAAATTAGGATTTTGTTCATAAAACTCCATTTCATTTGGAGAGATTCCATTCAATACTAAAATATTAGCATTAATTTGCGCTGCTACTAGTCGTTTTGCTTCTTCTGTATCAACGACTGCTAAATATTCTATCCCATTTTCTGATAAATAGGTACCGACTTCGATATCTCCCAAATTATAGGCATTGCTTTTAATAACAGGAATAACTTTTCTATTAGATAACTGATTTATTCTATTGATGTTGTTTAAAATTGCTTTTAAGTTAATTTGCATTTGTATCATTGAGACACCTATTTCTGATTGGATAATATTCTTTTTTGATCCTCTGTAATCAATGCATCAATGACTGCATCCAGTTTTCCTTCCATGACACGGTCCAATTGTTGAATAGTAAAACCGATTCTATGATCCGTTACACGATTTTGAGGATAATTGTAAGTTCTTATTTTTTCACTACGGTCTCCATGACCAATTTTTGATAATCTTTCTTTTCCCTCTTTTTCAAGACGCTCTTCATTTAATTTATCATATAATCTCGCTTGCAACACCTTCAATGCATTTGCTTTGTTTTCGTGTTGGCTCTTTCCATCCTGACAAGAAACCACAATTCCTGTTGGTATGTGTGTTACTCTAATAGCAGATTTTGTTGTGTTAACACTTTGTCCGCCAGGTCCTGATGAGCAAAAAATATCTACTCTTACATCGTTCATATCCAATTGTACATCCAACTCATCTGCTTCGGGCATAACCAAAACCGTTGCTGTTGATGTTTGAATACGTCCTTGTGACTCTGTTTCAGGAACTCGCTGTACACGATGGGCTCCTGATTCGTATTTCATAAACGAATATACATTATCCCCACTCATCATAAATTCGATTTGACTAAATCCACCTAATTCAGCAACATCTGCTGATAGCACTTCTATCTTCCATCCCTTTGCTTCTGCAAAACGTGTATACATTCTAAATAGATCGCCAGCAAAAATATTTGCTTCATCACCACCAGCTGCTCCTCGTATCTCAAAAATAACGTTCTTTTCATCATTTGGATCCTTAGGAATTAGTAGTATCTTTAAATCTTCTATTAGTTTTTCTTCTTTGGCTAAGTTTTCATCCAACTCTAAATTCGCCATTTCTTTTATTTCATCGTCATCATCCTTGGCTAATTCTTTCAAATCAGAAATTTGTTTCATTACCTCTAGATATTCACGATACATAGTAACAATTTTTTCTAATGATCGCAATTCTTTCATTAATGACGTCATTTTCTTAATATCTTTGACTATTTCTGATTTTTGCAAGTCTTCACCAATTTGATTATATCTTGCTTCAATTATTTTTAATCGTTCTAACATGTGACACCTTTCTTGTTATATAAATTATTCTGTTTCGTTGAAAACAGAGCAGTCACCCCTAAATATTAATTCAAATGATCCTACTTCTCCTTGACGATTTTTAGAAATAAACACTTCCGTCTTGCGGCTTCGATTACTTGTTTTTTGTTCTGTCTCTTCTTTTTTTGTGGTACGGCGATGTAGAAAAATAACAATGTCAGCATCCTGCTCGATACTTCCTGATTCTCGCAAATCTGACAGCATTGGCGTTTGTTCATCTTCGCTTCGCTTTTCAATTGCCCGTGATAATTGTGATAATGCCAAAACAGGAACATTTAATTCCCGTGCTAACATCTTTAAACCACGAGAAAGCTTTGTAACACGTTCATACGTGCTCAATTTATCTTGTCCCGCTGCTAAAGAAAGAAGTTGCAGATAGTCAATAATAATAATATCTAGCTTTCCTTCTCGTCTTAGCTTACGACACTTTACTTTCACATCTTCTAAATTGCCACTAATTCCTTCATCAATATACAAATTACTATCATCTAGTTTTGCTTTTGCTGCTAGAACCTTAGTCATTTCTGTTGGTGTCATGTTTCCGCTTCTAATTTTTTGTAATGGAACATTGGCTTTAGAACTCAATAATCGCATTACTAATTGATCAACGCTCATCTCTAATGAGAAAAATGCGACATGTGCTTTCAGTTCTAAACATGCATTAACAGCAACATTTAGCGCAAAAGCAGATTTACCAATACCAGGACGGGCGGCAAGAATAATCAATTCACCCTTTTGAAAGCCTAGCGTATATTCGTTTAGCTTCTTAAACCCAGTGTCTAAACCGATAACTCCCTTACCTTCTGTTTTTTTGTTCTCTTCAATGATATGCATTACCTTTTCGGTTGCTTCATCGATTTTCATGAAAGGAGTTGTTCTTCGTTTATTGACAATTTGAAAAACAGTTTTTTCAGTGTTTTCTAACAAGGCTTCAAATTCCGTCTGCCCCGCTAAAATATCATCACTAATATCACTAACTGCAAAATATAGTTCTCTTTCTAGACTCTTTTGCAAGATAACATCTACGTAAGATTCCGCTACAACATGGGATGGCAGAATATCCATTAAGTCTATTAAATAATTTTTCCCAATTCGATCAAAATCATTCAGCCTTTTCAATTCTTCAATGACTGATAAATAATCAATTTTCGCATGTATTAGATAAAGATTTTGAATTGCAGTAAAGATTTTCTTGTTTTCTTGAACATAGAAATCTTGAGCATCTAAGCGACTACAGTATTCCAAAGCAAGTCTATTATCGATTAATAAACTCCCCAAAACAAAGTTTTCCGCTTCAGCACTATATGGAATTTTCTTTATTTTTTGATTTTCCATACACTATTCCTTTTCCACAACATTGACAGTCATTAGCGCTTTGACTTCTTTGTGTAGTTGAATAGTGATTTTATAGGTGCCAACAGCATCAATATCTTTTTCAAAAAGCATTTTACGCTTATCTAAAGCAATGTTATGCTCTGTCTTATAGGATTCAACGATTTGCTTACTGCTTACAGTACCAAATAGTTTGCCTTCTTTCCCAACATTAACAGAAATTGTAATCGGTTTGGCTTCAATCTCTGCTTTTAATTCATTCATATCTTCTAATAACTTTTCCGCTTCGATACGCTCTTTATCTTTTTCAACCTCTAAGTGCTTCACATTATCCGTTGTTGCTAAAATAGCTTGTTTTCCACGAATTAAAAAGTTAGCATGCCCTGCTGGAATATCAATAATATCCCCTGTTTTTCCTTTTCCTTTGACATCTTTCGTTAATATTATTCTCATGTTTTGATCTCCCTTATCCGTTATTGTTCTTATTTGTGCCAACAGCATTTCTTTAACTTCTAAAATAGTCAAATCTTTTATTTGGGTTGCGGCATTGTTAAAATGTCCGCCACCACCAAGACGTTCCATTAAAACCTGTACATTAATTTCATCTAGACTTCTAGCACTAATGCCAATTTCTTTCTCACTAATTTTTCCAATACAAAACGCCGCTTTTATTCCGTTTATACCAATCACATTATCTGTTATCTTTGCAATAAATTGGCGTTCATGGATGTCTTCTTCATCACACAAAACAATACCATATACTCCATCAAAAATCTCTAAGTTTCTTAGGATTTCCATTCTCTTCGTATGTTCTCCCAAATCTTCCCGTAGATAGCGTTGTGCCTGTGCCATTTCCGCTCCTAGTTTTTGCAATCGCGATAGAACATTAAATGTTCGATATGATGTTCGATACATTAAATTGCTTGTATCAACAATCACACCCATAAGCATATAGGATGCTTCAATTGGTGATATTTTTACATCTTCTACGATAAAATCAAGCATCTCCAAAATCAATTCTATTGTAGATGATGCAGATGGTTGACTATATAAAAATTTATAATCATTAATCGCTGTATTACTGCGACGATGATGATCGATAATTGCCACATTTTTAGCTTTTTTATATATCTTTTCATTCATCAATAAATGTTGGTATTGACAATCAGCAATAATTAACAATGTGTTATCATTCATGCTAGGTAGAACCTCTTTCGATGCACACATATAATCAAGTATATGAACATGTTCTGTTTTTATTTCTTCATATACTGTTTTGATTGTTTGATCAACAAACTCTTCATCAAAAACAACACAAGTTTCTTTATCTTGTGTATCGATAATTTTAGCTAATGCCAAACAAGAACTAAATGCATCGGCATCCATTCCTGTATGACTCATAATAACAATATTGCTTGCTTTTTTTACAAGTTCCAGTAAATCTTCCGTTTTTACTCTAACATAGATTGGAGAACGATTTTCGATACCACTCGTTTTTCCACCATAATAGTTTACCTGACCATAGTCATATACAACTGCTTGATTTCCACCACGACTCATAGCTAGTTCTAATTGTGCCTCTGCTAACTCAACCAATTGAACAATTTCTTCTTCCTTAGACGCAATACCTATAGAAGCCGAAATTCGTAAATTTTGACGCAAACAATATTCTTGAATTTCATCAAGTATTTTAAATTGCTCTTCAATTATTTTTTCAAGCTGTAGTTTATTCATGAGTAGCAAATATTGCTCTTCACTATAGCCGCGTAGATATATATGATGGCGATTACTCCAGTTTCCTAAAATCCCAATAATATTTCCTATTTGCTTTGTTTTTTCTTGCGCATCATACGTACTTAATGCCTGATCTAAATTGTCAAGATTAAGAATCCCAATAACTTGCATCCGTTCAAAATATTTATTTTCTAAAGCATTCAAATTGGTTTTATCTACTAAGTATAAAATATTATCATCACGTAAAACAGAACAACTAAAAATTCTATTATAAATCATGATTTCAAATTCATTAGACAATAAAATTTTGTTGTGTAAATCATTATTAATAATTGAAATTCTTCGCTCAACAAGTTGGCTCTGAAAAATTTTCTTTGCATAAGGATTCGCCCATTGCACAACTTTCTTATCATCATAAACAATGATTCCAATTGGCATCTTATTAAAGGCCTTTTCTCCTGCTAGTTTTACTTTATATGAGATTGTATTCCACAATTTTAATCTGTTTTCTAGCCATTCAATTTTCTTAGTGTAATTGTAAATAGCAAAATCAGAAAAAATCATAGTTAAAAAATAACCAACTAAAAATATTGCTCCATAAGTTAACCAACGATTAATTTCGGAAAAAATAAATGTATATAATAAAAAAGCAATCAACATTAATAATAAAACGATAATTAAATACTTTCTTTTACTGCTTTTTCTCATGATACTCACCCTTATATTGATATTATAACACAAAGAAAATAAAAATAAAAATAGTTAATACCATAATCTTATTATATTTGTTTTGTTTCATTAAAAAAACCATAGCCCTGCTATGGTCAAATACTATTCTTTTACGAAAGGTAATAAAGCCATATGGCGTGCTCTTTTAATCGCAACAGCCAATTCTCTTTGGTAAATTGCCTTGGTACCAGTTACACGACGAGGAAGAATTTTTCCTCGATCAGAAATAAATCTTCTTAATAACTCATGATCTGTCCAATCAATTTTTTGTACTTTATTATCCGTAAAATAACAGCTCTTTTTTCTTCTTGCTCGAAAACCTGCCATTTTGTAACCTCCTATTTAAAATGGTAAATCATCATCAGAAACACCATATGTGCTCTTGATGTCTTTAAATGGGTCTTCCGTTTTTTGCTCTTTATTTTTAGGAGCATCCGGAATATCATATTGATTTATATCATTATATCCACTATTATATCCATCATTTCTTGAACCCTTAGGCTCTAGAAAGTGAATGGAATCACAAACAACCTCAGTAATGTAGCGTTTAACGCCACCATTATCTTCATATGTTCGCACTTGAAGTTGACCTTCAACACCAATTTGATTGCCTTTTCGCATGAACTTCGCTAAATTCTCAGCTTGTGCTCTCCATACAACACAATTGATAAAATCTGCTTGTCTTTCGCCATTTTTGTTAGAAAATTGACGATTAACTGCCAAAGCAAATTGTACCACAGGAATATCGTTAGGAGTATATTTTAACTCTGGATCTTTAACTAGTCTACCGACAAGAATTACTCTATTCATATTCCCTCCTTTATTCTTTAATTAGAATATGTCTAATAATATCTTCTTTTATGTTACATACGCGGTCAAATTCATCTACTGCTTCTGATGTCGCTTCCGCTTTAAACTTTACATAATAGCCTTTTTTAAAGTCTTCGATTTCATAAGCAAGTTCTTTTATTCCCCATTCATTAACTTCTAGTACTTTGCCACCTTTAACAGCAAATAAATTTGCTATATCAGTAATAATAGCTTTGATAGCACTTTCTTCTAATGTTGGGCGAATAATATACATACCTGTGTATTCTTTCATTCTTCGCACCTCCTTTTGGTCTGATGGCTCTTTAAAAAAAGAGCAAGGATGAGTTATATCTCATTCGAATTATTATACAATAAAACAAGATAAAAGTAAAGACTTTTTTTATTGTAACAAATAAAAAAGGTTTAGATAAATTAATATCTCGAAACCTTTTAACTTTTAATAATTCTTAATTTTACTAAAATCAAAGACACTAATTTCATCATTGGATAGATTGCTTGAATCATAACAATAAATAATAGCCAATCAGCAATGACAAAATTATCAAAATTTACACCAAAGAAATTATGATTTATGATTAAACTCAACAAAATCGCCGTTGTGACAATAGCAAAGACAATCTTTCTAAACCAATTAAACGGTCGTGAAGCTTCTAAAAGTACAAACCACATAATTCCCGTTGTTATCAAGGAACCTATCGTTGCAAACACACTTTTATCTTGTAATGTTGTGAAACCTTCTATACTTTTTAGTAAATATAAAATTAGATTAAAGAATAAAATAGTTAACGCTCCTGGAAGAATATCTTTGATAACATTCTTTAAAAATTTACCTTTGATGATTTCATTATTAGGTTGAAGTGCTAATGCAAATGTAGCAAATCCTAAAACGAATAATTCAATCAAATACAAATTTTTTGCTTCATATGGCCAGCCTAGATTAACTTCTTCACCACTGCCACTTTTAGTAGTAAAACCAATGATGATGTACATTACTGCCAAGAAAATAGCAAATAGATTTTTAGTCAAATATAGTGAGGATGTCTTTTGAATATTATTAATAACACGGCGTCCTTCTTTAACAACCTTAGGCATCGAAGCAAAATTAGAATCCATTAAAACTAAATGCGATACGTAACGCGCTGCTTCACTACCTGAAGCCATGGCGATCGAACAATCCGCTTCTCTTAAAGCTAAGATATCATTCACACCATCGCCAGTCATCGCAACTGTCTTTTTATGAGCTTTTAATGACTGAATCAATATCTTTTTTTGATTCGGTGTAACGCGACCAAACACAGTATAATCAAACACACTATCCCTAACTTCTTCATCCGTTAAACCATGTAAACTGATGTATCTTTCTGCTCCTTCAATTCCTACCCTTTGTGCAATTTGTGATACTGTTTCAGGGTTATCTCCAGAGATTACTTTAATATCAACACCATTGTTTTTGAAGAAATCTATGGTCGTCTCAGCATCATCACGAATATGATCTTGAATAACAATAATCGCAATTGGGCGGACCGTTTTAGGAAGAATATCTCCTTTAACTCGGCTGTTTGTCTGCCCAAGAATTAATACACGGCATCCTTGACTAGCAAATCTATCGACTTTGACTCTTACTTTATCATATTGTTCTGGTGCTGTTAAGATAAACTCAGGAGCTCCTAAAATAAAAGTTCCTTCGTTTTCAAAGGTTACAGCACTATATTTTCTTTTTGAAGAAAAAGGAACTATTTCAATTGGTGTTAATACCTTATTCTTATCAAAAAACTTTATTAACGCTTCTGAAGTAGGATTGGTATCTTCAAACGCATTCATCATTGAACCAACTATTTCTCTAATGGTATAGTCTGTATGGTTCTTGACTTCTACACTATCACAAACGCGCATCGAACCATCCGTAATCGTACCTGTCTTATCTAAGCACAAAACGTCAACTCGGGCTAGCATTTCAATACAATATAATTCTTGCACCAGAGTTTTATTTTTTGCCAAACGAATAACCCCAGTTGCTAACGCCATTGTTGTTAATAAGAATAATCCTGCTGGAATCATAGCAAGAATGATATATGCCACTTTTTTAATTTCTTCTTGATCAAAATTACCATTTGACATAAGGTATAAAATTGCAATCGGAAAGATAATTATCGCAATAATTCTAATTATTCCACGCAATGTTCGTAGTAATTCCGATTTTGGTGGGTTATATTTTTTCGCGTCCGCAGCTACTTTTTCAATATAGTTGTCATTACCAACGCGGTCAACGCGGGCTACACAGACTCCACTTACAATAAAACTACCAGATAATAGTTCGTCTTTTGTCGTCTTAACAATAGAATCCGCTTCTCCTGTTAATAGTGCTTCATTTACCTCTACTGTTCCTTCTAAAATGATGCTATCGGTACAAATTTGTTTTCCTGGTGTGAAGAAAATAATATCATCAAGCACAACTTCATGAATTGGCACTTCCAATTTAACACCATTACGAATGACTGTTGCAGTTGGTGCTGACATCAATGCCATTTTTTCCACTGTTCGCTTTGCTTTGATTTCTTGAATAATACCAATGACTAAGTTTGCAAAAACAACGGGTACAAAGCCAATCATATTGTCTGTGCTTTTAAAGATAATTAAAATAACAGCTATGATTAAATATAATATGTTGAAGAATGTGAAAACATTGCTAACAATGATTTTTAGAATTGATTTTCCCTTGTTACCAGAAGCAATATTCGCCAGCCCTTGCTCCTTACGCTCGGCTACTATTTCTTCATTTAAACCCTCTTTGACTTTTGTATCGTAATAGCGAGTAATTTCTGGCTTTTTTTCTTCCACTATCGGCTTTTTTTCTTCAATCTCAATATCATCATTAACCGTAATATTGATTGTGTCTATTGTTTCTTTTTCTCGAAGTTCAGTCAATATCTTTGTTTCTTCAGAAGCAATTTTTACTTTCTTCTTTTCTTTATTAGTAGGCATAGCTAAAACAACATCCTCTTTTTTTATGCTAAGATCTTTTGTTTTATTATCTATGGTAGTTCTTTTCTTTTTGCTATTTTCTTGTCTTTTCTCTGCCATATTTTCCCACCAATTAATACTTTATAACTTACTCTTATTTTATCATATTTAAAGAATCATTACAATAATTTTATAAAATTGCTTTTACTCAGTAAAAAACAATAAGGGTTCGTTCCCTTATTGTTTTTCACCGAAAATCGCTTTTTTAATCTTTGTCATTTGGTCTTTCCCTTGTAAATACTGAATAATTTCCAAACCAAATTCTAATGAGTGTGCCATTGACTTCGCTGTTATAAAATGATTACTAGTGATTACTCCTTTATTGGGTAAATATTTTCCCCCTTTTGAGTTTATTTCACAACCTGGGAAACAAGTGAATTTCTCGTTCAGGAAATAACCTTCATCAGCTAATAAGGATGGTGCTGCACAAATTGTAGCCACCAATTTATTTTCTTTAACAAAATACGCTATTACTTCTTTTATTTCTACCTTTCCTTGTAGAACCCTTCCAACGGCTCCTCCCCCAGGAATCACTAAAAAGTCATATTCTTGGTATTTTACATCTTTCAACATCTTTTCTAGTTTAATATGTAAATTATATTGACTGACCACTTCTTTGGTTTCGTTGATTGTCACCAAGTCCACATTCAACATACTTCGTTTAAGAATATCATGCGTTGCTAGCGCTTCAGTGTCTTCAAATCCATTAGCAAGAATCATTAACCCTTTCATTGTTCTCCTCCTTGTTTATATAAATATTGTCCATATAACAGCTTCACAATGTGAACAAAAATATCACTCCTAACTACCAGATTACAAGTAAAGTATCCTATTGCTCCTTCTTTTTCTCTAATATTAACAATATCACTAACTTGTCCCATCACTTCTGATAACTCTTTTCCTTCTGTTAAGATACTTTGTTTTATTTCCTCAGAAAGAGGAATTCTTGTTCCACCGGCATAATAAATATTCTCATCTTCATCAATCAAAACTCCCCAATTAACCATAAACAATATTCCATTATTCATGTTGACACCAGCTTCTAGACCGATACGTAACCCATCTTTAGGTAATTGTTGCGCTCGATGAAATGCTCCTTTGATTGTTTCTTCATCATCGAGAGGTTGTGCTCTTACTTTGCTTTCAACAGGAATGCCTATCACCTCGTAGCCAGGAATGGCCTTGATAACTGCTGTTATTTTTGCCGCGTTTGTTGAGCCTAAATAAATCTTATTCATGTCCTAATAATTCTTGGAAACGTTCCTTATTAAAATCTTTAATGATAGCAATTAACATTTCTTTCACTGCCTTTAAATCATCAACATGAATCATTGTTGCTGTTGAGTGAATATAACGACCAGGAACACCAACCGTTGTTGATAATGTACCTGTGCCAGCATACTGAGCCTCTGCTGCATCCGTTCCGCCAGTTGATTTAAAATATTGAAAACTAATGTTGTTTTTTTGTGCTAACTTCTCAAAATATTGAAAGATTTCTGGATTCATAATGCAACGCGGATCATAATATCTTACCAAAAATCCCCCACCTAATTTACCATTGGCATTGACATCATCTTTTGGTAAAAAATCACCAACAGGACTTACATCAACCGCTAAAAACAAGTCTGGTGCAATCATGGTACTCGCAACTTTTGCCCCACGTAAACCTACTTCTTCTTGTACCGTTCCTCCAGCTACAACTGTATTTGGATGCTTTATATTACTGATTTCTTTCATTACTTCAAGTGCCATTGCACAACCCACACGATCATCCCATGCCTTAGAAACAATTTTCTTACCATCTTCAGTAAAATAAAAATAATTCACAGGAGTAATTTGTTGCCCAACTTTTACGCCCATTGCAATAGCATGTTCTTTTGAGTCAGCACCAATATCAAGTAATAGACTATCAAAAGATATCTCCTTTTTTTCAGAGTTGCGTGCCATATGAGGAGGAATTGCTCCAACCACACCAGCAATTGTTTTGTTATTATCAATTGTTATTTGTACATTTTGTGATACTAGAACTTCTGGATTTAAACCACCAATTGCTAGCATTTTTATAAATCCATGATCCGTAATACCAACAACCATTGCTCCTACTTCATCCATATGACCTGCAATCATAATGGTTGGACCAACACCCCCTTTTTTAATACCGAAAACACCACCAAGTTTATCTTGAACAATCTCATCACTATATTTAATTAATTCTTTCTTCATATAACCACGTACTTGCTTTTCATGTCCAGCAATCCCGTTTAAATTAGCCAATTCTTTAAAATATGTAAAATCTTCCATTAGTTTATCCTCACCTTAATATAATATATTGTCTTTCCTATTTCTTTAAATTTTTCTTCATATTCTGTTGTTATAATTTCTGTAGTTACTTCTTTGTGTAAATCTAAATTAATCTCTAAAAAATCCCATTTTTGTTCATTGAATTTTAAAACACTATACTCAAAAAAATGCTGATTGTCGCTTTTCAGTTCAATAATTCCTTGTTTTACAAGAATGTTTTTGTATAATTCTAAAAAAATTGAGCTTGTTAATCTTCGTTTCTCGTGCCTTGCTTTGGGCCATGGATCACTAAAATTCAAATAAATCTGAGCAATTTCTTCACCAACAAAAACGTCTTTCAACAACGAAGCATCGATGTTTATTAAACGTAGATTTGCGATTTTCTGGCCTTTTATTGCTGCTTTATAGATTACGCTATTAGAAACTTCACAGCCAATAAAATTGATATCTGGATTTTTTAACGCATGTTGAACAATAAAGTTACCTTTTCCTGTTCCAATTTCCAAATAAATTGGATTATTATTTGTAAATTCTTCCTTCCATTTACCCTTGATTAACTGAGGCTCAAAAACGATGATTCCCGCAAATTGCTTTATTTTCTCTTCAATATTTTTTACTTTTCTAAGTCTCATCCATTTGCCCTAAATTAACAATAGCTTGAGCTATTATTGCTGTTGCTAGCATTGCATTTTCAATTGATATATATTCATCTACTTGATGAGCTAACTCTATTTCTCCTGGAAACATCACTCCAAAAGCGACGGCGTTTTTAATTGCTCGCGCATAGGTTCCTCCACCTATTGTTTTTAGTGATGTTTTATCATCGCCAGTATACTCTATGTATGCTTTATGTAATGCTTGTACAAATTTTGAGTTTTTATCAACAAAATGTGGCTTTTTATCTTCTTTGAAATCTAGTTGAAGACCATATTGATTCGCTTGTTTAGCAAATTCTAACACAAAGTTTTTGCTATCAAACCCAATTGGGTAACGGAAATTAAGTCCCAGTCTACTTTTGTCTTGATCGATTTCTAAGATACCTACATTCATCGTTAAATCTCCCATTTCAAGGTTAGTGTAAGCAAGACCCATCCCCTTACAACGAGAATCTTGTAATTTATCACTCACAAATTTAATCAAAGGATTGCTAGTATACTTATTTAAAAATTTACATAGTTCAATCGCTGCATTTTCTCCAGCTTCTGGCATCATTGCATGGGCACTTTTACCAAACATTTCTATCTTTTCTGCAACAATACTGCCTTTTTTATTATTTTTGTTTAAGTAATCCTGATAGGGTTTTGTTAAGTCACCATCAAATAAAGCACAGGCATATTCTGGAACAACATTGTATCTTTTACCAGCAATAAACTTTTTTAGATTGGTATCATTATTGTTTGCCACTAAGTCAAAAGTCAAGATTCCTTTTTCACCATAAATCAAAGGGAAATCAGCATCAGGAGAAAACCCAACGGTTGGCATTTGCTCCTCTTGAAGATATTTTTCTATTCCTCGCCAAGCAGTTTCTTCATCAGTTCCTAGAATTAATCGCACCTTTTTATTTAATTTAATATTCAAATCCTTAATCATTTTTAACGCAAATAGGGAACATATTGTTGGACCCTTGTCATCAAGCGTTCCTCTACCATATATCTTATCACCTTCGATAGTAGCGCTAAAGGGAGGATACTTCCATTTACCATCAGCAGGAACAACATCAACATGGCATAAAACACCTATGATTTCCAAACCTTCACCATATTCAATATGCCCAGAAACATTTTTTATATTTTTTGTTTCAAATCCCATTTTTTGACCCAAGTTTAAAACATAATTTAAACTTTCACTAATTGGTTTTCCAAAAGGAGTATCCACTAAAAACGGGGTCTCTTCTAAAACACTAGGAATCTTAACCAATTCACATATTTCCTTTATAAACTCTTCCTTATTCTTTTTTATTTCTTTTAGAAAATTCACACTATCTCTCCTTTACAAACATATTGGTATTATATCATTTTTATTACAAAAAAAATAGACTAGTAAAATAAAAAAGCATTAATTGTTTCGCTTGAAGCTACTTATTAACGCTTTTTACTTTTTATTTAATTTTCATCTATTATTTTTTGAGCAATTTTTTCTGGTGTGAACCCAAAATCAGCCATAACTTCTTCAAACTTCCCACTCAAACCGAAGCGATTAATATTGAAAAGTTTTCCTTGTAACCCTAAATATTTATAGTAATGACTTGCTTCTCCCATTTCAATTGCATATCTTGCCACCACATCTGTTGGTAAAATTTTATTTTTATAGCATTCCTTTTGTCTTTCAAACAAATAAATGGAAGGCATACTAATAATACGCGAGTCAATTTGCTTTCCCCAAAGTATTTTTTGGACAGCAAGAGCAAGACTCACTTCAGATCCACTGGCTATAATTAATTTGTCAATATGTTGCTTTTCATAACCAATGACATAAGCCCCTTTTTCCACTTGGTTGGTCATTTCTTTTTTTACAAGTGGAACATTTTGTCTTGTTAGAACTAACACTGTAGGATTCGTTTTCGCTTTTAATGCAATTTCCCAAGCTTCTTTGGTCTCAAAGGCATCAGCAGGACGAATCACATTGATTCCAGGAATGCTTCTTAACATCGTTAATTGCTCTATTGGCTCATGCGTTGGACCATCTTCACCAACAGCAATAGAATCATGAGTAAAGACATAAATGACTGGTAACTTCATTAAAGCAGCCAATCTAATTGCTGGTTTCATATAATCAGCAAAGACAAAAAACCCACTACAAAATGGCCTTAGACCTTTGTGAAGAGCAATACCATTTGAAATTGCTGCCATTGCATGCTCGCGCACACCAAAATTAATGTTTCTTCCCTTTCGATCTTCCGAAGAGAAACTACCATCAATTCCTTTTGCCATTGTTGAGACCGTTAAATCAGCTGATCCCCCAATAATTCCAGGGTGCAATTTGCTAATATCATTTAGAATTTGCCCGCTAGAAGCACGAGTAGCTTTTAAATAGTCATGAGGAAAATCAACCACTTGCGTTTTAAAGTCTATTGGAAAATCATCATCAATCATTTTCATTAATTGTTTATATTCTTCTGGAAAACTGTTTTGATATTGATCAAGCAATTCTAACCAATTACTATACAAGGCTTGCCCTTTTAGTCTAATTCCATCATAAAAGGCATAGACATCTTTATCTACTGTAAATTCTTCTCCACCAAGTTCATCTCGCATTGCTTTGGCTTCTTCTTGGCTAAGCGGTTTCCCGTGGACTTTTGATGTCCCTGCCATCGAAGAACCATATCCAATGACTGTTTTTATTTCGATGATTGTTGGCTTTAAACTTGCTTTTGCTTCTTTTATTTTATCAGTAAGGCTATCTATATGATTCCCATCTTCAAGACGTAAGGTGTTCCATCCCATCGCTGCATATTTTTGGGCTACATTTTCACTATTTGCTAATTTAACTTCACCATCTAATTGAATATCATTAGAATCGTATAAAACAATTAGCTTTTTTAACGCTAAATGCCCCGCTAAGCTCATTGCTTCTTGGGTAACACCCTCTTGTAAATCGCCATCGCCGCATAAAACATACGTGTAATGATCAACGATTGGTAGTTCAGGCTTATTAAAACGCGCTGCTAAATTTTCTTCAGCAATCGCTAGCCCTACCGCCTCAGCAATTCCTTGCCCTAACGGACCACTGGAAGCATCAACACCTTCCATTAAGTCCATTTCTGGATGACCAGCAGTTATTTTATGCAGTTGACGAAATCCTTTTAAATCATCAATACTTACTTTATATCCAGCAATATGTAGTAGCGAATATAGCAAGGCTGAACCATGGCCTGCAGCCAATATAAAACGATCTCGATTAAACCAATCTGGTTTATTCGCTGTTGCCTTTAATATTCGAGAATATAGTGCATGAACAATTGGTGCTGCTCCTAACGCTATACCAGGATGACCAGATGCCGCTTTGGTAATTTGCTCAACTGATAATACCCGCAGTGTTTTTATTGCTAACTCATCAATTTTATGCATAATAAAACCTACTTTTTAATCATTTCATAAATATATGGAGCTCGATCACCAAATGAGCTTTTTATCTCATCTCCAGCAAACAATACTCCTACAGCTCCTAGCGATTTCAAACTCTCACCATTCACTTTTTCAACATTTTTTACTTTCACTGTAATCCTTGACATTGTTAAAACGATGTCTATCATATTTTCTTTTCCACCATAAGCCTCATAAAACATTTTTTGTTGCTCTAAGTCTTTGGGCTCTTTTTCAATATTTATTTCACGTTTTTCTGCTATTTTACTCTTACTCTTAATTGTCTTAAAGATTGCGAAAACAGCAAGTATTAAAATAGGAACGACACAAACAAATATTAATATAAGTGCCAATGTTTCTTCTTGTGACATTGCTAATGTAATCATTTTATTCTTTTCCTTTCTTGTTGTATTAACTACTTATTGATACTATATTATACCATATTTTAAAAGTTTTGTTAATATATTTTAAAGTAAAAAAGTAAATCGTATCAAACAATTTACTTTTCGTCGCTTATTCTTATTGTGGCTATTGTGATTTCTTCCGTTGGAAAATTCTGAAAGCCATATCCAATATTTTGCGTTTCTACTTTGTTTAAATCTCGTAAAACTTTTTCGCTTTCTTCTCCCACTACTTTTCCAAAAGCTGCATAAGATCCATCTAAATGTGGTGAAGTGCCTGTACAAATAAAGAATTGAGCACTGGCACTGTTATAATCATTGCTGCGAGCCATAGAAATAACACCAAATTCATGTTTCAAATTATTGGGATAACCATTTTTACTAAATTCACCAATAATACTATTAGCTTCATCTTTTACGTTCAGTTGATTATTTTTAAAATAATAACCACCAGTTTGAATCATAAAATCTTTGATAATACGATGAAAACATACCCTATCATAAAACTTATCATTAACCAAATTAATGAAATTTTTTACCGTGATTGGGGCAACATTTTTATAAAGCTCAACATCAATCTTCCTTCCATCCTTGAATGTTATTGTAATCATTTTACCATACTCCACTAGTGAAATTAATCTATTGGATTTTCTCCTTATGGCGAACATTTTATAACATTAATTTTGAATTGTCAACCAAATAAAAGCATTTGTTTTTTACCAATTTTTAGTTATTAATCAACTTTTTCCTTCGCTGTTAACACTATTTTTCTTATTTTTATAATAAATGTATTTTAAGCCCTCTAGCATCAAATCTTCTTCGTAATATGCTTTTTCTTCAAGTGCTGTAAGAATAAACCGCGCTTCACCACCAGTGATAATGACAGGACATTCCCCTTTTTCTTTTTTTAATTGTTTAATGAGACCATCAATTAAAGCACTTGTCCCAAAAATCATGCCACTCTGAATAGCAGAAACAGTATCTTTCCCAACCACACTCTTAGGACGTTCAATATTTACTTCCTCAAGACGTGAAGCTTTTTTGATTAGACTATTATAACTAGTTCTAATTCCCGGAGCGATGATTCCCCCTAGTAGTTCTTTATTCACATTCACATAAGTAAATGTGATTGCTGTTCCCATATCAATAATTATCACTGGTGCCATATATTTATTAACTGCTGCAACAGCTCCAACTAAAATATCAGCTCCTAGCTGTTTGGGGCTATCAATCTTTACATTAATTCCAGTTTTAATCCCTGAATTTACAAACAATGGTTCAAGATTAATATATTTCCCAATCATCTTTGCAAATATTCCATCCAATTGTGGGACAACACTTGCAATAACAACCCCATCAATTTCCTTTAATTCATGACCCATGTATTTAATCATCTCAATAAACTTCAAACCATATTCATCAATGGTTTTATGATAATTCGTCTCCAAACGAAAACTATTCAGTAATTTATCTTCCTTAAAAACACCAAAAACAATATTTGTGTTGCCTATATCAATACATAATAACATTCCTTAACACCTCGCTTATATATCATACTATAAAATATAAAAAAAGGCAATCCTGCCTTTTTTATCTATATGTTGTAAATATAGTATCCCCATTACTATTTAATACCTTAATGCTTTTTGCTTGAACAACAATGATATAATTGTCAGTAAAAATTAATTTTTCATTTGTTTTTATAATCTCATATGCTTTCTCTACTTGATTATCAATGAGTGAAATTTTTATATATCCAATCTTATTGCTAGCCTCATAAACAATTCTTAAATGATTGTCGCCAACATAATAATTAGCGATTTTTAAGCTAGTAATTTGATTATCGCAAATGAATATTTCCTTACTTTGAACAGCAAATTCATCAGCATAATTTAATAAATATAATATATTATTAGATGCTATTACTTGAACTAGTTTCCCTTTTATCAATTTGCCTATCTGTAAACTACTATTTTCTAAACTTACTAATGGCATTTCACTTGTGCTATCACTTAGAGTACCAAAAGAAATTTTCTCGTTTGTTTCTATTGCTGTGTAATAATAATTTTCTCCTGTTCCCAAGTAAACCTCTTTGTCTAATTCAACAATATTGCTATTAATAACTTCCAATTCATCGTTTAATACTAGAGTAATATATTGATTTTTTTCTTCCGTTTCACGAACTACATTGAGCAGTAATTCGTTATTTTCATTGATTGAAAGTTTTTCATAAACCGATCCGCCAAATACTTTTTCTGCTCCGATTGCCATCTTTTTTAAATCATATGACAAAATAATACTCTTAGGAAATAGTGTATTGCGACTTGGCATATTTGCCATAATGTATGCGACATCTTCATTCACTTTTAAAAAGTAATCAGCAAGATAAATTGTTTGCATCTTTGTCTTATATGTTTGCAAATTAATTCTAACAATTGTCAATGTTTTCTTAATCAAACCACCATTAAAATAATATGCATTGTTAAGTTGCGTCATTTCCATCTTGTTACTTACAGCATAGTTTAACAACATAAAACTATCTTGATATGTAAGTGTAGAAATCTCTTGTTTGATAAACAGTTTCAAATATCCATCATGAACAAGCAGTTTTTCTATTGCCCCTTTCATGGTGATTTTCTCACAAAGACTTAGATCTTCCTGTTTATGAATACATACTTCACTTTTTAATGTCTGTCCTTCGTAAAAAATACGATATACGATAATTTTCTCTAAGGTTGTGATAATGTTAACTTTTAAGTTGTTTGTTGAAGGATACTCATATTCTAAATATTTTTTGCTTTCGTTTAAAGCAACAACCATTAATTTATTATCATCAAATGCATAAATGTGGTTTGTTGTTTCTAAAATAATATTATTTTCTTCTATTTCTATTTTATCAATTACTTCACGAGCAAACTTTAGCGAGCTTTGTTCTTCACTTTCATATAGCATTTTATTCATAATTTGCTGATAATTCTCTTCACTCGAAAAACGATTCACTACCTTTAATGGTCCAGGAATGGTGATAAAAAGCACAAAAAAGAGCATCATCATTGTTGTTGAAGAAGAAAAAATCTTTAACTTGCTAATATACACATTCTTTGTTTCATTACCACCAAGATACTTTTTCTTACGATTCAACCTTCGATTTAAAAGTGCTGCATAGATATAATAAATTGTTAAACTTAACAAGATTACTAAAATTGTTAATATCACAAATTCCATAAATTCTCCTATAAATTTAGTTTCTGTTTGAATG
>Ga0265294_10003675_pt1 | contig 19480 bp, 15 predicted proteins | sample MunlanPumphouse3_FD_192504 | JGI IMG/M metagenome (GOLD analysis project Ga0265294, IMG submission 192504) | Groundwater microbial communities from a municipal landfill in Southern Ontario, Canada - Pumphouse #3 | ecosystem: Environmental > Aquatic > Deep subsurface > Groundwater | place...
AAGATGGCTACCAAAAACCATCGGAATATCGGTTCTATGCAAAAGCAGAGGCTACAACAATAAATTCGGTATATTACAGGCAAAACCAATACGATCTATATAACTTCAACCGTAATTTTTACAACCGAAAAATTATGATAGTATCGAACAAAAATGACTCCCTAGCCAAACCATTTAAAATCCTTAAAAATGACTCTATCTATGTACGTTTTTCAGATAGACTAGTTCTCCCATCCGATCTAAAAATAACATTCGATATAGGTAACCTAGGCAGCGGAAACAACTCATATAGTAACAATACTACCGTAAACTTACATACAAATGTAAATGACACACTGCATGGCGTAATAATTACCAACAGAGGTATTGGAGACATTGATTTTAACGATTCCGAATACCCTATCTCTTTACATTTGATAATATTCACCAAAAAAAATAGATACTCCATTCCTGCAACTATAATAAACCCACAAGAGACAATCTTGAACCAATCTAGTGCAACCACTAATACATTAGATACACTCCCTAACACAACCATTATTCATAACGGAGAATCAATAAGTAGAGACTTACACTTCATTATACAAGATACTATTCCTCCTGGGCGCTACAAAATAATACTTTCGTTAAAATGCGGTCCATTCAGAGAGGGATACAACAGCAAACCTCAAAAAGTATCAATATCAAAGTTCTCCCGAAGTATTCTTTAAGTAATCTGGTGAATGTAACGGAATTTGGGCTTGTGCACCAAATGAGAGATATTTAAAGTCTTGGATAAATAATTGAAGAAACAGATATTTAAAAACCAAAATATTGCCACCCAGATTAAAATCGCGAGTGTCGTATTCGGCTATTAAGTTTAATTTGTTGAAAAATGCAGGGCTAAACGATATTCCACCCGATATAGGGGAATTAATAGTTTGATGTTTACTCGATAAGATATTGTAGGCCGAATGGAGGCCCAGAGTATGGCCTTTAATATTAAAATGTTTGCTTATTGCTACATAATGAGTACCAAAATATTTGTTGCCTCTATCGGGACTAAAATAGCTATTGGTATTTGATGTAAGAACATCGTTAGAACCTATTGCTATAGCAGGAAAATATTTGCTCTCTTTTAGAAATCTCAATTTTAAAGAGACTGAACGGTCTACATTGCTAAACCTGCCTTCGTCATATAGATCGAAAGCAGTATTTGTGAGAGCAGCTTCGAAAAAAGAGAAAAGAGTAACATTCAAAAAAAAATTGAAAGTATTGTAATCCCAAGTATTGGGAGTCATATTTGTGTTAAGAAAATTCCCCCCTATTTTAACTGTTCCCTCTTTGGACATAACTGCATTTGGACTATTTAAAAGCCCAGTTACTCCTAATGTACTTTGAGCTCTTAATGATTCTTTGCCAATAACAAAAAAAGAGGCTACCAGTAATAAAATTACAGGTAGCCTCAAATTAATATTTTTAAGTGAATGCATTAATAATGTTCAGTTATAAAGAACCGCCACCCCCATGACCATGTGAGTGATCATCCAAAGAAATATCTTCGAAGGATAGAGAAACAGCACCCGCTGAATTTACGATAATATCTAGAACCTTGTTGCCAGAAGCAGTTACAACGTTTATAGTATATTTATTTCTATCTATTACCTGACGCCCTGTTGTAATTAGTTTGAAATTAGGCTGTATAGTTCTATTAACAGAAATGTCTTGTTGAACAGTTGCTAATGCTGCAATTGAAGCAGAATTTCCATAATAAGGTTTAATTGCACCTTCTATTATAGTCTTAAGATTAGTAGCATCTACACCGGTAATTCCTGCATTTGCAATAAGAGTTGCGAGTGGGGTTGCAAACATATAACCATCTTTTCTATCAACTTTAATTGTAGATACAGTTGCCGGAATAAGAGTAGTGTTTTCAATTGGAGTATCAATAACATTCAATGACTCTTCTACTGCACCTAAACTTGTTCTAGTAGTTACAAATGCCAATTTGTAAAGAGAGAAGTGGTTTATTGTAGTATTATATTTCATTGTAGCTGCATCATAAGTTACAGGTTGAGGTTGTACTTCCCAACTACTTGTGGTTTCATTATAGAATTCAAGTTGGACGTTTGCAAATCTAGTAGCCGTCATTGGATTATTTACAGCCAAAGGAAGAGGATTGCTAAATTTTAATCCAGAAGGTTCAAATCTTAATATTACTAAACCAGGATTATTGACAGGGCCACTCACTACATCTGGAGTAGAAACTGCAGTAATATTAATTGATCCTGTAACTGGGTTGTTATCTTTGTCTGTAACAGTGGTTGATGCAGGAATGGTTAAAGAGACTGGAGTTGCACCTCCAATGTCAATAGTCCCTCCAGTAGAAGGAGTAATAGGTGTCACTCCTGGAACAAATGGTACCATAGTAACACTTACGTTAAAAGTAATTACATGATTATCTCCAGCATCGCCAAATTCCAAACTGTATGTAGCATCAAAAAAATCTTGTTTGGTAAACTTTAATATATATTTACCAGCAGCTGTTAGATTTTCGAATTCAAAAGCACCAGCAGCAGTTGTAGTTTGAGTTAAAGTTCCCATAGTAACCAACACTCCAGAAAGAGCTGTGTTAGTTTGTTGATTCATAACAACACCTTTGATAGTATATTTCGCAGGTTGAGGTACAGGCGTAACCGGTTCATCTTGTTTATCACAAGAAACAATTCCGGCAAGAGATACAATAATAAGAAATGTAAACAAATTTCGTATTAGATCATTAATTTTTTTTCTTGCATTCATAACAATAATTTAATTTGTGATATAATTCATAATTAATAGTGTAGGTCTTGTTAATTAAATATCTATTGATTGCTAACATATTATATATTCAATCATCAAAATACTACTTCCCATTGTAAATATAATCTTTATTTATAATCTTTCAACAAAGATCTATTAAAAAAGTTAAAATTACTATTTTCATCTGGTGCTGTTCTATAAAATACCCCTCTTTGCGCATATGGCCTTGCAACATATTCTAGAGCAAAGTTATCAGAAGTTGAAATACAAATTTTTCTATTCCTTTTATTGCGAGGAGGCAATGCAATAGTAAAGAAAAATCCTCCGTTTACTACATAATCTTCGTACTGTAAAGATTGTATATAAAACCCTATAGATGCATTTTTAAAATATCTTATAATCTCTCCTCGAACAGCTATATCGTTCTCTAAATATTTTGATACATTTAGGTTCATTAAAACATCCTTAGATTTAAAAAAATAATTTGCACCTACTCTCCAGTTTACTTTGTTTAAATTGGAAAAATACCAATTGTCTAATGAAAGCACAGACCATCCAGTAACTCCAATTTGGCCATATATTCCCAACGTATTAGTAATGTTTTTAAATATTTTAAGATCTGCTCCGGCACGTTGCATATTAAAATTGCCAGCTGTAGCTAAAAACCTAAAATTTCCCGGCAAACAAAACTGTTGGCTCAAAGTAAGGTAACTAGGACGCACTTTACTTTCATCTTGCGAATAATCATTAAAAATAGGAAGGATAAATTGGGACGTAAAAGTAGCTCCTTTCCACATATGAAAATGCAAAGTAGGATTAATATTAGCTTGCACTTTGTACATTTTATATAAAACTGCGTTTTTAAACCTAAACTGTGGATAGAAAAAAATATCGGCACTCCATTTTCGATTCAAAATTACATCACTCTCTGGTTTTAACTCATTATTTAAATATTCTGTAGGAATAATGTTGCTATTATTTTGTATCCCAGACTCATTTTTTTGCCTAGTTTGAGCCATTAAAACCGGAGCAAAAAACAAGAATAAAATAGTTACGTAAACTATTTTCAATATTATCTGCTTTTTAAATCTCCTAATTGTGTACATAATTTACAAAATAAAATGAGTTATTAGTCTAATAATTAGAGCATTTTACAAATAATATTTTCAATAGGACAAATGTAATATATTTATTAAATAAAACAAATATATTATATGCCAATTACATGTATAACTCTTTGATCTATTAGCTTTATATTTACAATTTGCGATACAAACTAAAAGTTATAACTAAATTTGTATCGAGAAATTTGGCAATATTAACTTCACTATTTAATAAAGATTATCTTTGTAAAAAATGAGATAGATGGCTTTAGAATTAGATTTTTTTACTCCAGAAACAAAAAACGAGGTTTTCATAACTTTTACAGAATCTCTAATTAAGGCTGGGTTTCCCTCTCCCGCAGAAGATCATACAGATATTAAACTAGATCTCAATAAAGAGCTTATAAAAAACCCTTCGTCTACTTTTTTTGCTAGAGTTAGCGGCCAAAGTATGATAGAAGATGGTATAGATAATGGAGACCTTTTGGTTATTGACAGATCCATAGTTCCTTTCGAAGGTGCTCTTGCTGTGTGTTATTTAGATGGAGAATTCACTCTAAAAAGAGTAAAAATTGAAAAAGAGGCCATTTTTCTTATACCGGCAAATCCCTGTTTTAAAATAATTAAAGTGACTAAAGACAATGATTTTATGATATGGGGAGTTGTTAAATACGTAATAAAAAAAATGTAATCTATGAATTTTATTAAATACCTATTTAGAACTCTTTTTGCTCTATATATAATGCTTCTCTTTTTCTTTTCGTTGTACTCATTTAATAGTACACCTATAGATCTATCGAAGTATTTTTGGATAATAAGGATAGATAGAATTGCTCATTTTATAATGTTTTTTCCATTTCCTTTTTCGGCGTGGTTTGCTTTTGGAGGTAAAATAAAGAAAAAAACAGGAAAATTTGCTTTCTTGACACTTCTCATAACTGGTATTGTTATTGCCTCACTTACAGAAACACTTCAAGCTTTTATACCTGGAAGAGATTCCGATTGGCTAGATCTGGTAGCTAATTTCACCTCAATATTTCTTGGTACTTTATTAGTTATGTGCATAGATAAATATGCAAAAAATGTATGGATTAGCCGATTGCAATAATTTCTACGTTAGTTGTGAGAGAGTTTTTAATCCCTCGCTAAACGGAATACCCGTTGTTGTTCTTAGCAATAACGATGGGTGTGTTATCTCTCGTTCACAAGAGGCCAAAAAACTAGGAATTAAGATGGGCGAACCTCTTTTTAAAATTAAACAACTTGTAAAAAGAGAGAACATTAAGATTTTTTCTTCTAATTTTGCGCTTTATGGCGATATGTCTTCAAGAGTTATGAATACCCTTGCAATGGCTATTCCTTCCATTGAAATTTATTCTATTGATGAAGCCTTTTTAAACCTAGATGGGATAAATCTAAATGATATTAAAAAGCTTGTAAAAGAGTTGGCATCTAGAATAAAAATGCACACAGGAATCCCTGTGAGTATAGGCGTTTCAAATACTAAGACTCTTGCAAAGGTTGCCACCAAACTTTGTAAAATATATCCTAAACTTAACAGTAATTGTGTAATGCATGAACAAAAAGACATTACCAAAGTATTAAAAAAATTTCCTGTAAAAGATGTTTGGGGTATTGGAAGGAAATATTCTCAAATGTTAAATAAACAGGGTATAATTAATGTATGTGATTTTGTCTCTCTTAGCCCTATATGGGTTAAATCTAAGATGAAAATAACAGGGCTAAAAACTTGGAAAGAACTAAATGGAGAGCCTTGTTTTTCAATAGAAGAGAATATCACTAATAAGCAGCAGATATGTACAAGCAGAAGCTTTGCAAAGGATCTTTATGATCATGAAGATATTATAAAAGCAGTTGCAAAATTTACCTCTATATGTGCTCAAAAATTAAGAGCACAAAATGGAGTAGTCTCTAGAATATTATTATTTGTTTTTACTAACCCTTTTAAAGATAATATCAATAATGACTATAGAAGTGTGATAATACCTCTTGAATACCCAACCGACAATACGCTCGATTTAGTTAGTATTACTTGTAAAGTTATGTCTAAAATTCTTAAAGATGGTTACGGCTACAAAAAAGCAGGTGTTATTTTTACCGAAATTAGTAGAAAAGAGGAAACATCTGGAGTCCTTTTTTATGAAAGAGATCTATTTAAAGAGGCTAGTTTAATGAAAAGTTTAGATGATGTTAATACAAAATATGGCAGAGATACTTTGGTCACAGCCTCGCAAGGAATAGATAAAATTAAGTACAATATGAATAACTTATCTCCAAAATATACAACAAGTTGGGACGATATAATTAAAGTGATAGTTTAATTAGTTCTATTCCATGCTTTTCTAGATGAACATTAAATCTTTCTTTGGAAGAGAGCAGTAAGGATGCCTTTTCTCCTGTAATTAAATTTTCAGATTTATATAAATTACCATCGGCTATTTTAAAATAGTCAAACAACTCTTTAGGTATATTTAAAGAGATAGATGCAATATTATTATCGAAATTAACTACTACTATAATTACTGAGCCAGAGCATTTTCTTAAAAATGAGTAGTGTCTATTAGGGTTGTAAAATTGTGATAGGCCGTTTGCATATTGAATATCATATCTATCGCCATTAAAAATAGCCTCTTCTTTAACAGCAATATTAAGTAATTTACTATAAATATTTTTTAATGCCCCGGTTTTATTATTCTGTAGCCAATCGCGAATTGTTGCAAGTGACCAGTAATCAAAGATAGAGGTACGTCCATCAATTTGACTATATCCCTCTAAATCCATCCCTTTTTCGCCAAGTTCTTGCCCAAAATAAATCATAAAAGGAGCATTATTGAGCATAAGAGAAACGGTTAATGCAGGAATTGCACTTAATGGATCTCCTGCAAAAAAAGGTGAAGCAACTCTAACCTCGTCATGATTTTCGAGAAAATTGAGCATTTTATCTTCAATTCCTTTTAATGATTGCCAACAATGGCTAATTTCTGAAGCTCCTTTTTCGTTTCTAACAACAGCTTTTAAAGTGTCATACAACCCAACTTTATCGTAAAGTAAGTCAAATTTGCAAAAATTAATAAAGGAGTTATATCTCTCTTTTTCATAAAGTTCTCCAATAAATAAAATATCTTTAAATTCTTTCTTTACTGCTTCAATAACCCATTTCCAGAATTCCTCGGGTACCATACCAACCATATCACATCTAAAGCCATCTACTCCCATCTGTGCCCAATAAAGAAGTATCTCTTTCATTTTAAGCCATGTGTCAGGAATTGGCCGAAAATATTTATTATAAAAATTAAAGATATCTACTCCGTAATTTAGTTTAACTGTTTCAAACCAATCATTTAGGCCAGGTTCTGCTGTAATACAATCATTGCCTGTTACTTTAGCAGGAAATTCTGAATAAGGCAATACCGATGGCAGTGATTCTTGCGACAAATTGGTCAAGGGCGATTTAAAACTTTGTTGTAATAAATAATAAAAATTATTCATTGGATGGAATGCATAATCTTTTTTATCGTTTTGTCCAAAGTCGCTCGTGTATTTAGGTTTTTGAATAGACTCATACTCTCTAGAGAGATGGTTAGGAACAAAATCAATTATAACTTTAAGGCCACAACTATGAACTCTTTCAATAAGACTCTTAAACTCTTCTACCCTGTGCTCTACATTAACAGATAGTTCAGGTGAAACATCGTAATAATCTGTTATTGAATAGGGAGAGCCAGCTTTGCCTTTCACAATATGAGGGTGATTGGCTTTAAGTCCTATCTTTTCAAAAGAAGTTTGAGTTGCATGTCTTATTATACCTGTAAACCAAATATGAGAACATCCAAGCTGCTTTATCTCATTTAAAACTTTAGGGGTAAAATCATTTAATTTACCACATCCATTTACCTTAAAAGAAGAATTGGGAATACAACTACTATTTGTATTCCCAAATATTCTTGGTAAAACTTGATAAATAATAACCTTATTAGTCATCTTCAGACCAATTTAATATTTTTCTAAAGTCATACTCCTCAGGATTAGAAATTACTTTAGAAGCAGCTTCATAATCACTTTCGTTAATATAATGCAATATGTTGTTAATGATTACCTGAACTCGGTCTGACTCCAAATTTACTAACCGTGGAAGGATCTTGCCTGTAATAGGGTCTTGGATATTTTTAAGGAAAAGAGGCTTAACTTTTCCCAAATGGTCTATATAAACCATACAGCCAGTTTCACCTTCTATAAATAACTTGTGCACACCAATTCCCAGCTCTGTACAATATACAAGATCGTAGGCACATGGATATTGGCACCTTAGTTCATATCCCATCTCTACAGGCCTAGATTTGGTAGAAAGTCCTATGGCTCTTAATCTCTTTTCCAAAATTTCATTGAAAATATGTGCCTTCGAAACCTTTCCTAACTCAGGATTGCCATGATCGTCATAAGAAAAAATAACGCCCGATTTTTTTAGCTCCTCGGAATTTAGATCATGAAATACCCCTTCTGATATCATTACTGCACCATAATTGATGCCCAATATTATTCTCTTAACTATAGATGATATAGCTAGTTTAACAATTTTGTCTATGGTAATAGGTGTTTTGTTGAACATTTCTGGAATAACTATCATAGGATAGTGTGCTGCAGAGCCTATCCCAAAAGCAAGATGGCCAGCAGAACGTCCCATAGCACAAACAACAAACCAGTTATTGCTTGTTCTGGCATCTTCATATATAGTAGTTGCAAGCCTTGCTCCCTCGGATTTAGCCGACTCATAACCAAAAGTAGGTCTTTGCAGAGGTAGTGGCAAATCATTATCTATAGTTTTAGGAACGTGAATATTAGATATTTGATGGTCATGCTCTACTAAATACTTTGCAACTCTGTTTGCAGTAGATGCAGTATCGTCCCCTCCTATTGTTATGAGAAGTTCAATTTTATTTTCTACAAAGAAATTGAGGTTAAAGTTATTTTCAAAATCCTCTTTTGTTGGTTTATATCTACTCATAACCAAAAAAGAACCTCCCCTATTAAAAATAGAATCGGCCAATAAAAAATCAAACTCTACGAAATCAGGCTTTTCAGAAAAAAGACCTTTATATCCTCCATTTAGCCCTAACACTCTATATCCATTAGGGATAAATGTTTTAGCAATACTTCCTACTACAGTGTTAATTCCTGGAGCAGGACCTCCTCCCGTTAAAATTACAATCGATTTTTTCATTTCATTACTTATTGAATGAGCAAAGTTAATAATAATTAATATAAATTTGTATTATCAATTATGAAGATAAATAAAAATAATGCCAAGCAGAGGATCTCATTTCTAAGAGATGAAATAGAAAAACATAATACCTTCTATTATGTTCATAATAAACCCTTAATCTCAGATTTTGAGTTTGATATTCTATTGCAAGAGCTTCAATTTTTGGAGTCTAAATTTCCTGAATTTTATTCAGAGAACTCTCCTACATTAAAAATTGGAAGTGATTTGTCTAATACTGTAGACAATAAATCTGAAAATAAAGAATCTAGGGTGTTTTCCCAAGTTGCTCACAAATACCCTATGCTCTCATTAAGTAATACTTACAATAAAGATGATCTATTCTCTTTTAATGATAAGATTATAAAAATTGCAGAGACTAATTTTTCATATGTTTGCGAACTCAAAATAGATGGTTCTGCAATATCCCTTTTATATGAAAATAGAAAATTGATAAGGGCAGTTACTCGTGGAGATGGGACAAAAGGAGATGATGTTACCCAAAACGTAAAAAAAATAAATGGAATACCGCACACAATTATTGGTAACACAGGACCCAAAGACTTTGAAATTCGTGGCGAGATATTTATGCCTTGGGACTCTTTTGATTCTTTAAACAAAATTAAAGAAGAAAATGAAGAGGCTCTTTTTGCTAACCCAAGAAATGCTGCAGCTGGTTCATTAAAATTGCTTAACGCCAATGAAACAGCCAAGAGAGGGCTTAGTGCATTTTTCTATACTGTTGTAAGTGAAGAGGCTCCTTTTAATAATCATATGGATTCTCTTATATGGGCAAAAGAAAACGGGTTTCCGGTATCCGATTATTCAAAAGTATGCAACAACATAGAAGAAGTCTTGAAGTTTATCGATTACTGGGATAGTGAGCGAAAAAATCTAAAGTTTCCTACAGATGGCATTGTAATTAAGGTAAATAGTATAGAATTACAAAATAGAGCTGGATTTACTTCTAAGTATCCAAGATGGGCAACTGCCTATAAGTTTAAAACAGAACAAGCAATAACAAAACTTATATCGGTAGACTACCAAGTTGGTAGGACTGGCGTAATTACTCCGGTAGCCAATCTTTACCCCGTTTTGTTATCTGGAAGTACTGTTAAACGGGCAACTTTACACAACCAAGATCAGATGAATCTTATGGATATTCATCTTGAAGATAGTGTATATGTAGAAAAAGGCGGAGAAATTATCCCCAAAATTGTTGGAGTAGATATATCTAAAAGAAAAAATAATGCTGTAAAACCGCTATTTCCACATTTTTGTCCCGACTGTGGCTCAAAATTAAAAAAAGAGACTGAACAAGCTAGACACTATTGCCCCAATTATAACGGTTGTCCAATGCAAATTAGAGGAAGATTTCTTCACTTTTGCAGTAGAAAGGCAATGAATATTATTATTGGAGAAGCTACTATAGAACAGATGTTTAATCTTGGTTATATAAAGTATTTATCTGACATTTATAACATTTCCAAAGAGCAGCTTTTATTGATGGATGGATGGAAGATAAAATCTGTAGAGAGGTTTTTGATGAGTTTAGATAAATCAAAATCGGCACCCTTCTTTCGAGTTTTATATGCCTTGGGAATAAGGTATGTAGGAGAAACTACCGCTAAAAGTCTTGCCAATTATTTTAACTCTATTGACAATATTATAAATGCATCTAAAGAAGAGCTGCTGGTAGTTAACGATATTGGCGAATCGGTGGCAGAATCGGTTATGCAATTTTTCTTAAAAGAAGAAAATATATTATTGATAAATGAGCTAAAAAAAGTGGGAATCATTTTCAAAAGTAAAAATACTGAACGTCAATTATTATCGACAAAATTAGAGGGAAAATCAATTGTTGTTTCCGGCCTATTTTCTATTCCAAGAGAAAAGTTAAAACAAACTATTGAACATCATTCTGGCAAGAATGTTAATAGTTTATCTGGTGGAACGTCTTTTTTAGTTGCAGGTAAAAAAATGGGTCCTGCTAAATTGGAGAAAGCTAAAAAACTGGGGATCAAGATATTAACGGAAGAAGATTTTTTTAAATTAATCAAATAAATCCTTAACTTTACGGTTTATTTGATTTAATAATAAATTGTACTAAAAAAACAGTTAAATGAAGAAGATAATCGTTTCTAATAAAGCTCATTACATAGGGGTAAATGATAGAAGAAAAAGTCTATTTGAAAATATTTGGCCATTGCCTTATGGGGTTTCGTATAACTCCTACCTTATTGCCGATGATAAAACAGCTCTAATAGACACATTGGAATTTGGCTCAAAAGATAATTATTTAGAAGAAATAGAATATATATTACAGGATAAACAATTAGATTATCTTATTGTAAACCATATGGAACCAGACCACTCCAGTATGATTAGTTGGATTATTAAACGTTATCCTCAAGTTAAAATAGTTGCTAACAAAAAAGCTTTTAAAATGCTTGATGCCTATTTCGGCATAAAAAAAGAGAGCATACACGAAGTAAAAGATGGAGACACATTAGATTTAGGCTATCATAAATTAAAATTTATAATGACTCCTTGGGTTCATTGGCCTGAGACTATGATGACATATGATACAACTGATGCAATGTTATTCTCTTGTGATGCATTTGGTTCATTTGGCACCTTAGATGGTGGAATATTCGACGATGAAATCAATTTCTCTTTTTACGAAGATGAGATGAGACGTTACTATTCTAATATTGTTGGCAAATATAGCAATATGGTACAAAAAGCTTTTGAAAAGCTTGCAGGTGTTACCATTAAATTTATTTGTCCTTCTCATGGTCCTGTTTGGAGAAAACATCCAGAAAAAGCAATTGAATTATATAACAAATGGAGTCTCCATGAAGCCGAAGAAGGCGTGGTTATTGCTTTTGCCTCTATGTATGGCAATACCGAAAAAATGGCAGATTATGCAGCAAGATTAATTGCCGAAAAAGGAGTCAAAAATATTCGTATTTACGATGTCTCAAAAACGCATGTCTCTTTTATTATTAATGATATATGGAAATACAAGGGAGTAATTTTGGGATCTAGTGCATACAATTCTGGGATGCATCCTATGATGCAACATTTATGTAATGAACTAGAAGTACTAAATCCTAAAAATAAAAATTATGCGCTCTTTGGATCGTACAGTTGGAACGGAGGTGGGTTAAAATCTCTTATCCCTTTTGCTGAAAAAATGAATTGGAATATGATAGCTCCTTCTGTAGAGGTTATGGGATCACCTAAAATTTGTGATATGGATGGCTTCAAAGAAATTGCAAATAAAATATTGTAGGATATGGAAATTGGAAAAAAGCTTATTATAGAAAAACTGGTTACCGAAACAGATACTGCAAGCTATTATGGTTCTGGGTTGTTAAATGTTTTTGCTACTCCAGGTATGGTGGCGTTAATGGAAAAATCGGCGCATTTGTTGGCTAAAATGTCACTACCTCATACACAAGACACAGTTGGAATAGAAATTAATGTAAAGCATACTAGGGCAACACCCCTTGGAGCAAAAGTTTATGCCCAGGCTATACTTACTGCTATTGAAGGTAAAAAGCTAACATTTAGCGTAAAAGCATTTGATAGTTTAGGAGAAATAGGTACAGGTAATCATATTAGATATATAATTAATCCAGCAAAATTCATGGAGAAATTATCTTGAAAAAATATGATAACATAAAACACACCTATCAAAGGATTCTAAAATTTCTTATTTCAGACATATGGCATCTAGATATGTCTGAGCTTAGTATTATGCGCTCTCGTATGATTAAGTATCTTAAAGTACTTATTATAACTATAAAAGGTTTTACAAACGATAGAGTTGCACTCCAAGCTACTTCTTTAAGTTTTTTCTCTGCCATGTCTGTTGTTCCTTTTGTAGCTATTATTTTTGCTATAACTAATGGGTTTGGAGCAGGTCCTAAACTAGAAGAACTAATGTTCACCTATTTTAAAGGAAATGAAGATATTATAACTTATATTCTAGGATTTGCAAATAATATAATTACAACCAGCAAGAATGGAGTTTTCGGATTAATAAGTTTCCTATTTTTACTCTCTACCATAATATTTCTTATGCTCAATATAGAAAAAGCATTTAACGAAATATGGAAACTTGGATCGGGTCGTTCATTTAAAAAAAGGGTTATATACTATTTCACGCTCATAGTAGCCTCGCCATTTGTTGTTTTTATATTTTTAACCTTAGGACTAATCTATTCAAAAGTATTACATATTGTTGGTTTAGAAATTGACAGATTTATACCTGTAACATCTATTTTTACATGGCTTACCTCCTATTTTTTTATAACAGGCGTGTTCACAGTAATGTATAAATACATACCAAATACAAAAGTAAAATTATCGGCAGCTTTTAACAGCGCACTTATACTAGCATTTGCTTTTATTGTTGTACAATTCTTTTATTTGGAAACACAACTTATGGTTACAGGATTAAGTACCGTATATGGAGTTTTTGCCGCTATTCCTCTTTTTATGGTTTGGATGAACATAAGTTGGACACTAATTCTATTTGGCGCAGAACTTTCTCATGCATATCAAAATGTAGATAATTATAGATATATTTAATATATGGAGAAAAAACTATGCAAATTAAATATGATTAAAGAAGAGTCGAAAGACCTTCTATATTAATAGATATATGTTTACAGATAAGGATAATAAACTTATAGATAAGAAATTTGAAGTACTCCGGTTGGCAAGTCTTAAAAGATGTGCAAACCAGGGGGAGTATGAAATAGTTTTAAAGGCGTTCGATTTTGCAAGAGCAGCTCATAACGGAGTGCGCAGAAGGTCGGGTGAGCCTTATATCATTCACCCTATTTTAGTAGCTCAAATAGTTGTTCAAGAGATAGGGTTGGGCTATAAATCAATAGTTTCGGCACTTATTCACGATGTAGTAGAAGATACCGAGTATACAATAGAAGATATTGAACGTCTATTTGGTCCAAAAATAGCTTCTCTAGTAGACGGATTAACAAAAATCAAAAGTGCATTCGATGCTCAAAGTTCTTCTCAGGCAGAAAATTTTAAAAGAATTCTACTTACTCTTAACGACGATGTAAGAGTAATTCTCATAAAACTTGCCGATAGGTTACACAATATGAGAACTCTAGAGTTTATGCCAGAGTATAAACAAGCTAAAGTTCTTAGTGAAACCATGTATATATTTATACCTCTGGCACATAGACTAGGATTATATAGTATAAAGTCTGAATTAGAAAATATATGGCTATTTCATACCATTCCCGCTCAATATGAGTTTATTCAAGCTAAAATAGCTCAAACAGTGGCAGAGAGGGGTTGTGCAATGGATGGCTTTATAAAGCCTATTTCTGAAAGCCTCAAACAAGTAGGTTATGATTTTTCAATTTCAAAAAGGACCAAGACCCCCTACTCTATATGGAAAAAAATGGAGACTAAATCTATCCCTTTTGAACAAATATATGACTTATATGCTGTAAGAATTATATTTGAGCCTAAAGAAGATCAACCCGAAAGAATTCAATGCTGGCATATTTATTCTCTTATAACCGAACTCTATCTATCAAAAACAGATAGAATTAGAGATTGGGTGAGCACACCTCGCATAAATGGCTATGAAGCACTGCATTGTACAGTTATGGGGCCACAGGGCAATTGGGTAGAGATTCAGATACGAACTAAGAGAATGAATGATCTTGCCGAAAGAGGAATTGCTGCCCACTGGAGCTATAAAGGTACCAGTTCTCCTAGCGAGAACGAAATGGATAAATGGCTCAACATGGTTAGGGAGGTTCTGGAAAATCCCGATTCCAATGCGCTTGAATTTCTGGACAGATTTCATTCAGAACTTCTTTCTCATGAAATATATGTATTTACACCTAAGGGAGAATCTAGATCCTTAACAAAAGGTGCTACGGCCTTAGACTTTGCCTATTTTATTCATTCCGAAATAGGGAACAAAGCGATTGCTGCCAAAGTAAACTTTAAATTGGTACCACTATCCTATGAGCTTCGTAACGGAGATCAAATTGAGATAATAACAGCCGAATCCCAAAAGCCACAAAGAGAGTGGCTAGATTTTGCTAAAACGCCCAAAGCAAAAGGCATTATAATGGATGCTCTTACCTCTGAAATAAAAGACCATTTAAAAGAGGGACAAAATTTTTTAGATGATAAACTTGCCGATTTTGGAATTACCCCACAAACTAGAGTTTACCGCAAGCTCACAGCTGCCTATGGTCTCAATAATAGAGAAGAACTGTTTAGTAAAATTGGTGCAGGGGTTTTAGATTTATCTGACCTTGGTAAAATGCTCAAAAAGAACTCAAAAAGCAAATTTGTTCGCTATTGGAATTTACAATTTTCGAAAATAACTGGAACTGAAGATCTTGACAATTTTGATTCCAACGAAGATGAAGAACCAACCCAAGACAAAGACACTGCTCTTGCAACACTCGTAGAAAAACCAGAAATACCCGAAAAAACAAAAATAGATAAGAAAAAAGACTACCTATTGGAAGAGAACCCACTTGAAAAGACTCTCTCTTATGAAGTAGCTAGGTGTTGCAAACCTATTCCGGGAGATAAAGTAATAGGTTTTATTGACGATCTTGGCGAAGTTACTGTTCATAAAAGCAGTTGTCCCGAGGCAATTCAACTGGCTGCTCGTTATGGCAACAGAATTGTAAAAGCAAAATGGAGCAAACATACTGTTCTCTCATTTTTAGCCAGAATAAGTATGAGAGGAATTGACAGAATTGGAATAATTAACGAATTAACTCAATATATCACATTAGTTCTTAGCGTTAATATCCGGAAAATACTTATTGAAACTCACGATGGTATTTTTGAAGGATTCATAGATCTATATGTTCACAGTGCTGGTGATTTAGAGAAACTTATGAAACAGCTCTCACAAATAAAGGGTATAGAAAGTGTTATTAGAACGGAGATTAAGGAAGATTAATTTTGGAAAAGTATGAAGGAGATATTACGGGTTAACAGTTTAGTGAAAATTGTAATACTTATTGTTTTTATATACACGATTATTGGTTCTTGTGCAAATACATCTACACCACCATTAGGAGGCCCTAAAGATACTATTCCCCCTGTATTACTAAATGTATATCCCGATTCAGGCAAGGTGAATTTCGCAATTAATAAAGGCATAATCGAATTAAAGTTCAATGAATACGTAGTTTTAAAAGAGGAGCAACAAAATGTGTTTCTATCGCCCCCTCTAGATAAAAAGCTCGAAACAAAAATAAGAGGTAAAAGCATTATTGTCTCATTCCCAATGACATTAGATTCAGCTATCACTTATTCTTTGAACTTTGGACGGGCTATTGTAGATAATAATGAAGGAAATATTTTTCCTACTTATGTCTACCCATTTTCTACAGGAGCTGTTTTAGACACTATGTACACTTCCGGAACTGTATATCAAGCAGAGACACTTTTGCCGGCACAAGATGTGATAGTAGCTTTTTATGAAAATCTATCCGATACAGCTATATATAAAATAAAACCCAGTGCAATATCTAAGACAGATAAATTTGGATACTTTGTTGTAAGAAATATAAAACAGATTCCGTATAAAGTATATGCTTTTAAAGATAATAATTATAACAATAAATATGATCCAGAAAATGAAAGTGTTGCCTTTTTAGATACGCTATTTATTCCTACCAAGGTTTTGAGTACTAACCTTGAAGAATTAAAATTTGTTAAAGAGAAAGACACTTTAGCTGCTTTAGACAGACCTACACAACTAGGGCTCTATCTTTTTACTGAAAATAATGAAAAACAATTTATTAGAGAGAGTAAACGGCTCCAACCAAGAATGACTTTTGTTAAATTTTCAGCTAGTTATCCGCATATTATTTCACTAAAATTTGACAATATAGATTCTAGTTCTATTAAAACTGAATTTAATATTAAGAGAGACAGTATGGTTATGTGGATTACAGACACTTTGCTCACTATCCCAGATTCATTAAAATTTAATATAGAATATTTGAAAACAGACAGTTTAGATTTACTTGTTCCAGATACTGTTAAATTTAGCCTGGTTGCACCAAAACCTAAAAAAGAGACCGATAATAAAGATAAATTAGAGAAAGATAATAGATTTGATAAGTCGTCTGAAAGAGTACGTTCTATGATGAAAAAAAATAAACGTGCAAATCTTCTTGAATTTAAAATAGAAGCCAATCCAACACTATTTGAACAAAATGGTTTTTCTTTAATATTTGAAGCACCGTTGGCTAAGTTTATAAAAGACTCTGTAAATATTATTTATACATCTCCTAAAGGAGATATAGGAAAAATAGAATATGAAATTTTCACAGATTCATTATGGAGCAGATTGATAAATATAAAACCCAAAGAAAGAATACTTAAAGGTTATGAATACTCTTTAGAAATATTGCCTTCGGCCCTTACAGATATATATAAAAATACAAACGATTCTACTACCAGCAAAGTTTCTCTTCCTCAAGACGAAAGTCTATCTAAACTCATCTTAAACATCAATGGTGGTACTGGATCTTATATTGTTGAACTCACAAACATAACCCGCGATAAGATATTTCGAAGTTATAAAATCAATAGTAATACCACTCTTGAATTCCCATATTTACAAAAGGGTAAATACTCTGTAATAATCATTGAAGATCTTAATGGAAATGGGATAATTGATACTGGAAATTTAAAAAGAAAAAAACAACCCGAAAAAGTAAGATTGTTTGCATTGCCCGATGGTAATACTATTATTACAATACCCGAATCGGTAGAACTGGTTCAAGATATAGATCTTAAAACAATTTTTAATTAGATTTTAACAAGTGAAAAAGTATCTCTTTATAATAATATTCTTATTAATATCGTTAAATGGCCTTCATAGCCAAACAAAACAGCATCTTATAGGTGTTAGAATTGGATATAATATAAGTGGGCTGGATACCAAGCCCGATTTTGAGTATAAAACTATTTCTACTTCCCAAAATTTCGCTTTGATATATACTTATTATCACGATCTTTGGGGAACAATTAAAATCTTTGGAATTCAAACCGGGTTAAGCAAGCAATCTCAAGGCTATCTTAGTGAAGATGGGGAAAATACCTATGAAACTATTTCCATCCCATTGGTATCTCAATTTCACTTCGATTTTTGGAAAATGAAGCTATTATTAAACGCAGGTTGTTTTGGTGGTTACCGATATTCAAAAAGTAATTACGATGGTTCAGAATTTGACGAGTTTGATAATAAAATAGATTTTGGGTTTATTGGGGGGGGCGGTCTTGCGTTTGTATTGAAACCAATAGAGATCCATTTAGAGGGAAATTACCAATACTCACTATCATACTTGCATGACCCAAAGAAATATAGTACTACAGATTATCTTTTCACCCATCCTAAGCAGCTAATATTTAGTATTACATTGAATATTCAGCTTTAATTCGATTAGCCATTTTATTATGAAAAAAATATTAGTAAACGTTGGAAATATTGTAATTGGCAAAGAAAATGACATAGTTGTTCAAACTATGTGTAATACTTCTACTACCGATATAGAGAACTCTTTTAATCAATGTGTTCAACTTTCTAAAGCTGGTGCACAGATTATAAGATTAACAACACAAGGTATTAAGGAAGTAGAAGCACTTAAACAGATAAAAGAAAAACTAGAGGCCATAGGGATCTTTACTCCTTTGGTTGCCGATGTTCATTTTTCTTTTGAAGTAGCTTTTGCAGCAGCAAAAGTAGCCCATAAAGTAAGAATTAATCCAGGTAATTTTACCAAAGATCAAGAGAGTATTAAAAAAGATTTTGCAACACTTATTGAAATATGCAAAGCTAATGATACATCTTTGAGAATAGGCGTAAATCATGGATCACTCGGAGAGAGAATTACTGCTACCTATGGTAACACTCCCGAAGGGATGGCAGCGATTGCTCTAGAATGGATAGAGATGGCAGAACAATCTAATTTCGACCAGATTATAATATCCCTAAAAGCCAGTAACCCCTTAGTTATGACAGAGGCATACAAATCTCTTTACAACTCTATGAAACTAAGAGGTGTATTATATCCTCTTCATATAGGTGTAACAGAGGCGGGCAACGGCAACGAGGGAAGAATAAAATCGGCGGTAGGGCTTGCCACTCTACTTAAATTAGGAATTGGAAATACAATACGAGTATCTCTAACCGAAAACCCTGTAAATGAAATACCTCCAGCACAATTTATTGCAAAATATTTTGAAGACAAATCAAATATTCATAATGAATACCCTA
>Ga0265294_10003677_pt1 | contig 19467 bp, 16 predicted proteins | sample MunlanPumphouse3_FD_192504 | JGI IMG/M metagenome (GOLD analysis project Ga0265294, IMG submission 192504) | Groundwater microbial communities from a municipal landfill in Southern Ontario, Canada - Pumphouse #3 | ecosystem: Environmental > Aquatic > Deep subsurface > Groundwater | place...
CTTTAAGGAGGGAGAGAGCTTTTTCAGTAGCTCCTTCTCTGTCAGGGTGCACCCAGGCACACTGTTCCCTCAGGTTTGCAATCTCAAGCCCTGCCCTGTTCAATCCGGTTTCCTGTATGCACTTTTTGAAAAGAGTGCCGTGTTTGGAAGGAGTACATGAACCTATTACCACCCTGTCCACATGCCCTTCCGAAATTTTCTTTTTAATCAGAGCCTGTCCCTGGCTTGAACACAGGTATTCATAATCATAAACTGAAAAACCTTCTGCCTTTAGGGTCTTTTTCACTGTATTGATATCAACGTGTTCCGAGATATTCCCGCTGCAGTGGCAGATAAATACAGCAGCTTTGTTCAACCCGTCAGTAGTCCCGTCAGTCATTATACTAAATCTTTCAGGGATTTGTATATAAGACTTGCCAGAAAAGGTATACTGAATGTCTCAAAAAGGACAATTTTTTGATAGTTGTTGCAGAAACAGGACAGTTTTGGCAAGAAAAGAGGAATTTTGATGTTTATGTACAGTGTTAATCTCAGGTCAACTTTCTTAATAAACATCTTAATTGAACAGCTATCCCGGGAAATATCTTAACCGGATAAGTATAAGATATTTGTTTTAATCCTATATATACCTGAACAAAGAACTGAAAAAGGTTCCGCTTAAAACCATTATTAATGACTATTCCTTAACCAGTTGATTACTAAAGCTTTTAAATTAATTTAGTGTTTCCCATTGTCAAAAAGTTATTATATACATATTATTATATATAGGGAGAGAGTATTATAATTATTTAAACCAACTGAGATGCCAGGTTTTTCAGGCACTGTCTCAGATTTTAAATTTAAAAATAGAAATATATTAAGCACAGAAACAAAAATAGTCATTTGAATTGCCGTTAAAAAATCACTGGCAATTTTTAAATGTCCGGGAAACCATAAAATTATTCGTTTAAAATAATATATTTCTATTTATCTGATGATACTGGATAAGATAAGATACCGGAATAGACTCAAGGAAATTACCGGTATAAACGGCAGATGATAGTTGTGGCAGATAATGGGCTAACATTAGAAGGCAATGATTTTAAAATGGGAGAGGTAGAGTACGAAATGGTCGAGCTTCTAAGGAGGCTCAATATAAACAGGCCTGTCGCCCTGACCCTTGCATGTCTCTCAAAAGGGGAAGAAATTTCTTCCCAGTGTATAGAAATGGTATCAGGTCTAAGGCAACCTGAAGTCAGCATTGCAATGCGTTACCTTCGTGAGAACGACTGGGTAGACATGAGGGAAGAAAAAAAGAACCACGGCAAAGGCAGACCTGTAAAGCTCTACAGGCTGACGGTCCAGATGGAAACGATTATCAACACAATTGAAGAAAACGTCATTGCTGAGAGCAAAACTATTCTCCAGAACATAGAACGTCTCAAGCATCTATCCTGAAAAATCGGCGAAAAAGACAGGTTAAAGCAGTTTTTTCTTTAAAATCACATATGCAAAAAGTATATTCTTAAATCAAAAATACGATTATATCAATGGGAAATTCCTCTCCACACCCGAGAGGTTAATTAAAACCTTCTTATTCTTTTTTACCATCTCTTTTTTACTTCTGTGCTGTTTTGAGATACCAGAAAAATATTTGTCAACCACCCGGAGTTCCAGTAATCACCTGTGTTTTATTCCATTTTTATATATTTTTGATTTATTCCATTTTATACATTTTTTATCCATTCCATTTTATACATTTTTTATCCCGTTAAAACAGTTTAACGTTTCATTTACTCAAACCAGCTATTTAATAAAGTTTTTTCATTCAGTTGTCTATCTGCCATCTGTTTGTCTACCATTATGACTTCATTGTTAACATCATTAACTTCTTATCACTACTTCCAGGCCATATCAATAGCGCTAACTTCATAATCAATATTATTGCATTACTTCGGGATCACAAGTATTTAATCAAAAAAGTTTATGGTTTTCATCCACATTTTCATCTTTTAGAAGTTTCTTCAGAAAATTTATTTCTATGAAAGGTTCTGAAAATTCAGTTTTATTTTTATTTAATGTATTTAAAAGCAGCTTTTTAGAAAAACAGAGAAAAATATTCTTAAATGCAATTTTTAGTGAACTAAAACTGTTTTTTAAGGCAAATAAAGCTTTTTAATTACGCAAAAATATAAATTTTACGCATAGATATTTTCATATATGACTAAATTATATTAATAAGAATTAGGTTGAGGCACTTAAGTATATTTATTAAGAAGAATGCCCTGGAAAGGTTAACCTCTGTTAATTGAATAAAACATGATGAATAGCCTTATTCAAAGTAATGTTAACCGGAGTAACAGTATAAGATATAATTATAATTTAGAATATATTAAATTTAAAACATAAGTAGATATTTATATTAATTCACTCTATAATGGTTCTTCGGGTGATTTTAATGGTAGATGAAAGTGGTTCAGCTATAGAAACTACTGACATGACAAATGAAACCCCTATATGTATGGGGTCAAGCGAATACGAAATGATTGAATTGTTCAGAAAGATTAATGTCAGCAGGCCAATTGCTCTTACCCTAGCCTGTCTTGCAAAGGGAAGGGAAATCTCTTCCCAGAGCATTGAAATGGTGTCTGGCCTGAGACAGCCGGAAGTCAGTGTTGCAATGCGCTACCTCCGCGAAAACAACTGGATTGATATCCGGGAAGAAAAGAAATCAAAAGGTAAGGGCAGACCGATCAAGCTGTACAGACTTACAGTCCCCATGGACCGCATTGTCAGCAAGATCGAAGAAGAAATCATAGCCGAAAGCAAACTTGTGCTGAGGAACATAGAACGCCTGAAGCACATAGCCTGAAATTTATGAAAGGGAACGGAATGGGGTCAGAGTCGGGTGCAAGCTCCCATGCTGCAAATTGCGTTAACCACTTTATCTGAAAGCCATTCTGAATTAAGGGGACTACCCCTACCCTAACTTTTTTATTAAGGGCAATTTTCTTGCAACAACTTTTCTTCATAATGTTTCTACATCAATCGTTTTTCACAACGTTTCTACATCAATTTTCTCAGTAACTTTTCTACATTAGTTTCTATATTGCCAAGGTTATTGATTCAAAATTATGGCCAGCAATAGATTTTCAATCCCGATACTTTCTGAGTCAAAGCCAGCAGAAGGGTATTCTAAAATACCTGTAATGATGCAAAAGAAAATAATAAATTTACAGGATCAGGATAACAAATTTAGACCAGGGTAGAAAATTTAGACCAGGATAGAAAATTTAGACCAGGATAGAAAATTTAGACCAGGATAGAAAATTTAGACCAGGATAGAAAATTTACAGGGAATCGGGATTAAATATAGTAAAAAAGTATATGGGCCCGCTGCGATTCGAACGCAGGACCTCACGGTTATCAGCCGTGCGCTCCACCAGGCTAAGCTACGGGCCCGAAAGGAATACATATATAATTTAATAACCTGAACTCTCCGAAAAGAGGTCATTGGATTGTGGTGGGCCCGCTGCGATTCGAACGCAGGACCTCACGGTTATCAGCCGTGCGCTCCACCAGGCTAAGCTACGGGCCCAGATGTCAGGTTATTTCGAATTATCAGAGTTGAAAGGCTTTTTTAGGGAAAGCGTCCCAATCCGACAACACTTCTAATACTCGATTTACTACTTATAACTTTTGCTCGAATATTTGGGATTCTGCATGTCCTAAATTTTATTTACAGGAAGCTGAGCCCCTATGGCGACAGTTTTATATACGATATTGAGTGTATGAGGAGTGCTGACAAAGCAAAAGCACAACATGGGCCGGTAGATCAGGGGAAGATCGCTACCTTGGCATGGTAGAGGCCTCGGGTTCAATTCCCGACCGGTCCACTTAAAAATATTTATATTCGATTTCTCTTTTTAAATTGTTACTAAAATTCGATCTCTCTTTTTAAATTGTTATTAAAATTCGATTTCTTTTTTGAATTATTATTAAAATTCGTTTTTAGATTATTATTAAAGATTATCTCCCTGGGAATTGTTTTACCATAGTTTGCAGTGATTACAGAATGATTCACTTTATAGCTGTCAATTCCGGAAGAATACCTTTTTTAACAAAAAAGTATGAAAAATGAAACGCAGTGAAACGTTTCATTTTACTTTTCGCCTGATCATTTTGGAATCGTTTTATAAATCAATATACATATCAGGCTTAATAAGAGAATGCCTGCTATGCTGTATACAGGAGAAGCATCAGGGAATTTCATTTTTTCTTTCTGCCCCGAATTTGTCCCGGCATTAGATCCCGCAGTTCCATCATCTTCTCCCTGCAGAGCCCGCGTTTCCAGCCCGTTTTCCTCTCTGGAAATATTCCCTGCACTACCTGCCGCTTCACCTGTTATCACAAAAAAGGAGAAGCCAGGGACATGGGCTATGAAATACAGAAATTTATCATCTTCCTCTGAGAGTTTAGCTTCAAGTTTCGACCATTTTTTATCGCTGTATCTGTTCAGTACAATCGAGTCCGGATCAATGTTTTTATCCCGAATCCAGGATTTTTCAACTTTGAAACAGATAACCGGATTTTCAATATTCTTTGAGCTTGCAAAACCGCTGTTTCCCACCCACACGTTAAATGATTTGTAAGTCTCTCCTCCAGGTATTTTAGAAACAAGTGTAGATTTGCTTTTTAATTCTTCTACGATTGTTGTGGTCTTTCCTGCATTCTTCTTGGGGTCAAATCCCACATATACTACACAAGTAGCATTCTTTGTGAAATCAAACTTTACAGCCTTGCCGTTTTGAATGAAAGTCTGTGAAATTTCTTTTGTTTTAACGTTTCTTGCGGGTTCGGGAGATCCACCACCGCCTCCGCCACTGCTGCTTCCGCTGCTGCTCCCTCCACTGCTGCTTCCTCCACTACTGCTTCCTCCCTCATTGCTCCCATCGTTACTGCTTCCTCCCTCATTGCTCCCATCGTTGCTGCTTCCTCCTGAATTGGTCGCTTCCAGCACAATTATTGTAGCAGTCTTTGAAGCTGTCCCATTGGAATTGCTTACTGTCAGATTCGAGGTGTAAGTTCCTGCAGTATTATACACATAAACAAAACTTGTTTCACCTGAGTCTTTTATTCCGTCACCGTTAGCGTCCCAGCTTCTTGAAGCTGCATTTTGTGAAAGGTCTGTGAATAAAACAGACAGGGGAGGATAACCGGTGGTGGTATTGGCGTTGAAATTTGCTGCAGGGAGGATAGGAGCTTCTTTTTTCAGCACGGTTATTACAGCGGTTTTTGTAGAAGTCCCGTTTTCATTGATTACTGTCAGGTTGACAGTAAAGTCTGCGGGGTATCCATACACAAAAACCGGATTCTGTTCTACAGAGTCATATTTCCCATTGTCGTTAAAGTCCCATCTCCAGGAAACCGCATTTTTCGAAAGGTCTGTAAACGCGACAGTAAGAGGGACACTCCCATACGTTGTATTTGCCCTGAAATCTGCTTCAGGAAGTACAGGCTCAGTCTCCGTCCCTGGGGTTACCAGGGGCAGATAATCAATCTCTTTTTCATCAATATAATATGGTTGCTCGGCTATGCCATCTCCATTTAAATCGTAATGCGTCTGGGAAAAGCCTTTGCCATCAGGTTTTGCCCAGTAATTTCCTGCAATATAAGGGCCACCTACAATATTATTCTCTGCGGTTCTGGTAGTATTCCACATGTCTGGAAAATCATGATACTCCCCGAAAATTATATTGTTAGAGTTATAAAAATTATTATTGTAAATCGTACTACCACCGTGTCCGTTATGGAAAATTCCAGACTCTTTATTGGACGTGATAGTGTTCCCCACAATTGTGGCACCGCCTTCGTACATCAGGGCTATACCCTGACCATTTTCCGCAATTATATTGCTCTCAATTTGTGGATACCCTAAATCTCCCACAGTGATGCCTGTGCCACATTTTGAAACCCTGTTGTTGTTGATAATAGCGTTGAAATAACATTCGCCGACATAAATTCCAGTCCCACAACTTGAGATATCATTATCATTTATTGTAAAGGTGGAATATATATTCGTGTCAATGCCGGTGCCGTGGTCCAGTATTATATTATTTTCAATTATACTGTCAGCGTATTCTTCAAGTGCTATGGCGTAAGAACTGCCAGTGCCCTTCAGAGTGAAACCTTTAATGGCTATTCTCTGTGCGTTTTGCGTAAGATAAAAGCCATTTCCCTGAATTACCGTGTCCTCAGGATTTTCTGATTGAGACTGAATTCTTAAACTGGATGTATCGAGGGTAATATCCCCCTCGTAAGTACCGGGATTTACAATTATAGTATCCCCGTTAACTGCGGCGTTTACCGCAGACTGGATAGTCGTATAGTTTCCTGTTCCGTCGTCATCAACATAAAGCGTCATAGCTGCCGTACTGCCAGTAATAACCTGAAATGCAAGAACCAGCGTGAATAAGATAGATAATTCTCTTTTCATCTTCCACACGAGAAAAACCCCTGAAAACTTCTTAGCACATGAACTGCAGTGGTAACTCAAATCCCATTTCCAGCCGAATAAGTACCAGCATGGTTACGATTTTTAATTTGAAGGGTAAAAATACCTGAAACATACTTTTTAAGTTTCAGAAATAATTTATTTTACGAAATTGGCAAAAGATATAAAATTAACTAAATTATCCATATTCAACCCGAAAATTGGATTTTTTATGTTTAATGAAGGAAAAATCCCAGGCAATGCAGGCGGAATTGCGGCACGGATTGGCGTGCCTGGAATGAAGTCCGGAAGAAGCGTATCAAGAAGCGTCTCATTTACTGGCTAAGATTTCCGGAAAATTAAGGTCAGAGCACTTCCGGCTTGATGTGCAGCACAGAATTACCAGTCATTGCAGCCATCCTGTGAGAGCTGCCGGATTTGAAGCACGCTACATTTTAAATATTTAAAAAATATAACTGGCATATATGCGGAAAGTTACTGCAGCGATAACAGGACTGGTTCTTCTTTCTTTTATTCTTTCAATCTATTTTTATCCTCAGGTCCCTGACCAGATGGCTACTCACTGGGACTCTCAGGGAGAGGTAAACGGCTATATGTCAAAGTTCTGGGGGACCTTTTTCATGCCCCTCCTGATTACGGGGCTTGTAATTTTGTTCCTGGTGATTCCGAAAATTGACCCGAGAAAAGAAAACATAGAAATGTTCAGGAAACACTATGAAGGATTCAGGTTAATATTGATCCTGTTTCTGGTCCTGGTCCATCTCCATATACTTCTCTGGAACACAGGAACTCAGATAAGTCCCAATGCCGTGATTCCGCTCGGTATGGGGCTTCTATTCTATTATGCAGGGGTTCTTACGGAAAATGCAGAGCAAAACTGGTTTATAGGCATCAGGACGCCCTGGACTCTTAGCAGTGAGAATGTATGGAAAAGGACAAACTGTCTTGGAGGGAAATTATTCAGGATAGCAGGAATAACCGCATTCTCAGGAGTTTTTTTCCCTGAATATGCAATCTACTTCATCCTTGTTCCTGCAGTCATTGTAGTCGTGATTACTGTTGTTTACTCATATCTCGAATATAAAAAAGAACTTAAAGAAAAATAAGCAGAGTTAAAAAACAGCCAGTAGAGAAGATGGATAAGAATCCAAATCCTGAGCCGAACTCCATAAAGTACGATTTAAAGATTTCCGTAATTTTTATTTACTGAAGTCCTATTTTAACCGTTTTCCAGCGCCTCTTTTATCAGTACGTTTATGTAACATGCTTTCGTTTTGTCATATTGATTGTTATGACTGAGGATATAATTGAAAATTCGAATAAAGTAGTCGAAAAAGGAGATGCTGTATCCGTCCATTATGTAGGTAAACTTGATGACGGAACGGTATTCGACACATCAGAAAAAGAAGAAGCCATGGAGGCAGGCATATACAACGAAATGAGGGACTATGAACCTCTGAAATTCACCGTCGGAGCCGGACAGATGATCAAAGGCTTTGACGAAGGTGTGGTCGGAATGAAAGCGGGGGAAGAAAAAATCCTTAAAATCCCTCCAGAGGAAGCATATGGGGAATACGTGGAAGAATATGCAAGGGAACTTCCGCGTGATGCTGTGGATTTCGTTCCGGAAGTAGGGATGCAGCTGGCTACGGAAACCGGGCTCAGAGGCACTGTGACAGAAGTAGGCGAGGAAAATTTTGTTATTGATTTCAACCATGCACTTGCAGGCAAGACCCTTACATTCAAAGTGAAGGTCGTTTCAGTGGAGGCATGAAAAAAATGAGGGTCGGGAAGAGCACAATATATTTCCTGACAATACTGCTTCTGGCAAGTATGGTTTTAGGGAGCGGATGCACGGATAACGGCAGCGGAGACGGCAGGGCTGTAAAAGCAGGAGATACGGTCCAGGTAGATTATGTGGGAAAATTTGAGAATGGCACCGTTTTTGATACTTCTATAGAAGAAGAAGCACAGGAAGCAGGCATATACAATGCACAGAGAGAGTATGTACCCCTGAACCTTACTGCTGGTTCCGGCCAGGTAATTGAGGGTTTTGATGAAGGGCTGATAGGAATGAAGGAGGGCGAAGAGAAAACCCTGACTATTCCTCCTGAGAAAGCCTATGGGGAATACAATGAAAGCTGGGTTCAGGCAGTCCCTCTTGAAGAGCTCAATATGTCAGAAAAGCCTGAAGTAGGGCAGGTATACAGCAGCATATACGGAGGCCAGTTTAAAGTCATTGCCGTAAATGAGACGCACGTTACTTTTGACCCTAACCATGAACTCGCAGGCGAGACTCTTGTTTTCGATGTAAAGCTCGTATCAATCGAGTGATGTTAAGTTAATTGAACCGGTCCAGAACCGGTTTATATTTCTTTAATTAGATTCATCTGTCCGGCATTCCGGAATTTTTCCTGGCTGCCGGAAAAGCTTCAGAGAAAAAAATAACAGGAGAAGGGAGAATGGAGAACCCCCGGACTGTAAAAAAGGGAGATTATGTCCTTATTGATTACACTGGAAAATTTGAAAATGGAACGGTATTTGACACCACTCTAAAAGAGAAAGCTCTTGAGGCCGGAATATATGGTGAAGAAAAGGACTACAGGCCTTTCTTTTTCAGGACAGATACCCGGCAGGTGATAAAAGGCATTGATGAAGGCGTCCTTGGGATGCGGGAAGGAGAAGAAAAAACCCTTAAAATACCTCCCGCAGAAGCCTACGGAGAACATAAAGATTATCTCGTCCAGAAAATCCCTCTTCTCCGGCTTGAACTGAAAGAGCCTCCGGAGCCGGGAAAGACAATCATAACCCCCGGAGGAAGGATAGTTAAGGTGCTTAACTCCACGGAAACTTACGCAATCCTTGACTTTAACCATGAGCTTGCAGGCAAAACCCTGATCCTTGAAATAAAGCTCGTCTCCATCGTGAACAGGCCTGAAATGTGAGCCGATCCCTGAATAAAACGTAAAGCGGTTCCGGGATACAGAGTCCGGAATGTATAACCTGCATGAAATATAAAGATGCGAAATTCTACTCATCCTGAGGTCTAATCTGGTTCTTGAAATAGATTTATCTTCATTAAAATTCAATATAAGTTAATTCAGGAACCAAGACTGGACAGTGATGAAAGATGGAAAAGGAAGAGAAAGTCGTGGTGGTGCTGCTTATTATGGCACTGTCGTCTCTTTCGACAGCATACGTATTTTTCGGTTCGGAACTTGCAGGTGCGGGACAATCAGGAGAAAGAGCCCTTCAATACACCCACGAATCAGGTGTTGGGGAAAAAGTAACTCTTGACGCTGAGGTTTTAAGCAAGAGGTTTACATACACCGGAGAGCACCTCCTTTTAGATGTGGATTTCGACTCGGAAGTCCTGAGCGTTTTTATCCCGAAGAACGCAGGAGCTGAAGCCCTGAACAGCATGATCCATGAAGGGGACCTAATAAGCATAACAGGTACTGTCTCAGAATATAAGGGGAAAAAAGAGATAAATGTGGAAAAGAAAGAAGATATCACGCTGAAGTAATACCTTGCTATGAAAACCGACATTTTATCATTAAATTTTACGGTATCACCCTCTCTCTGGAATAACCGTTATCAATAAACTTCAAAATGGAACAATATATCGTTAACAATATATCCATAGAACAACATTGGGAAAAATATGAAAGCATGTATCATGTGCGGAGGTGCAGGGACAAGGCTCAGACCGCTGACCTTCAAACACCCTAAACCCAGCATACCGATTCTCAATAAACCGTCAGTAAGGCACCTGATAGAGCACCTTTCAAGAGAAGGGTTCAATGAAATAGTTATGACCCTGGGATATATGGGGGAGCGCATAGAAGAACAGCTCGGGGACGGGCACATATTCGGGGTACATATTGAGTATGTGTATGAAAAGGAGAAGATGGGCACTGCAGGCGGGGTTAAAAACGCAGAGGAGTATCTGAAAAATGAGCCTTTTATCGTGCTTGGGGGAGACCACGTACTTAACCTTGACCTGAGGGAGATGTACCGTTTTCACGAGACCAATGACGCAATAGTGACCATAGGGCTACTTTCAATTGATGACCCGAGAGAATTCGGGATTGCGGATATGGATATAAATAACAGGATCCACCGCTTCCTCGAAAAACCCAAGTCCGGGCAAATTTTTAGCAACCTTGCAAGTACAGGCATTTACATCTGTGACCCCGAAATCTTCGACTGGATACCCGAGAATAAAAAGTATGATTTTGCAAAAGACCTTTTCCCTTCCCTGCTTGCAGCAGATGAAAAAATTAACGGCATGCTTGTCCGGGGGAAATGGACTGATGTAGGGAGTTCGGCAGCTTACAGGCAGGCCCAGCGCTGGATGCTTGACGCTCTTCCCGGGACCACTATAGAAGGAAACTTTACGACAAGAAACGCAAGAATACGCGGGCCTTTATCCATAGGAAACAACGTTTGCATAGGTTCGAATTCTTCCCTTGTAGGACCGATTGTTATAGGGGAAAACACTGTAATAGGTGACAACGTCCTTGTGGGGCCTTACAGCGTAATAGGCGCGAACTGCACTATTGACGACAATGCAAAAATTCTTTCATCCTATCTTTTTGATTATGTCTCTATAGGAAAAGGCTCCAATATCTCAGGGTCAGTGGTTGCCGATGAAACAGCTGTAGGGGAAAAATGCAGCCTTGAAAACGGGACAGTGATCGGGCACAGAGTGACCATAGGAGATAACTCCACCATACATTCGGGAGTTAAAATATGGCCTGAAGTGATAATTGATAATGATTCCAGTATAGAGGAAACAATTGTTAACCTCAATTATGACACCTCACAGGAAGGGTCGTGAACAGGGCTTAAAAGCCGGGTTTCCAGGATCAGGTGCATATTTCCGGTAAAATGTGTTTTCATAGTTGTTTCGGGTTTAAAAAGGAGAACTTTTAATAAATGTTTTAATAAAAATATAATAAAGGGATTTTATCCTGAAGCAGTTCCGTCCTGTTATTCTTCATTCAGGACGGGCTATGATCATTTCCTTATTTTTTTCCTGTGTCCCTGTTTCAGGAAGGTCTATGATCGTTTTCTTATTTTTTCCTGTGTCCCTGTGTCGTTCAGTATATATTGTAAAAAGTAGTTTCTATTGTAAAAAGTAGTTTCCTTATACAGGATTATAGCTACTAAAAAATAATATAAGAGATTTCAATGGGCAGGTATAAAAAATGGTTTATAGGGTCGCTGCTTATCAGCGCAATATCAATTGCCCTGGTTACGTGCCTGACTTATAATTCGGAAACAATAGAAGCTCTGAGAGAGATTAGGCTGGAATATATCCTCGGAGCCGTGCTTCTCCATGCCTTCTCTTACCTTATATGGGGGCTTCGGATCCGGGCTCTGTGCAAAGCCCTTGGGCACAGGATAGGCATCCTCAAAGTTACTGAAATAGTTATTTCGAGCACCTTTGTGGCTGGAATTACTCCTTCTTCCGCAGGCGGAGAGTTCCTCAGAGTTCACAGTCTGAACAGGAACAGAATTCCCACTGGCAGAGCTACAGCAATCGTCGTGGGGGAACGTCTCCTTGATGCGATTTTCATCTTTTCCAGTCTGCCTTTCGCGTTTTACATTTTTGGAGACGTCCTTTCGGATTATAAGTTCGATGCGGTTTTCTTAACAGCAAACCTGCTTGTGTTCGTAATTTTTGTACTGGTTATTTACGGTGTCTGGAAACCCCAGAAAATGAAGCATATAACTCGCAGGATATCAGGGAAACTTGCTCCTTTTTTCGGGAAAAAAACCGATACAGCCATTTCACACCTTATGGAGCAGATAGACAGGGAAATAGATCATTTTCATGACAGTGTCAGAATCTTTTTCTCGGAAGGAAAAAAAGGGCTTCTCTGGGGAATTTTCTATACTTTTATCTTCTGGACCCTGGAGTTTACACTGCTCGTCCTGGTTCTCATGGGCCTTTCAAATACCCCTTCAATTCTAACCGCCTTTGCAGCCCAGGTTCTTCTGGCAATCATAATGATAATACCTGCAACCCCAGGGGCAAGCGGAGTTGCCGAACTGGGAGCGGCTTCTATCTTTTCTGTTTTTGTGGATTCATCAGTGCTGGGGATTACGGTACTCGCATGGAGAGCCCTGACATACCACATGAATCTTTTTATAGGAGGGATAATTAGCCTGAAAATGATTAAAGACGCTGACCTGATAAGTAAAATAAATGGAGACTGCCTGACCCGGAACAGTGAATAAGAGGATATATCCGTATTGCATAGAAACCGTTGTCAGCAGAGAGAATTCCTGCATCCGGACCAGTACAGATTTATATTTTATTCTCACAAAATTTATGTTATGCTGTCCAGAGAACTCGTCTTTGAAATTCTGAGAAAAAGTGTTCATCTGGTCTCAATTTTTATAGTCCTTATTTACGAGTTTTTTGGGAAAGACGCAATTCTCTGGGTGCTGATGGTCTTTCTTGTAACTGTCCTTTTCCTTGAATATCTCCGCCTCGAAAAAGGCATGAGGATTCCTTTTTTTTATATGATGTACAGGGAAGAGGAAGCAAACCGCCCTGGAGGTCACATCTATTTTGCCCTGGGAGCAATTGCAGCGATATCCCTCTTCAGCAGGGAAATTGCCTATGCCGCAGTCCTTATGACTACATTCGGAGACCTTGTTGCAGCCCTTATAGGAAAGTCTTACGGAAAAAGAAGGATTTTCAGAGAAACTTTTAAAAACGACAAATCCCTTGAAGGCTCAGTTTCCGAGTTTATCACAGATCTGCTGGTCGGGCTCGTTATAACTGGAAACCCAATTGTATCTCTTGTTATGGCTTTTATTGCAACCCTCACAGAAACCGCAGTAAACAGGATAGACGATAACCTTGTAATTCCAGTATTCTCCGGTTTTTCAGGGCAGATGACCCTGTTTTTGCTGGCATATTTATAACTCAAATGTAGTGAAAAATAGATCTTCTGGCTTGCCCACAGCCCGTTTTTTAAAAGAAGAATGAAAAAGAAGAAAAACAGGTTAAGAAAAAAGCAAAGTAATAAAAAAGGAAGGGGAGAAGGAGGGTTATGCTGCTTTTTCCTCCCCAGCTTCTCCCTGTGCCTGCGTAAGCCTTCTCATTTCCTTTATGCGCCTGGCTATTACTTCTGAAAGGTAAAGGATGAGAGCTGCAAGAAGCACGTGCATTTTCAGGCTAACCGGCTCATTTGACTCTTTTTGCGAGTTCTGCCTCGCGTCTTTCAGAAGAGAGGCTCTTGCTTCCTTTTCAGTATAGATCTTGCCCCCTGTTGCAACAATATAGGACTCAATATCCTTATTGTGCCCGACCTCGAGGTACTCAAGAGCATAATTTACTGCAAGGGGGTAGCCGGAGATGTCATGAATACCGATATTTACAGGGTTGACACTTGTTTCATATGTATTCCTTCCTGTGAGGGCGAGGTCAAGCTGGGCTCCGTTCAGTTTGAGCTGCGGAATTCCCTCATCGTACATAATAAGGGTAAGGTCGGAAGGGGTGCCGAGCCAGGTATCAGGGGCATCGACAACAGCGCCCACTTCTGCCTGTGGGTTTCCTATAGCCCAGTTAGCCGTGCCTGAAATAAGTTTGCTGTTTGACCCGTTGTACAGAACCGAAGACCATCGAACACCTCCTCCTTCCCCGTTATCCGTGGTAAAGGCTGCAACGCGCCCGAGTCCGAAACGCCATGTTGTAAGCACAGGTTGCCCTGTAATCGTGATAACAAGGCGTTCAGCTCCGGCTTTAGGGGTAACCTGGTTATATCCTGTAATACTCGCATTGGTGAGGTTCACACTTCTGGTGATGAAGTGGTCAGGGGAATATTCAAGAAGTGGATAGGTCCCGTTATACTCGGGTTCCTCTTCCTCAGTTTCGTCAGGAGCTTCTGCAGGCTCTTCAAATACGATGTTTGCCCTCTCCCCCATCTCTATATGTTGATAATTGCCTTCAAGCCCGATTTCCTGCATCAGCATTTCAGCATAGTAGTTCCGGGTCCTGTCAGCCTGTGATGGAGCAGAAGAGCGGATATGGATAAAATAAAGGTTCACACCCATGTCCTTCAGTTCCTGTGCAATCTGAACGCTCTGGCCATAGGACTCCTCAATCCCTCCGTCAGAGATTACAATAGCATCAAGCTCGCCATCTTCACTTTCAAGCATCTGTTTTGCAATGCCAAGCCCCTGGTCAAGAGAGGTCTGGGTTTCGTTAGTTGGAGTCAGCTTCGAGACTTTCTCTTTCAGGATTGCAACGTTATGAGGCAGCCCCATAAACACAAACCCGCCGGAAACATCATAAGCTGCGTTGCCGAATGCTATAACTGCAACATTTGCATCCTTCAGGTTGTCTTCTTCAAGGATCCTGACGGCATTTGAAAGGATATCTCCCTGAGTCTTGTGAGCAACTGTACTTGGAGATACATCCAGGAGAAGGATAAGATTTCTACCTCCCCTAAACTCGGAAGGCTTTGAAATCACAGGCAGGACTTCTTCAAGGGAAGAGTTAAGGTAGTTTCCATAGTTGTAAGCCCGGTCTCCTCCGACGACGATAAGTCCGCCTCCGTTGCTGACGTAATTTTTGATCTCCTTTATCTCAGCGTCGGAAAATGAGTTTATATACTGGTTGTCAAGAACAAGAACCTTACTATCTGTAATATTCCCTGCTCCGGGATAGCCGTTTGCAACCGAGACTTCATACAGATTGCTCAGGACTTTAGCCAGAGGGGAACCTGTCTCATTTGTGACAAGCGTGATTTCAGGTTTTGGTATCACATAAATGGACTTGAAGAATTCATTATTAATTTCTTTTAAATCCCCTCCGGATATATCACTGATCTTTACACTTATATTATGGGCGCCAAGCGTGGTAAAAGCCTGGTTAATCGGGATGGTATTATTCCTTGTATCCTGAGTAAACTGCCTGCTCTGGGAAATCTTTCCATCCACAAAAACTTCAAGGAAATAACTGACACTCTGTTCTGAAGCCTGGCGGACAACTATCTCAAACTCGTTCTGATTGTCCACAACCACTTTCTTATCCCCGAGTATCTCAACACTGAGGTCATTTGTTTCAAGCTCGGGCTGGACAAGGTAAACCGTGGTATTTGTGTCTTTTGCAAATTCCAGGGCTTCGGTCAGGTCCTTTCCGGAGTTGCTGTTCCCATCGGTAACAAGCACTATCTGGTTTCCAAGCCCGGAATACTGGGTCACAGCATCCCCGAGAGTGGTCTTTTCCCCGGTAAGCTGTACAAGAGCGGTCGGGGTTTTTGCCGTCAGGGATTCATACAGGTCAGTACCTGCCCCTTCAGGGAAAATCCCCATGCTTGCAGTCTGGTCCTGAACAAGCACAATCGAAGGGTCTTCTTCACTGACAGTCCTGGTAACCGTTGTATAGGGCGAAGCCAGGGCAAGGATAAGGAGAAGGGAAACAAGTACTCTCCATTCCACAAGTTTCGTTTTCGTTTTCCGCAGTAGATAAAAGCCTGCAATAATGACCGGAATAATAAGCAGAAGCATCTCAGGGCTTTCAAGGGCTATGTTCACAGTTCACCCCTCCCGCGGACGATAAGGATTTCAAGCAGCATAAGCAGGAACAGGATTCCTATAAGATAATTGGTAATCTCGTTTCTTGCAGTATAGGTCTCGGACTTCATGGTTTTGGGCTCATCATTTTCAAGTGAACGACTGATAAGTTCCGAGGAGTCCACTGTGGTATTTGATTCCCTGTCATCATACATATTGACTGCAATCCTCTTGCCTGATACTTCGTATATCCCCACTTCGTCGTAAAGCAAACTGTTTGCTGTCAGGGTTTTTGAGGGAGTCCGGATTTCCTCGGTTTTTGAAAGGGAAGTGACCGTACCTGCTTCAAGGTTGTACTCTGAGATGTCACCAATTCCTCCGAGCCATTCAACAAGCTTTATCCAGAAAACCGGGTATTCAGGCAGGTTATGGAAGTTGTTCCAGGCACCGTCTCCGAGCTCGTCATTAAGACCCATATAAAATATGGTTCCCTTACCTGTCTGCCAGTAGCTTAGTAGAGGTATGCCGCTTTCCGTGGCTACGAGGGTTGTGGAACCTGTCCTTTCCGTTGCGTTCATATATCTGCGTACTGATATTTCTTCACTTTTCATATCTTCCGTGATGCTGCTTTTGAGAGTTTCTTTAACTTTAAGCCCGTTTTCTGCCTCTTCTACTCCAAGAGGCTTTACAGGCAGGAGTTTAACAAGGCCAACCTCGGTTTTCTCCGGGGAAAGGGCTTCGCTTGCAATAAAGACTGCATTTCCTCCGTTCCGCACGTAAGTTTCTATTTTATCCACAGAGCTGTTGGCAATGGGGTTCTGTTTCTGGGCAAGCACAACCAGTGTATAGCTGTCAAGGGCAGAAGGCAGAGACTTCCGAATTTCAAGATCAATATTCGGGACCAGGGAAAGTGCTGTTTTTGAAGGCAGCTTCCCATTATCCGTGACATAGAGGATATGCTGTCCGGAAGTGTCCGGAATGGAGATATAGGCTTTGTTGTCAACGTCCAGGCTATCATCAACATTCAGGCTGATTGTGGTGGTGCCGGGACCCAGGTTTGCAAGTTTGAACTGGTTTGTGCCGCCTGCAGGGACGTCAAGGGTAAAGGACTTTGAAGCATTTCCAGAAGTCCCTCTTCCGGTCATGATTTCAACGGTTTTACTTTCGCTCCTGTAGTTTTTAACCACGCCCGTATAACCGTATTCTCCGTCAACGGCTTCAATCCACCCATTAATGATCCCTATATTTTCCGCGGGCTTTCCGACCTTTATGAAATTAACCTTAAGCCCGTAGGACTCAGCCAGGTTTTTGGAGGCTACAGGGTCATCCCCTACCCAGTTAGTAAAGTCTGAAATGACAATAATCCTGCCCCCTTCTTCAGAGAGGAGGCGCATACCTGTAGTAACGGCTGCAGACAAATCGGCAGTACCGGCTCCGGGTTTGACCTTATTGAAAATGTCTTCAGCAGCTGAAGCGCTTCCGCCTTCAAGGGCAAGCTGGGGGATGTTGGAAGCAAGGATTATGCTGTTTTTTTTGCTAACATAGCCGTCGGCAATTCGAACAGCATCTTCAAAACGGGAATCTACCTGCATGCTTGCCGAAGTGTCAAGTACAAGTACGGTATGCTCTCCGCTAAGAGGCTCTTCTGAAGTATAATAGTAACCAGCCGCTCCAATGGAAAGTAGGATCAGCATAAGGAGCTGGATCAGGAAAAGTGGGTCACGAACGACTTTTGTGAGAGAAGCATAAACCCGTTTTCGTTCCCTGTCAAGCTTGAGGACAAACATCAACGAGGGAATAGAAAGCACTGCTGGCTTCGGGCGGAGCATGTAAATAATTATAAGCGGGATGACACTCAGGAGAGCGGCAAGAGCAAGGGGGTTTTGAAAAGGCATTTTTAGCGTCTCCTTCTCCTGATAGTATTGTAGAAAGCATTAAAAACAGGAGTGTCGGTTGTAAAGGTATAGAACTCGGCTCCGACCTTCATGCAGGTCTTTTTAATTCTTGCACTGTGGTCGTCAAGCTTTCTGGTGTAGCGTTCCTTGAAATTATCACTGATATAAGTCCTTATTTCCTCTCCTGTCTCAAGGTCTACAAGCTTGCTGTTTCCCTGAAGAGGGAGCACTTTTTCCGTGGGGTCAAGAACCTGGATCACGATAAGGTCGTGGTCGGAAAGCCTGTGAAGAGCTGTTTCTATTGCCTCAGGTTCCTGCATGAAGTCCGAGATAAGGATCACAAGCGACCTGGACTTGATTTCCCGGCTGTACTTTGTAACTGCTTCCCCGATAGAAGTCATTCCGGACAGTTCAAGTTCGCTCAGTCGGTCAATTGCCCGCATAAGGTTTTTTCTGCCCCTGCTGGGTTTATTTATCTCAATCTCATCCGTAAAAGTGGATATGGCAAACCTGTCATTGTATTTGGTCACCATATAAGCAAAACCCGCAGCAAGCATGGCAGAATATTCGAATTTTGAAGTCCCCTTCTCAGGATAGTCCATACTTTTGCTGGCGTCCAGAAGGATATGGGTTGTAAGGGTTTTTTCTTCCTCAAACTGCCTTACATAGAGCTTCTCAGTCCTCGCATAAGCCTTCCAGTCTATATCTTTCAAAGCGTCGCTTGAGTCGTATTCCCTGAACCCGATAGTATCTATGCCGTGTCCGCTTCGGGTTGACGGACGGTTTCCGGCATAGACCGTGGATACCCTCTTCCGCACCGAAAAGGTAAAGCGGTCAAGCTGCTTGAAAAAGTCCGTTTCGATTTTTTGTTTTGTGCGAGTCATTCTGGATCGTCAGCCGAAAAGCCCGGTTCTGCCGGACCTGGAAAACCTTTCTGGTTTTTATTTTTTTCCTGCATCCTGTACGGTTGTATTTTAAGAACCTGCTCAATTACAGTCCTTTCAGACTCCGATATCCCGGAAAATTCCATTCATCTAATTTCTTTGCCTGTTTTATTTAACCTTCTTAATAATTTCTTCGATAGCCTGATCAGGTGTCATCCCGCTTCTTTCTGCTTCAAAAGTCAGGATCAGCCTGTGGCGGAGGACAGGGTAAGCCATGTAGTCAATATCCTCTTTGCTCACGAAGTTCCTGCCCTGTATAAGGGCTCTTGCCTTTGCTGCAAGAATGAGTCCAATGGATGCACGCGGAGAAGCCCCGTACTCAATGTGTTCCTTATCTTTGCGGGTCATTGACACAATAGAAAGGACGCGCTGCTTGAGTTCTTCTGAAATGGGGACCTGACGGGTAAGTTTTTGCAAATCGAGAAGTGTGGATTTGTCCAGCCCCTTGGTGATCTTCGGGGTTTCGGACTTCGTATATCGGTTTATGATCTCCATTTCTTCTTCAAAGGATGGATAGTCTACAAGGATCTTCAAGAGGAAACGGTCTAACTGGGCTTCGGGAAGGGGATAGGTCCCCTCCATTTCTATGGGGTTC
>Ga0265294_10003678_pt1 | contig 19465 bp, 18 predicted proteins | sample MunlanPumphouse3_FD_192504 | JGI IMG/M metagenome (GOLD analysis project Ga0265294, IMG submission 192504) | Groundwater microbial communities from a municipal landfill in Southern Ontario, Canada - Pumphouse #3 | ecosystem: Environmental > Aquatic > Deep subsurface > Groundwater | place...
CCCATTTGAAGCCGGCGCCAACTTAATAGCAGAAAGTAATCATACTTGGAAAACAAAAATAAATACAGGGTTTAAACAAAAAAAAGTATCGGGCCGGATGAGCGCTTTTCGCAACTCGTCTGATGGTTTTGGCGGCGACGGCAAATCACCGTATGCTGCAAAATATGAAGATGAAGGCGCTCAGTTAAAAGTGGGTTATCAACCTACCCGGCAGATTGATTTAAACTTGAATGGACGCTATTTCAGACATGAGACCTTTCATCCAAAGGAATCGATGAACGTGAAGCATCCTCTCACTCACACTTTTTCCATAGGAGCAAATGCCGGATATGCTTCTGCGGACAAAAGAATAAAGACAAGCTTGAGTACACACTTCTCCCAATACTATGATTTTGACATACTGGAAAAGAAAAAAAACCAGGCAAAGAAAAGCAATACGGCCAGTTTTTTATCCGGTCGCTGGTTAAACACGTTTACACCGGATGAAAAATGGGAATTCGTAGGCGGAGCGGAATATAACCATGAAGAAACTTTTGCAACAAAAACCTTGGGGGCGGAACCCGTTACAAAATCATTAGACGATGTAAATCTTTTTGCGCAGGCCGATTATAAAACATGTCCCCGTTTTAATATCGTTACCGGGTTACGCTATACTTATAACAACCAGTTTAAATCGGCGTTAACGCCGAAAATTGCTTTCATGTACCGACTGAAAAACGTGAAATTGCGTGCCGACGCAGGTGCGGCTTTCCGGGCACCAAGCATTAAAGAGCTCTATTACAATTTTGATCATCAGGGGATGTTTTGGGTATACGGTAATCCCGAACTGAAAGCGGAAAAAGGATTATACAACTCATTGTCGGCAGAATACGGGAAGAGCGGTTTGAATGCTTCAATATCCGTTTATCACAACAGAATAAGGAATAAAATTACCCAATACGAAGTTGTCAACACATCAGGGCAACGCGAGCTTTATTACAAGAATGTAAGCAGTGCCACGCTACGAGGAATAGATGCAAATATATCTTTCGGATTGTTGCGGGAACTATTCCTCAAAGCGAATTACAGCTTTTGCGATGCTCGGGACAACTCAACAAGGCTGCAAATTCCGGGAAACGTACAACACAGCTCCACACTCTCGGCCACGTGGAGTGGAAAAATAGCACAAAGCCCGTTTTCATTACAATTTGCCGGCAGATTAAGTTCACCTAAAATATATCAGGAAAAAGCGACAGACAATGCCGGAAACGAAACCATAAACACCGTAAAGTCAAAACCTTTTTCGGTATGGAAAATAGTACTGGTAAAACCGTTTGTAATTCAAAACCACACAGTGGAACTCACAGCCAAAGCAGACAATATTTTTCAATTCAGGGAACCATCGTTCGTTAACCCCGGACGACAATACCTGATAGGGTTACGATATGCTTTTTATTAAATAGTATCACAATAAAAAAACAAACAAATGGAAAAAACAATCTTTTTTTTAGCCATCGCGGTGATGGCGTTAAGTGCTTGCAGTAAAGAAGAACCCGACCCTAAGCCCGTTGTCGGAGAAACAAAAGAAGTGCAAATTGATGCTACTTCAAACACGGTTTGGCATTATTTTGCTTTTGCCGAAAACAAAATAGTTGGCAGTGAGGAAGAATCTGTTGATAATAACGCCAAATGGGGGGCACGGAAAGATTGGGATGTGGCATTTTGTAAGTATCATATCCGTACGAATAGCGGCGCATTTACGAAGGCAAACGCACAAGGAGGCGTATATATTTTCAAAACGAAAGAAATGGAAGGACATGTATATGTGTACGACGACGCAAACAGTTCCTATGAAAAAATAAACTCAGTTCCTGCCGGAATTACATTTGCTACCGATACAGAGAAAGAGTTTAAACAGATGGGCGGAATCATTCTGAAACGCATTCAATCCGAAGCATCTTCCGTTACATTCAAAATGAAACTGATGGACAAAGAAAAGGATATCTGGGGTAAAGAAATGCCACCCGTTTACCTGAAAGCTCCGCTTTGTCTGTTCCGTTCTGCCGACGGTAAAAAAGTATATAAAGTGCATTTCAAAGAGTATTTAAATGCTGACGCGGTTTCGGGACATATCACGTTACGTTACGCAGAGATAGAATAACACCAAATTAACTAATTTAGAAAAATATTTATTTATCAAATGACAACAATGAAAATACAAAAAATAATGATCGCTTGTCTGATCCTTTTGGTGTTCGGATATGCGTCGTTACAGGCAAAAAATGCCTTGGTCGTTATTGCCCACGGTTCTCCTTCTGAAAAATGGAACGCGCCTGTGCTGTCGCTTGAAAACGAAATGAAAGATATTCTGAAAGAACGGAATATTTCCGGCTTCGATTATGTCAGGGTGGCTCTGATGGAATTTACCGAACCCACGATTGCATCCGTGATAAAAGATTGCGAAAATGAAGGAATAGACCGCATATATGCCGTTCCTTTGTTTATCGCTCCGTCCGGACACTCGGAAAACGATGTGCCGAATATATTGGGCATTAAATACGATGCGCAAATGATCGATGAGTTGAAGAAAGAAGGTACCCCTTTGGTAAATACTCATATACCGATTACTTTGGGCCCTGTCTTATCGTATCACTCCATCATTAAGGAGATTATACTCGACAGAGTAAAAGAAATGTCAACCCGGGCCGATGAAGAAGCACTGGTGTTACTTGCTCATGGATCGCCTGATTATCAATTTTTTTGGACGAAAATGATTACAGAGGCAGGACACTATATATTGGGTAAAACCGGTATCCAATATTTTGATTATGCTTTTGTAGAAGTGGGACAATCTTTCAACGAAAAAGCGCTGCCCGCAATCATACAAGCCGGAGAAAAAAAGAAGAAAGTATTGGTGCAGGGAATTTATCTTTCTTCGGGTGTGAAACGAATGGCTGAATATGCCGAAGAAAAAATAAAATACAAAGGGCAGGACAGTCTGATTGCCTATTCTGTTCCGACAAATACCGTTTATGGAAACTACGGCTTGTTGCCGGATGCCGGTAAAAGAATTAGCTACTGGGTTGTGGACAGAGCCGAAGAATGGTTGAGCAGATAAGGGATTCATCACAACGAACGAAACCGTGCTGATCGTTACTCACCTCCTGTCGGAACGGCTTTCCAGGTAGCGGATCAACACCTCGCTTTTTTCTTTCTCCATCTTTAACTGCTCGATGTTCAGAAGAAGAGAGGAGAGCTCGAAGGATTGTGCGATTCCTTTCCTGGAAACCTCGCTGAGGGGAACGGTGATGGTGCGCTTGCCTATAAACTGTACGGTAACAGGATCATCCTGAAAAGTGTATATAAACTGTGCAACGCCATTTTCATCCTTTCCGCTGTATCGTACGATCTCGTAGCCTCTGTCCAAGGTGTTAAAACGATAGTTCAACCCATCAGATGTCACGGGAAGCGTTTCTGCAAAACTTCCGTCACGGGAGGTGACTCTGATGTGATTGTGCTTGATGCTACTGTCCGAAAGGATGCTTTCGATGAACAATACGCCCTTCTCCCGCACCCCCGAACGCAACCCGTTGCGTTGAAGGGAGGAGTGGTGGGGATATACTTTTGGATAGTACTCGCCAAACTCCTGATACCGGCTGTCCCTTACAAAATCGAATTTGGTCAGCATCTCATTGAGCAGAGCATAATTTACGTGCAACATGGAATCACAGAAAACGATGTTTCGCCTGTTCTCGGCCATCCGCACCTCCTGCATCAGCTCAAACCCGGCTTTGATCTCATCAAAAGATTCAGGATAGAGGATCTTTATGCTGTCAATCTTCAGTTTAGCCAGCGGATAATTTCCGCTTTTGTAGGCTCTGTCGGCATCCGAAAGATACTCTTTTGCGCCGTTACCTTTTCCGGTACAGGAGAAACATAACTGCAGGATCAGCAACAGGAAAATGGGATGAACCGTAAACCGCATATTCAGAAATGAAATTTCAACGTACAAAAAATAACCCTTTTAGCCACGTACAGATAGACAAAATTACAAATATATTCCGCATAAAAAGAGGCTTTCAGGCACAATTATTGTAATTTTGCAATTTGTAACAGATTATTGGCCCTCCCCAAGCTGCATTGCCGGGAGCCGTCGATATCAATGAAAAGGTTCCTTTAGTTATGAATATATCTCAGGAAGAGATACAGGCATATATTGATACACCGCTTTTCAGGCTGATCTCCCGTGCTGCGGATGAGATGCAGTTAGAGTGTTATCTCATTGGCGGTTTTGTACGCGATTTCTTTTTGTGCCGGCCCTCGAAAGATGTCGATGTAGTGGCCATCGGCAAGGGCATCGAACTGGCAGAGTCGGTAGCCCGCAAGCTGGGAAGGCATACCCGGCTGACACTCTTTAAGAACTTCGGTACCGCCCAGATCAAACACAAGGATGTGGAGATCGAATTTGTGGGCGCCCGGAAGGAATCCTACCGGAGCGACTCGCGAAAGCCCATTGTGGAAGACGGAACACTCGAAGATGATCAGCGGCGGCGCGATTTTACCATCAACGCCATGGCCTTCTGCCTGAACAGAGATCGTTTTGGCCAGCTGCTCGATCCGTTCAACGGCCTGCAGGACTTGGAGGATCTGATCATCCGCACACCGCTCGATCCCGACATCACCTTCAGCGACGACCCGCTGCGGATGATGCGTGCCGTACGTTTTGCCGCACAGCTGGGCTTCGATATCTACCCCGATACGTTCGACGCCATTGTGCGCAACCGGGAGCGCATCGGCATTGTCTCCATGGAGCGTGTGACCGATGAGCTGAACAAGATCATTCTCTCACCCAAGCCCTCGATAGGTTTTATCCTGCTGGAGAAAACAGGACTGCTGGAGATCATTTTTCCCGAGCTGATCGCGCTGAAGGGTGCCGAAACGAAAGAAGGGGTAGGGCACAAGGACAACTTTTACCATACCCTCTCGGTGCTGGATAACATTGCCAGGCAGACCGACCATCTCTGGCTGCGCTGGGCGGCACTGCTGCACGATATTGCGAAGCCGGTGACCAAACGATGGGACCCGAAGCAGGGGTGGACCTTCCACAATCATGATTTTATCGGGGAGAAGATGATCCCCGCCATCTTCCGCAGGATGAAACTGCCCCAAAATGAGAAGATGAAATATGTACAGAAGCTGGTCTCCCTGCATATGCGGCCCATGCAGCTGGTTGAAGATGAGGTGACTGACTCGGCCATACGACGGCTGTTGTTTGACGCCGGTGATGATATCGAAGAGCTGATGACCCTCTGTGAGGCTGACATCACGTCCAAGAACCCGGAGAAGGTGAGACGCTTTCTTGGCAATTTTCGGATCGTCCGCCGCAAACTGCAGGAGATAGAGGAGAAGGACCGTGTACGCAATTTCCAGCCGCCGGTCGATGGAAATGAGATCATGGAGTTGTTCGCACTGCCGCAGGGACGTGTGATCGGCTTGCTGAAGGCAGCCATCAAGGAGGCCATCCTCGATGGCGAGATCCCCAATGAACATGATGCCGCCTATCGTTTTATGCTGGAGAAAGCAGAGGAGATGGGCCTGACGCCGGTGAAGGAGAGGTGAAAAAAAACCTCTTTCGACTTGTATTCTGCAATAATTTATATTACTTTGCACCCTAATTTGGAATAAACAGATTCACTCACAGTTTGCTTTTCGTTTTTCGAAGCTCTTATGTCGAACAAAAAAAAAGTATCTGCAGCCCGTTTCCTGAATGCAAAGATCACGTCTACCATCAGCATCACCCTGGTTTTGGTGCTCTTGGGCGTGACCCTGTTGATCCTTTTCATGGGGAATGGATTGTCGAAATATGTAAAGGAGAATATGAGCTTCAATGTCATGCTCTCCGCCAATGTTACTGATACACAGATTAGTGCCATACGTAAGCAGCTCGATGCACAGCCTTTTGTGCGGTCATCGCGCTTTATCAGTAAAGAGGAAGCGAAAGAGCAGCTCATCAAAGAGCTGGGTGACGATCCGGAGGAGCTGCTGGGATATAACCCTGCACTGGATTGTATTGAGATCTTCCTGCACTCCGCATATGCGAACAGCGACAGCATCGCCGTAATCAACAAGGTGATCCGTCAGCAGAGCAATGTGACCGATCTGTTGTACCAGCAGGAAGCGATTGATCTCATCAACAACAACCTGTCGACGGTGATGACCGTGTTGCTGGTGCTTGCCGTTGTGCTGCTCTTCATCTCTTTTACGCTGATCCGCAACACCATCCGGTTGAGTGTCTATTCAAAACGGTTCATCATTCACACCATGAAGCTGGTGGGTGCTACCGGCAGCTTTATCCGGAAACCGTTTGTCGTAAACAATATCTACACGGGCATCCTTGCCGGAATCATGGCCGACGGGATCATCATGGGGCTGATCACCTACTTCAGCAAAGAGTATGTTTCGATCGAACCCATTCTCTCGGGTAGCGATCTGACGATTATCTTCTCGGTGGTGGTGCTGCTCGGCGTGTTGATCTCCACTCTTGCCACCGCTTTTGCCGTGAACAGGTATGTGAAAATGAGATCGGATCAACTGTATTATGTGTAAAAAAATCAGATAGATGTCACAGAAAAATATTGCTTTACGTAAAACCAATTTGATCATTTGCGGCATCGCCGTCCTGATCATCATTGTCGGTTTCCTGCTGATGACAGGAGCAGCCTCCACCGCAGAAGGAGGATTTGAACCCGATATCTTCAGTGTCAGAAGAATCAAAGTAGCTCCCGTTGTGGTTCTCTCGGGCTTTGTGCTGATGATCGTTGGAATTCTTTATCCTGCAAAAGATACCAGCAACAGGGAAAAAAAACATTCGTGACAGCGATTGCCTGCAAACATTATTTTCATGACAATTATTGAAGCAATCATCCTTGCCGTAGTGGAGGGCCTGACCGAATTTCTCCCCGTTTCCTCCACCGGACATATGATCATTACGCAATCACTGCTGGGGATGGAAAGCAGCGAGTTTGTAAAAGCCTATACCGTAATCATTCAGTTTGGGGCGATTCTCTCGGTCGTCGTTCTTTACCGGAAACGTTTTTTTCGGCTGAACCCCGTAAGGGAGATCAACAGAGAACAGCTCTCCGGCATGTCGCGGTGGCAGCGGACTTTTCTCTATCTCACACGGTTTGTGCAGAAGTATGATTTCTACTGGAAGCTCTTGATCGCCATCCTTCCGGCTGCCGTGATCGGCCTGCTGCTGGGTGATCTGATTGATGCGATGCTGGAAAGCGTAACCGTGGTGACGGTGATGCTGGTGATCGGCGGCCTCTTGATGCTGTTTGTGGACAGATGGTTTAATCATCCCGCCCGCAACCAGTCGATGAGCTGGCAGAGAGCCGTGAAGATCGGATGCTTCCAGTGTATCGCCATGATCCCCGGCGTATCCCGCTCAATGGCCACCATTGTAGGAGGAATGGGGACAGGACTCAACAGGAAGAATGCTGCCGAGTTCTCGTTTTTTCTGGCCGTACCCACCATGGCAGCTGCAGCCGGCTATAAGATGTACCAGCTCTTCAAAGATCCGGTGCAGATTGAAATGCTCCACGATAACCTGTGGTTGCTGTTCATTGGCAATTTAGTGGCTTTTCTGGTGGCCATGGTTGCCATACGCTTTTTCATCGATTTCCTCACCAGGTATGGTTTCAAGGCTTTCGGTTTCTATCGCATCATTGTGGGAGGTACCCTGCTCATCCTGCTCGTGTCAGGAGTGAGTATAAGCATGTGAGTCTATGATGGATTTTATTGAAGGGGAGGTTTTATATATCGATAAACCGCTTCACTGGACTTCGTTCCGTGTGGTACGCGTGGTGCGTGCCAAATTGTGCCAGAAATTGAAGATCCGAAAACTGAAAGTGGGGCATGCCGGCACGCTCGATCCTCTGGCTACGGGGGTCATGACCATCTGCACCGGTAAGATGACCAAACAGATGGAACGGCTGCAGGCCGAGAAAAAAGAGTATCTTGCCACGATCCGCCTCGGTGCGACCACCCCCTCTTTCGATCTGGAAACGGAGATCGACGCGGAATATTCCACCAATCATCTCACTCATCAGTCGGTAGAAGAGGCGTTGAATCGTTTCATCGGTGAGATCCGGCAGGTCCCTCCTCTCTATTCGGCAGTGAAGGTGGATGGCAAAAGAGCCTATGAACTGGCTCGCAGAAACGAAGATATTGAACTTAAACCCAAGTTATTGGTTATAGATAGTATCGAAATGGTTGCGTGTGACCTGCCCGATATCACCATCCGTGTAGTTTGCAGTAAAGGTACTTATATCAGGGCTTTAGCCCGCGATATCGGTGAGGCGTTGCAATCAGGAGCGCACCTCACCGGGCTGACCCGTACCCGTGTGGGGGAGATTACCCTTGCTCACTGCCTGAAAATGGAAGAGCTAGACCGTTTTCTGGATGAACAGATCGACTTGACCAATTAGGAGAGAAAAATATTTACTTTTCATATGAAACTTTCGCAATTCAAATTTCATTTGCCGGAAGAACTCATCGCAAAGCATCCTGCTGTTCATCGTGATGAGGCCCGGTTGCTGGTGGTACACAAAAAAACCGGCACCCTGGAGCACAAAGTGTTCAAGGATATCCTGGATTACTTCCGGGAAAAAGATTTTTTCATTTTTAACGACACCAAAGTCTTTCCCGCAAGGCTCTTCGGAAACAAGGAAAAAACCGGCGCTAAGATTGAGGTTTTCCTGCTGAGGGAACTGAATCCTGACCAGCATTTATGGGACGTACTGGTGAACCCGGCACGGAAGATACGGATCGGTAATAAATTGTATTTCGGCGAGAACGAAGAACTGGTGGCAGAAGTGATCGACAACACCACCTCCCGGGGACGTACCCTCAGATTCCTCTACGACGGCCCGTACGACGAGTTCAAAAGACAGTTGTTCGCCATCGGCGAGACACCCATCCCGGAATACCTGGAACGCAGCGCCGAGCCGGACGATGTGGTGAGGTACCAGAACATCTTTGCCCGTCATGAGGGTGCCGTGGTGGTTCCCGCCGCCGGCCTTCATTTCAGCCGTGAACTGATGAAGCGGATGGAGATCAGGGATATTGAGTTCGGATATCTGACGCTCCATAACGGTCTGGGGGCATACCGCATGATCGACGTGGAAGATCTCACCAAACACAAAATGGAATCGGAACAGATGATCATCACGGAAGATCTTTGCCGACGGGTGAACCAGACAAAAGATGAGGGACGCAACATCTGCGCCGTCGGCACATCCGTACTGCGGGCGGTAGAAACGACTGTGAGCACCGACGGACACATCAAGCCCAAAGATGGATGGACCAACAAATTTATCTTTCCTCCCTATGATTTCACCCTTACCAACAGCCTGATCACCAATTTTCACCTGCCTTTTTCCACCTTGCTGATGATGGCCTGTGCCTTTGGCGGGTACGAGATGATCATGGACGTCTACGAAGAGGCGATCAAGGAGAAATATCTGTTTGGGGCATATGGGGATGCAATGCTGATCATCGATTGAAGAGAAAGCAATGGAAACGGGAGTTGGTTCCCTCATTTTAGCACTGGGTTCCAATCTGGGAGACAGAGAGCAGCATCTTGAAACTGCACTCAGAAAAATTGAGGAGCGGATAGGGAGAATCAGTTCCCTTTCCGCTCTTTACCATACCCGCCCTGTTGGATTTATCTCTCCCCATGAGTTTGTGAACTGTGTTTGCGAAGTATATAGCAGTCTCGATATTTTTACAGTATTCGCAATCACGCAAGAGATTGAATATGAAATGGGAAGGATACAGAAAAGCGTTGATGGAAAGTATGCTGACCGGCTGATCGATATTGATCTGATTCTCGCGGGCGAACTGATCCTGGAAACGCCTGAATTGACCATTCCGCATCCCCGTTTTCATCAGCGCGACTTTGTGCTCACACCTCTGTGTGAAATTGTGCCGGAGCGGATTCATCCCGTGATGGGAAAAACCATCCGTCAGCTGAAACAGGAGCTGGGAAGAACGGAGGCACATCCATAAGGGGACTTTCTCTCCTTCTTTTCTCTATGCTGTTTTTCAGCCATTTCCGTTGGCAAAGTATGTGTTTGACTTTTGTTTACAAAAATTAAGACAAATCGGTCATATTCAACGGTCAGGTATGCCAAAAATAGGGAAAAATGTAGCATATTTGTAACGAATTATTTCTTGAGTTTTTGGGTATGGCAATCTTCGGCAAAAGTTATGAGTATTACCTGGGTTATGCATTGAGTGGGGGAGGAGCCAAAGGGTTCGCCCACCTGGGTGCATTGAAGGTGCTGGAAATGTATGGTTTGAGGCCCGATGTGATTGCCGGTACCAGTGCCGGTGCACTGGCAGGGGTTTTGTATGCCGACGGATATCATCCCGATGAAATTGTGGATCTCTTCCGAAAGAGGGAGTTCAAAGAGTTCGTGGCGTTCACTTTTCCCCGGACCGGTTTCCTGAAAAGTACCGGACTACATACATTCCTGAAAAAAAACCTGAGAGCCAGGCATTTCGAGGAGCTGCAAATACCGTTCTATGCCGTCGCAACCGACTGGGAACGGGCTCGCACCGTCATCTTCTCAAGCGGTGATAATCTGGTGGATGCGGTGGTAGCCTCCTGTTCGGTTCCCATTGTGTTTAACCCGCAGATGATCGATGGCGTTCCTTATGTGGACGGCGGGATCCTGAAAAATTTTCCGGTCTCCGTGATCCGGAAAAAAAGCCGCTATGTGATCGGCGTGAATGTCTCCCTGATGATACCTCCCGTTGAAAAAGACAATTTACGCACCATGATGGAGAGGACTTTTAGCCTGATGTCAAATGCCAACACGCTGATCGATAAATCCTATTGCGATATTCTGATTGAGGCCACCGGTTTGGAAAAATTTTTCATGTTTGATTTGCACAATCAGAATCTGATCATGGAGGCGGGGTATCATGCTGCTTCCCTCAAAATGAGCGATAAAGAGTCGCTGGAGATCGTAAGAAGGTGTCACCGGCACTACCAGCTTGCGGAAAAGGTGAAGGCTCACCTCAGCCTGATCGGTGGCCACGGGGCCATCCGGAAAAAACAAAATCACTCGAATGAACAATAAGTTGTTTATCTATCAACTGCTGCCCCGGTTGTTCGGGAATAGAAATGCCGCGAATCGTCCAAACGGCTCTTTGCAGGAAAACGGATGCGGTAAATTCAATGACGTCACCGACAAGGTCCTGCGTCAGCTGAAGAGCGACGGATACACCCACATCTGGTATATCGGCGTGCCGGCGCATGCCTCGGCGACGGACTATACGTTGTACGGTATCCCGAGGCAATATCCGGAGATCATCAAGGGTAAGGCGGGCTCTCCCTACGCCATACGCGATTATTATGATGTGGATCCCGACCTGGCAGTCGATGTGACGGCCCGGATGAAAGAGTTTGAAGAGCTGGTTGACCGTACGCACAAGGCTGGTTTGAAAGTGATCATGGATTATGTGCCCAACCATGTGGCCCGCAATTACTGCTCTGTGGCCAAACCCGACGGGGTCAGGGACTTTGGAGAGGAGGATGATGTGTCGGTCGCTTTTTCACCCCAAAACAATTTTTATTATCTTCCCGGTCAATCCTTAAAGATACAGCTTTCTCCCGATAAGCGAACCAATTTCTCCTACCGCGAATTCCCTGCCAGGGCAACCGGAAATGACTGTTTCACCCACACACCCACCTCTTACGACTGGTATGAGACCGTGAAGCTCAACTACGGGGTGGATTATCTCAACGGGAAGGCTGCCTGTTTTGATCCCGTGCCGGATACCTGGCGGAAGATGAGGGACATCCTCCTGTTTTGGGCAGGAAAGAAGGTCGACGGCTTCCGGTGTGATATGGCGGAGATGGTGCCGCTGGCGTTCTGGCAGTGGATCCTTCCGCAGATAAAAGAGTGCTATCCCGGGATCATTTTTCTGGCGGAGATCTACAGCCCGTCGACCTATCGTGATTTTCTGGGAAATCAGCTCTTCGACTACCTCTACGACAAAGTGGGGCTTTATGATGTGCTGAGAGAGGTGTCATGCGGCTACAGGCCTGCATCTGACATCACTTTCGCCCTGAACGGGGTGGGGGATATCCAAAAGAAGATGCTCAACTTTATGGAAAACCACGACGAACAGCGTCTGGCTTCCGATTTTTTCCTGAAGGAGGGCCATAAAGGAAAAGCTGCCATGATCGTCTCCTGTGCCGTCAACACCAACCCGGTGATGGTATTTGCGGGACAGGAGCTCGGAGAGAGAGGGATGGACCGTGAAGGGTTCAGCGGGGCGAACGGCCGCACCACCATCTTCGACTACTGGTCGGTCGATACTCTCCGCCGGTGGCACCACAACGGCAAATGGGATGACGACCTGCTCACACCGCAGGAAAGGGAGCTGCAGAGATTCTATCGGCGCCTCATCTGCCTCTGCAATGAGGAGAAGGCGCTCTCGGACGGCTTGTTCTATGACCTGATGCCGGCCAATTATGAGAATCCTGATTTTGACTCCACAAAGCTGTTCGCCTTCCTGCGGGGCTATGAAGAGGAACTGTTGCTGGCTGTGGTCAATTTCGACCACTCACCAAAGGAATGTACCCTTAGGATCCCGCCACATGCTTTTTCCTTTTTCGGGGTGTCTAACAGCGGTGAAGGCGAACTGACCCCATTGCTGCAAAAAGAGGGAGAAACCCTGCTTTTCTCTTTCTCCTTTCCCTATCGGTTCAGATTGGATGGCTGCACAGGAGAAATTTACCGCGTGACTTTTTTGTGAATTATTCACTATATTGCCATTTGTTTTTGTACTTTTGTCTACATATTCACGCTTCACAGGGAGAAGAGTCACATAAACAAACAGATAGATCTTTTTTCAAATTACTACAGCATGCAGGAGAGACCATTTAAAATCTTTTCGGGGACGAAATCACGCTATTTCGCTGAAAAGGTATGTAACAGCTTGGATTGCCCCCTGGGCAACATGATCATTGAACACTTTGCCGACGGTGAGTTTGCCGTCTCCTACGAGGAATCCATACGGGGAAAACAGGTATTTCTCATCCAGTCCACTTTCCCCAACTCCGACAACCTGATGGAGTTGCTGCTGATGATCGATGCAGCCAAACGTGCTTCCGCAAAGTCAATCGTGGCGGTCGTCCCCTATTTTGGATGGGCCCGGCAGGACCGCAAAGACAAACCGCGCGTCAGCATTGGGGCGAAGCTGATTGCCGATATGTTGGCGGCAGCAGGAATCAACAGACTGATCACGATGGACCTGCACGCCGACCAGATACAGGGTTTTTTCAATGTGCCGGTCGATCACCTCTATGCCTCAGGGGTATTTGTGGAGTATGTGAAGCAGCTTGACCTGGAGAATACGGTGATCGCCACACCCGACGTGGGAGGCACCAAGCGGGCCAGTGCCTACTCCAAGTTTCTGGGATGCCCTATGGTGATCTGCTACAAATTGCGCAAAAAAGCCAATGAAATCTCCGACATGCAGATCATCGGTGATGTGAAGGGGATGGATGTGCTGCTCATCGACGATATTGTGGATACGGCAGGCACCATCACCAAAGCAGCCGATCTGATTATGGAGAACGGTGCCAACTCGGTCAGGGCGATCGCCAGTCATGCTGTGATGTCGGATCCTGCCTCCATAAGGGTAGACCAATCCCAGTTAAAGGAGATCATTTTCACCGATAGCATTCCCTACTCCCAGAAATCGGAGAAGGTGAAAATACTTTCTGTAGCCGATTTGTTTGCCAATTCGATCATACGGGTCTGTAACAACGAGTCGATCAGCTCCCTTTACGTGGTCTGACCGCTATTCACCCACAAACAAACAGTTTACCCTCTCTGATCCCGTCTAACCGGATAACCCCGGTACAAGAGATCAGAGAGGGTATTCGTTTATTTTTATGCGAGGGAATGATCTTTCTTGATGGTGAGGAGCAATCCTTCGCAGGCATCTTCCAGCAGGTCGAGTACCAGCTCGAAACCGGATAATCCTCCGTAATAAGGATCAGGAATAAGGTCATGCAGATGGCGATATTGCACCGAATACTCAGTCATCAGATGAATCTTGGCGGTTTCCATATCGTTCGACGTGAGTGACTGCACCGTTTTGTAGTTGTTTTCATCCATCACCAAGATGTAATCGAAGGCCGTCAGATCCTCTTTTTTGATTTTCCGCGAGCGACTGCAGAAATCATACCCTCTTTTTTCCCCATGCAAGCGCATGCGTTCATCGGGGAGCTCTCCTTCATGCCATCCCGATGTGCCGGCAGAATCCACTTCGATCAGCTCTTGAAGACTGTTTTTTTCAATGATTTCCGACATGATTCCCTCAGCGGCGGGTGAGCGGCAGATGTTTCCCAGACAAACAAAAAGCAGTCGGATCTTCCTTTTCTTTCCTCGAGTAGGATTCATATGTTCTTAAGAAGTTTACTGTTCAATAACCTTAACAATGAGTGCAAAGATAAGGGTTTTCTGACGAAGTCCCAAAAAATAAAGAGTAAGATAAGGCCATCGAAGATCTGTATCCTTACCGGAAAGAGGAAGCGAATGAAGCCAGATGAATCAATCGCGTAGGTAGGCAAAGTAGTGTTTCACCACCTTTTTGGAGAGCAGCTCAATATTGAGCATGTCCGATGCACGGGAGATATCCTTTACCGTCCCGTCCTTATAGAGAATGTCGATGCTGTCGTCATTCTCGCTGTACATATCGGTCGACAGTTCGTCGGATGAGAGGAAATAGGAGGCTTCCGACTCGGAGATCCGATATTTTTCAGCGAATGCTCTTTTGAGCATGTCAGCCCGCTCTTCGCCAAAGGGTTGCTCGGAGATCTCTATTTTGAAGAGGCGCCGGTTAACCATTGCCTCGCTCAGCACCGACAGGACCGTGTCGCGATGGGAGGTCCACACCTTGAGAGCCGACCAGATATCATTGTCATCCAGATTTACAAAATGCGGAAGAGCCTCTCCTCCAGAGGAGAAATCGGCCAGGGAGGCATCGTTTCGCAGGAAATAGGAGAGGGCAGGGGAGGCGAACAGCTGCTCCCCGTTCATGGCGATCTGGCGGGCACGCCGCAGGGTGTTGATCAGCATCTTCTCCGCTGCTACAGCAGTCTTGTGAAGGTAGACCTGCCAGTACATCAGGCGACGCGACATGAGGAAATTCTCGATAGAGTAGATCCCTTTCGACTCCACCACCAGCCGCTCATCCTTCAGGTCGAGCATTTTGATGATGCGTGCCGAACCGATGTTTCCTTCGCTCACCCCGGTAAAGAAACTGTCACGGCGCAGGTAATCGAGGCGGTCCACATCCAGCTGGCCGCTGACCAGTTGGTGAAGGAACCCCTTGGGGTGGGCCCCGGTGAAGATGTCGATAGCGGTCTGCAGTGCTCCATTCCACTCTTCATTCATCTGCTTCATCATCAGCAGGGAGATCGCCTCGTGGTGCACACTGGTGACCAAGGTATGTTCCAACACATGGGAGAAAGGCCCGTGCCCGATGTCGTGCATGAGGATAGCTGCCAGCGCCCCGTTGTATTCTTCTTCTGTGATCGTATGGCCTTTCTCCCGGAGGGTCTTCAGTGCTTCATCCATTAGGTACATGGCACCGATGGAGTGATGAAAGCGGGTGTGCTGCGCCCCGGGATAAACAAAGGGGGCCAGCCCCAACTGCCGGATGCGGTTCAACCGCTGCAGATAGGGATGCTGGATCACCTCATAGACATAATCGTTCGGAATGTTGATGAATCCGAACACCGGGTCATTGATGATTTTGCGCTTGATCATTTTTTTTAGCTATCAGCTTTCAGCGGTCAGCTATTAGCTTGATAATTGAAAATTTTGTAACTTTTAACGGAGATATCGTTCCAGCATTGATTTCATTTCAACCTGCAGTTTCTTTGCCTCTGAGGCAGCTGCGGATGCGAAATCCTCACCGGTTTCGGCATAAATGATGCTACGGGAGGAGTTGACCAGCAGGCCGCACTGGCTGTTCATGCCATAGCGGCACACCTCCTCCAGAGAGCCTCCCTGGGCGCCCACACCCGGTACCAGCAGGAAGTGACCGGGGACAATCTTCCGTACATCTTCCAACAACTTACCCTGAGTGGCACCCACCACATACATCATCTGATCGGCTGAAGCCCACTGCAGCGAACGGCGCAGCACCTTCTCGAAGAGACGTTCACCCTCCCGGTCCTCCGTCAGCTGAAAATCGTGTGACCCCTGGTTGCTGGTCAGCACCAGCAGGATCACCCACCGTTCGGGGTGCAGCAGGAAGGGTTTTACGCTGTCTTCTCCCATATAAGGAACGACGGTGACGCCGTCCACCTTCATCTCATCGAAGAAGGCACGGGCATACATCTCGCTGGTATTGCCGATATCACCCCGTTTGGCATCGGCAATGATGAACTGCTGCGGGTACCGCTGATGGATGTAGGCTACCGTCTTCTCAAAGGCGAGCCACCCCTGCACGCCCATGCTTTCATAAAACGCCACGTTGGGCTTGTAGGCCACGCAGTAGGGGGCAGTGGCATCCACGATCGCCTTGTTGAAGGCATAGAGGGGATCATCGCTCTCGAGCAGGTGCTCGGGAATCTTTTTGATATCACTGTCCAGTCCCACGCAAAGGAAGGATTGTTTCCTTTGTATCTGTGCAAAAAGTTGCTCTTTGGTCATATATTCCTTCGTTTAAGATGTCTGGCATTTCCAGGTGTCAGGTGTATCAGGATCAAGATGTGTGCTGTCAATTACAGATTGGCTTCTTTCATCCGTTCTGCATTCTCACTGATCATCAGCCGGTCGATTACCCCCTGGATATCTCCGTCCATAAAGGCTGAGAGGTTGTAGAGGGTGAAGTTGATGCGGTGGTCGGTAATACGCCCCTGCGGATAGTTGTAGGTACGGATCTTCGCCGAGCGGTCGCCCGTGGAGACCATCGTCTTACGGCGAGAGGCAATGTCGCCTTGTCGCTTGGAGAGCTCGATGTCATAGAGCCTGGCACGCAGCATCTGCATGGCCAGCTCCCTGTTCTGTAGCTGCGAGCGGGCTTGCTGGCAGACCACCACAATGCCGGAAGGTTTGTGTGTCAACTGCACCTTGGTCTCCACTTTGTTGACGTTTTGTCCCCCCGCACCGCTGGAGCGGGCGGTATGGAAGTCGATGTCGGCGGGGTTGAGCTCCACGTCGAACTCTTCTGCTTCGGGCAGCACCGCCACCGTGGCCGCCGAGGTGTGGACTCGTCCCTGTGTCTCTGTCTGCGGCACGCGCTGCACACGGTGCACACCCGACTCATACTTGAGGGTGCCGTACACATCGTTGCCGGTAACGGTGAAGATGATCTCCTTGAAGCCGCCGGCCGTTCCTTCGGTGAGACTGGTTACCTCTGTCTTCCACCCTTTGTTCTCGCAATAGCGGGTGTACATCTTGAAGAGGTCGCCGGCAAAGATGGCTGCCTCGTCACCGCCGGTGCCACCCCGGATCTCCATGATCACGTTTTTGACATCTTCCGGATCGGCAGGAATGAGCAGCAACTTGATCTGTTCCTCCAGTGCGGGGAGCTTCTCCGCGTTGGTGGCCAGCTCTTCACCGGCCAGTTGACGGAGGTCATTATCCGACTCGTTTTCGAGGATCAGCCGGGCTTCAGCGATGCCGTCAAGGGCAGCCTTGTATTCGTTTCGCACCTCCACAATCTTCTGCAGGTCACTATATTCCTTGTTGAGTTTCACAAAGCGGTCCATATCGGCACTCACCGCCGGGTCGGTGATCAGTGTGGCCACCTCTTCGAAACGGGTGACCAGGTGCTGTAACTTGTCGAGCAATGCGTTTTCTGACATATATTATTTCTCTGCTTGCCGGTCAATAGATAAAGCGTCCCTTTTCACTTTCAATCACCAGTTCTTTTTTCTCCGATTGCTCTATATGTCCCACGATCCGGGCATCTACCTGAAAGGAACGGGAAATATCGATTACCTGCTGTGCATAGTTTTCCGGGAGATAGATCTCCATCCGGTGACCCATGTTGAACACCTTGTACATCTCGCTCCAGTCGGTACCCGAATGCTGCTGAATCAGTTCAAAGAGGGGTGGAACGGGGAATAAGTTGTTTTTCACCACTTTCAGCCCTTCACCCAGAAAGTGCAGGATCTTGGTCTGGGCGCCGCCGGAACAGTGAACCATTCCGTGAATATTTCCTTTTAAAGTGTTGATTATCTGTGATATAATAGGTGCATAGGTGCGGGTAGGGGAGAGCACCAGCTGACCGGCATCGACTCCCAGCCCTTTGATCTCATCGGTCAGCTTCATGCCGCCGGAGTAGACCAGCGCTTCCGGTATGGAGCTGTCGTAGCTCTCCGGATATTTTTGTGCCAGGTAGTTGGCAAACAGATCATGACGGGCCGAAGTGAGCCCGTTGCTGCCCATACCGCCGTTATAGGCTTTCTCATAGGTGGCTTGTCCGGAGGATGAAAGACCGATAATCAGATCGCCGGCCCGTATGTTTCCGTTGTCGATCACATCAGACCGTTTCATGCGGCAGGTCACCGTACTGTCTACAATAATGGTGCGCACCAGATCACCCACATCGGCCGTCTCGCCGCCGGTCGGGTAAATGTGTACTCCCAGTGTGGAAAGTTCTTCACACAACTCATTGGTGCCGTTGATGATGGCGGAGATCACTTCTCCCGGGATCAGCTTCTTGTTTCGACCGATGGTAGAGGAAAGAAGGATATTGTCTGTGGAACCTACACAGAGCAAATCATCCACATTCATGATCAGGGCATCCTGTGCGATTCCTTTCCAAACGGAGAGATCACCGGTCTCACGCCAGTAGATATACGCCAGCGAGGATTTGGTGCCGGCCCCGTCGGCATGCATGATGTTACAGTAGTCCGGATCATTGCCCAGATAATCGGGTACAATTTTGCAGAATGCGTGGGGAAAAATACCTTTGTCGATCTTCCGGATGGCGTTATGCACATCTTCCTTCGATGCGGAAACACCACGCTGATCGTAACGTTGATTGCTCATCGGTTGCTTGTTTCTTCTGTTTCTGCAAAGATAGTAAATATTAGCCGTTGCAATGCTGTGTTATCACAAAATATGGATACCTTTCACCCCGGTTTTAAAATCCTATAATAACTATTATGTTTAATTGATTCTTCGGCAAGCCGGTTGATGTTATTGAGAAGATGCTCTCCTGTCACGAAAAACCGAAAAGAAAGAAGAGCGACTTCCGGAGAAGTCGCTCTTCTTTCGATGAGAAAAGTTTCCTGACGATGGTCAGAGATTCAATTCCTTCTCAACGGCTTCCAGTTCTTTTGATTTGTCGACACCCATGCTGCTCAGGTTGTAATAGACATTTCTCAGCTTCAGCAAAGCCGATTCAAGATCTTGTTTCGGTGCCTGGCGTGTTT
>Ga0265294_10003680_pt1 | contig 19463 bp, 24 predicted proteins | sample MunlanPumphouse3_FD_192504 | JGI IMG/M metagenome (GOLD analysis project Ga0265294, IMG submission 192504) | Groundwater microbial communities from a municipal landfill in Southern Ontario, Canada - Pumphouse #3 | ecosystem: Environmental > Aquatic > Deep subsurface > Groundwater | place...
CAATTGTGGAAAGGTAGGTCGCTGCTAGCTTTTGAGTATAACATACAACTTTAAGCCTTTATCTAAATACTTCTACATGAAGTCTTTAGGTAGAGGCTTTTTTCATTTATAGTGATTAGTGATTAGTGATTAGGGCATCTTGATTCTTTTCTTACCAATTACCAATTACCAATTACTTTCTCTAATTACTACCATCTACCATCTACAAACTAACAACTAAAAACTAACTTACGCTTTAATATTAATCAAACTATCTGCAACTGCATTTTGTACTTCAATTGTTTTTGCATTTGCTTTGTAGGCTATTTCATTTGGGATTTGTCCAGCTATATTTTCTATTAAACTATCTGTGACTGTTAAATCTTTTGTAATATTATCTGATAATGATAGTTTTGTGATAGCTTCTGTTGAAGCGTTTAGTTGTTGTAAGTTTTGAAGCATTGCATTTGTGTTTAGATTATCTACTCTCATAACTTACTCCTTGATTGGTTCAAAGTCTAGTGAAATTGAGTTTACACAATGTCTTGTATCTTTTTCTGTAAATCCTTCACCTTTGAAAACATGTCCAAGATGAGCACCACATGTGGAACATACAATTTCTGTTCTTTTGCCATCAATATCTGGGATTTCTTTTACTGCATTTGGTAGGGCATCATCAAAACTAGGCCACCCACTTTTACTATTAAATTTTGAGTCTGATTTGAATAAAGGTGTGTCACATTGCTTACATTTATAAACACCATTTTCTTTATGGTCATTGTATTTACCAGTAAAAGGATACTCTGTACCTTTGTGTATTATAACTCTTTGTTCTTCTGGAGTTAGCTGATTTAAGTTCATATTATAGTCCTTTGCATATAGTGTAAGGCTGATTAATAAAAATATAAAAAGTTTCATTGTCACCAACTTTTATGTCGCTGACTTATGTCAGCTTTTTGTTTACAATATAATCTTACTGGCTTTAAACTTAAGAACTTTACCATATTCTAATTTAATTAGAATTATTATGTAAGTTTCAAATGTAGAATTTTTATCTTCCAAATCTATCAAAAAACCAATAAAAGGCAAACATAAGTCCTGGTGTTTTTGCTTTTGTTTGGTCATACATAAAATGTTTTGAATCTTTTATTGGTAGATAAAATAACTCTATTTGTTCTGTATGAACCCCTCCACCTTCGTGTATTTTCATGGTATCATCAATGGTTGCATAAAAAAGATACTGTCTAGAGCCACTTACTCCTACATTGTTGTAAAAAGATGTTATTTGGCGTAAGTTTTCTACTGGTACATGATAGCCACACTCTTCGTCTATTTCTTCTTGGGCAATGACTGCTATATCTTTGTTTTTATCCATAATACCTGCACATAATTCGTAAGTAAATAGTTTGGTTTTGTCATTCATATATACTGGTGGACGGAATTGTTGTACTAATAAAAAGCTATCTTTTGGTTTATGATACAATAATATTGCTACGCTATCATGGCTTTTAACAGCTTCCCATTCTCTTCTTTTGCCATTTAGTACATAAGAAATTCTATATGGATGGATGTATTTTGTATCTTTTAATTCAAATGTTCTAAAATCAGTAATTTCTACTTGCAAATTTTTGCTCCATAAATAACATATAATCACCATTGTATCGAAAGTAAGTTTTATATATACTAAATACGAAACTTTAAGGGTTGTTTGTATAAAATCTTGTTATTAAATATTAAAGACGAGAAAATGAATAAAGCTGTATTTATAGATAGAGATGGTGTGATAAATGTGGAAAAAGACTATGTTTATAGAATAGAAGATTTTGAGTTTATTGATGGTGTATTTGATGCTTGTATATATTTGCAAGATTTGGGATATATATTGATAGTTATTACAAATCAAAGTGGTATTGGAAGAGGGTATTATAAAGAAGAAGATTTTGAAAATCTAACTTCTTGGATGGTTGGAGAGTTTGCAAAAAATGGTATTAATATAGCAAATGTCTATCATTGCCCACATGCTCCTAGTCTAGAGTGTAATTGTAGAAAACCTAAAACTGGGATGATAGACTCTGCTGTAGAAAACTTTGATATAGATGTGTCAAAAAGCTACCTGATAGGGGATAAAATAAGTGATATTGAGTGTGCTAAGAATGCAAAAGTCAAAACATCTATTCATGTGAAATCTGGGCATAGTTTTGATGAGAGCGAATCATCAGCTGATTTTATAATAGATTCTATAAAAGAGATAAAAGATATAATCAAAGAATAATCAAAATTAGGGTACAATATAAGCAAAATTAAATTGGAATAACTATGAAATATGTAAAAAAGAATTTTAATAACAAAACAATACTTATAACTGGTGGTGCTGGGTTTATCGGAAGTAACCTTGCGTTTTATTTTCAAGAAAACTATCCAAAAGCAAAAATAGTAATATTAGATTTATTTAGAAGTGATAAGACTCTATCAAATGGAAACTTAAGAAGTTTTGGGCATTTTAAGAACTTGATTGGGTTTAATGGCATCGTAATAAGTGGTGATATAAATGATAAAGCACTTTTAAAAGAACTTGAACTTAACTATAAGTTTGATTATATTTTCCATGAAGCAGCTATTAGTGATACAACTGCAACTGAACAAGATTTGATGATACAAACTAATGTAAATGCTTTTGAAGATTTACTAAAAATTGCTGTTAAACACAAAGCAAATATGATATATGCAAGTAGTGCAGCAACTTATGGGACAAGTGATATATTTGAAGTTGGATGTGAAACCCCAAATAATGTATATGGATTTAGTAAACTGATGATGGATAAATTAGCATATAGTTATATGAATAAAGATTTACCTATTGATATAGTTGGACTTAGATATTTTAATGTTTATGGGGCAAGAGAATTTTATAAAAATAAAACAGCTTCTACTGTGGTGCAATTTGGTCATCAACTTTTAAAAGGAAATGCTCCAAAGCTATTTAGCGGAAGTGATAAGATTTTGAGAGATTTTGTATATATTGAAGATGTAATACAAGCAAATATAAAAGCTGCAGTAGCAGGTGTGAGTGGTGTATTTAATGTAGGAACAGGAAAAGCTAGAAGTTTTCAAGATATTGCTGATATTTTGCAAACTGAACTAGGAACTAAGCATAAAACAGAATATATACCAAACCCTTATGTGGGACAATATCAGTTTTTTACACAAGCTAATATTGACGATACCAAACATTATCTTGGATACGAGCCTAACTTTGAGCTAGAAGATGGAATAAAAGCTTATTTACCTGAGATAAAAAAATTATTTGAGGTTGAGGTAAAAAATGCCAATTAGCTCTTTGTCTTACTCAGTTACTCAGTCACTCAGTTGCTCAGTTACTCCAAAAATTTGTGTCATCGGAGATTTGATGATAGATCATTACCTATGGGGTAGTTGTGAAAGGATTTCTCCTGAGGCTCCTGTGCAAGTAGTAGATGTCAAAAAAGAAACAGCAGTTCTTGGTGGTGCTGGAAATGTGATAAATAACCTAAAAGCACTTGAAGCTGATGTAACAGTAATAAGTGCAATAGGTGATGATGAAGCTGGTAGTGAATTGAGAAATATGCTTAATACTTTGGGTGTTGGTCTTTATTTATCAGTTGAAAAAGGGCGAAAAACAAGTAAAAAAAGTAGAATCATAGTATCAAATCAACAAGTTGTAAGATATGATAAAGAGTCAAAAACAGAGATTTCTAGTATGACCAAAGACTCAATATTACACAATCTTACATTAGTGATAGATTATATAGATGTGGTTTTGCTTTCTGATTATGGTAAGGGAGTTTTGGGTGATGAACTAACTTGCTCTATTATAACTCTTGCAAACTCAAAAAATAAAAAAGTTTTGGTTGACCCTAAGGGTGAGGATTATCGTAAATATAGCGGTGCTTATCTTTTGACTCCAAATAAAAAAGAAGCTAGTTTGGCTACGAAAATCAAAATAGATTCAAAAGAGTCTTTGATGATGGCTATTAAACAACTAAAAGATGATATCAATCTTGGAGTTTCTGTGATTACTCTTAGTGAAGATGGTATTGCTATTTTTGATGATAAACTGACTCTCAAACCTACAGTTGCAAGGGAAGTTTATGATGTGACTGGTGCTGGGGATACTGTTTTGGCAGCTTTGGGGTATATGACAGCTTTGAAAAAAGATATATATGAAAGTGTAGAGTTTGCAAATTTAGCCGCTGGTGTAGTAGTAGGAAAAGTAGGAAGTGCAACTGCAACACTAGATGAGATAGAAGACTATAAATCATCATTACACAAAAGTGGTCCAGAGTCTCATATAAAAAGTAAAGATGAGATGATGAAAATATTATCAACTTTGAAAACTAAGGGTAAAAAAATAGTTTTTACAAATGGTTGTTTTGATATATTGCATCGCGGACATGTGAGCTATCTTGATAAAGCAAAATCTCTTGGTGATATTTTGGTACTTGGACTTAATTCTGATGCAAGTGTCAAAAGGCTCAAAGGGGATGACAGACCTATAAATACGGAAGAAGATAGAGCTTTTGTATTGGCTGCTTTAGAAGCTGTGGATTTTGTAGTGATTTTTGATGAAGATACTCCTTATGAACTTATCTCGGCACTAAAACCTAATATTTTGGTAAAGGGTGCTGATTATGAAGGTAAAGAGGTTGTTGGAAGTGATTTGGTCGATGAGGTACAATTAATAGAGTTTATAAATGGTAAGAGTACAACAAAAACTATTGAGAAAATAAAAGGAAATTTATGTTAAGTAGAGTACAAAGTGAATTTGAATTGCATATCAAAAGTGTAACTGAGTGTTTACCTAAACTTGAAGCTGATGTATCAAAAGCAGCTTATTTGATAGTAGAAGCTTTGAAAAAAGGGAATAAAGTTCTTCTTTGCGGAAATGGTGGAAGTGCGGCAGATGCACAACATATCGCAGCTGAACTAACTGGAAGATATAAAACTGAAAGAAGAGGTTTGCCTGGTATTGCACTGACTACAGATACAAGTGCATTGACTGCTATTGGTAATGACTATGGATATGATAGAATATTTGATAGACAAGTAGAAGCACTTGCAAGAAGTGGCGATGTACTTATAGGAATAAGCACAAGTGGAAATAGCAAAAATGTGATAAATGCTCTAAATGTAGCTCGTGAGATGGGATGTGTGACTATTGGATTAAGCGGTCGTGATGGTGGGGCTATGAATGATGTGTGTGATATAAATATTGTAGTGCCGAGTTTTGATACACCAAGAATTCAAGAGATGCACATACTAATAGGTCACACAATATGCCACTGCATAGATGACAATCTATCTTGAGATTTCTGCGTTGGAATGGAACATTTTTAAAAGTCATTTACTTATTGTAAACTCCCTTTAAAAATAACCACATTCCGCCTTGAACTATCAAGATATATTGTCATCTATGTGGGTTGTCTCAGTTTCTCAGTTTCTCAGTCACTCAGTAACTTCAAAAAAAAAGGAAAAAAATGAAAGAATTAACGATAGAACAAAAAATTTTTTTACTTGATTCAATAAGAGATGTTGAGAATTTCCCAAAACCTGGGATAATTTTCAAAGATATTACAACTTTACTAAATAATAAGATAGCTTTTTCTTTGTTGATGAATCATCTTGAAGCAAGATATAAAGATATGGAGCTTGATTATATAGCTGGGATTGATAGTCGTGGATTTATTTTTGGTGCTGCATTGGCTTGTAAGCTTGGAATTGGGTTTGTGCCTATTAGAAAAAAAGGGAAACTGCCAAGTACTACAATATGTGAAAAATATGAGCTTGAATATGGTTTTGATGAGGTGGAGATACATTTTGATGCATTTGAAGAAAAGATAGGTGCGAGAGTGCTTTTGATCGATGATTTGATAGCAACTGGTGGAACCGCAAAGGCTAGTGCAAAACTTATCACTGATACTAAAGCTAAATTAGTAGAAAGTTGTTTTATAATACATCTTTCATTTTTAGATGGAAAACAAAAATTAGAAAAATTAGCACCAGTTTATAGCATACTTGATATTTAAAAGGTAAATGAATGAATAGTTATATCCCAAAACCATCGAAATTTGATCCAGATAGTTCAGGGCATTTTGGAATTTTTGGAGGCCGTTTTGTCCCTGAAACTTTGATGCCTGCACTTTTGGAATTGGATAGCGAATATAAAAAATATAGATTTGATAAAGAGTTTTGGGAAGAGGTTAATGAGCTTTTGAAAAATTATGTGGGAAGACCAAATCCACTTTATCATGCAGCAAGAATTAGCGAAGAGTTAGGATGTAAGGTTTATCTAAAAAGAGAAGACTTAAATCATACAGGTGCTCATAAAGTAAATAATACTATAGCTCAAGCTATTTTGGCTAAAAGAATGGGAAAATCTAAAGTTATTGCAGAAACTGGAGCTGGTCAACATGGTGTGGCAACTGCTACAGTTGCGGCATTACTTGGACTTGAATGTACTATTTTTATGGGTGCAAAAGATGTGGCTAGACAAGAACTTAATGTATTTAGAATGAAGCTTCTTGGTGCAAAAGTAATAGCAGTAGAAAGTGGAAGTAAAACATTAAAAGATGCTATGAATGATGCAATAAGATATTGGGTGACCAATGCTAGAGATACATTTTATATAATAGGAACAGTTGCTGGTCCTCATCCTTATCCTATGATGGTAAGAGATTTTCAAGCTATTATAGGCTGGGAAGCAAGAAAACAAATTCTTGATATTGAAGGTAAGTTGCCAGATTTTGTAGTAGCTTGTATTGGTGGCGGTAGTAATGCTATAGGAATGTTTAGCCATTTTTTGGAAGATGAGTCTGTACAATGTGTAGGGATTGAAGCTGGTGGATTGGGAATTGATACTGATAAACATGGGTGTAGTTTGGAAAAAGGAAGCCCAGGGATTTTACATGGACAGTGTAGTTATCTACTTCAAGATGAAGATGGTCAGGTACTTGAAGCTCATAGTATAAGTGCTGGACTTGATTATCCTGGCATTGGACCAGAGCATAGTTATCATAAAGATTTAGGGAGTGTAAAATACGACTATATTACAGATGATGAGGCGATGGATGCTTTTGTATGGCTTAGTAGAAAAGAGGGAATAATTCCTGCTTTTGAATCAGCTCATGCAATAGCTTATCTAAAAAAAGTACAAACAAGTCTCAAAGGTAAAACAGTGATAGTAAATCTTAGTGGTAGGGGTGATAAGGATATGGTACAAGCTAAAGAGATTTTGAGGTTTAGTTAATGATTAAAAACTTTTTTATAAATCATTCTGGAAAGTTTGTTGCATGTCTTGTTTTGATATTTGGTGTTTTTGTAACATATAATCTTTATTATGCTCCTGTTGAAGGGTTTGAGCAGAAATTTGTTTATTTACTAAAAGAAAAAGGTTATATTATTCTTTTTGCATGGAGTGTATTAGAAGGTGAAATAGGTTTAATTATAGGTGGACTTTTGTGTCATACTGGTGATTTGAACTTATTTATCGCTATCTTTGTAGCTGGAATTGGTGCATTTAGTGGGGATATGGTTGCATTTTTTATAGGTCGATATAATAAAAAGTATGTACATAAAAAGCTCAAAGGTCAAAGACGAAAATTTGCATTAGCACACATATTGCTCAAAAAATATGGTTGGCCAATAATATTTTTACAAAGGTATCTTTATGGACTTCGTACAATAATACCAATGTCAATAGCTTTGACAAAATATGAAGCTAAAAAATTTGCTATGATAAATCTAATAAGTGCATGGTTATGGGCATCTATTACATTAGTCCCTGTATGGTATTTTGGTGATGAGATATTATTTATTTTAAATTGGGCAAGAGATCATTGGTATTTGGCTATACCTCTTGTACTTGGTCTTGTTGGTGGATTTTTCTATTTTATTAATACGGCAACAAAAAAAACTTATGAGAAACACTCAAAGAAAGGATCTATAGATGCAAATAACTCTTAGTGATGAAAAGTATAAAAAAATTGATGCTGAGTTTGAACTGGTTTTTGTTTTGTCAAAGAAATTTGATACAGATGAGGTGAAATCATATAAAGATACATTAGAGATGATGAATTTTAAAGGTGAAGATGAAGAGGTTTTACTACTAAGTGAAGCTAAAAAAATCTTTGTTGGATGTGAAAAATTGGATCCAGAGAGTATAAGAATCGCATCATCTTGTGTGATTAGAAAAATAAAAGCTACAAAAATCAAAAGTCTTAAATTTTCTATATTAGAAAACTCATCAGAGCATTTAAGTGCATTGGTGGATGGATTTGGTTTGGGAAGCTATTCTTTTGATAAGTATAAATCAGTTAAAAAAGAGAAATTTAAAGTTGAAGTTATAATTCATTGTGATGATGTTTCAAAAGAGATGAAACATACTCTTGAAGAATCATTGGAAATTTGTAAAGCTGTAAATATGGTTCGTGATATAGTAAATACTCCACCAGATGATTTTTATCCTGATATTATGGCTTCGTTTGCTGTTGATTTGGCAAAAGAGTGTAAGATAGAGTGTAAAATTTATGATGAAAAGTATCTAGCAGATGAGGGGATGGGGTCTATGTTGGCTGTTGGAAGAGCTAGTAGACATAAATCAAAGTTGATTCATCTTACATATTCACCAAAAAAATGTAAAAAAACTGTTGTTCTTGTAGGAAAAGGTCTCACTTATGATAGTGGAGGGCTGAGCCTAAAGCCAAGTGATTTTATGACTACTATGAAAAGTGATAAAAGTGGTGGAAGTGCAGTTTTGGGTATAATGCAAGTTGTATCTAGATTGAAACTTCCAATTGAAGTACACGGTATTATTGGTGCTGTTGAAAATATGATTGGTGGAAACGCATTTAAACCAGATGATGTATTAAAAGCAAAAAATGGTACTACTATAGAGGTAAGAAATACTGACGCTGAGGGTAGGCTAGTACTTGCTGATTGTCTTTGTTATGCTCAAGATAATATTCAAGATATTGATTATATACTTGATTTTGCAACTTTAACGGGGGCGTGTGTCGTCGCTCTTGGAGAATATACAAGCGGTGTGATGGGTCATAATAATAAACTAAAACATCAAATGTTTGAAGCAGCTAGTAAAAGTGGTGAGTTAGTTGGTGCATTGCCATTTAATAGGTACCTTCCAAAGCTACTAAAAAGTGAGATAGCAGATATTTGTAATATAAGTTCAAGCAGATATGGTGGAGCTATTACAGCAGGTCTTTTCTTGGATAAATTTATATATGAAGAAAATAAAGACAAATGGCTTCATATCGATATAGCAGGACCAGCATTCGTAGAAAAACCTTGGGGATACAATCCACACGGTGCTAGCGGGGCGGGAGTAAGACTTACAATAAGTTTTTTAAAAAACTTATTGTAAGTTAAATTAATAACTAATAATGAATAATTAATAACTTTGGAGTGCTTCGCACATGATTAAAGATGATATTCTAAGGGATAAAAGTTATAAGTTTTCGTTACGAATTATTAAGTTAAATAAGTTTTTACAAGAAAAAAGTGAATTTGTTTTAAGTAAGCAAGTTTTGAAAAGTGGAACTGCTATTGGAGCAATGGTTAGTGAATCAAAATATGCTCAATCAAAACTTGATTTTATAAATAAGTTGAGTATAGCATTAAAAGAAGCGAATGAAACTAAATATTGGATTGATTTATTAGTTGATAGTGAGTACATCACAAAACAGATGTATGATAGTATCAATCCAGATATAGAAGAATTATTAAGGTTATTGATAAGTTCAATAAACACTCTAAAGAATAGTTAATATGTGGCTAAAGCCACTCAATAGTTATTAGTTATTCATTATTAATTATTAGTTAAAAAGGATTTTCATGGGTTTAGGTGTAGGATTAGTAGGGTTACCAAATGTTGGGAAAAGTACAACATTTAATGCATTGACAAAGGCACAAAATGCTGAGGCGCAAAATTATCCGTTTTGTACTATTGAGCCAAATAAGGCAGTTGTTCCAGTTCCAGATAAGAGACTTGATGAGCTTGCAAAGATTGTAAAGCCTGAGAGAATTCAACATTCAACTATTGATTTTGTTGACATTGCTGGACTTGTAAAAGGTGCTAGTAAGGGTGAGGGGCTTGGAAATCAGTTTTTGAGTAATATTAGAGAAGTTGAAGTGATACTTCATATGGTGAGATGTTTTGATGATAGTAATATTGTGCATGTTGAAGGTGGGATTAATCCTTTAAGAGATATTGAGATAATTGAAACTGAGCTTATTTATGCTGATATTTCTCAATGTGAAAAGAAACTAGATAGACTTAAAAAACAAGCAAAATCATCAAAAGAGGCTGCAACTCAATTAGTAGTGGCTGAAGAGCTTTTTGCGCATCTTGAAGATTTACAACCTGTAAAAACATTTGCAAAACTTGATGATGAGAATTTCAAACTTCTTGATAAAGAAATGAGATTCCTTTCAAATAAAGATGTAATTTATGGTGCAAATGTGGATGAAGACGCACTCGCAAATGGTGGAAATGATTATGTTGATATGGTAAAAAAACACGCTTCTGAAGTGGGTGCTGAGGTAATAATGCTTTGTGCTAAGATAGAAGAAGAGCTTGTAGGACTTGATGATGAAGAAGCAAAAGAGTTTTTAGAGAGTCTTGGAGTTAGTGAAAGTGGACTAGAGCAGATTATTCAAAAAGCATTCGATAAACTTGGACTTCAAAGCTATTTTACTGCTGGCGTGAAAGAAGTAAGAGCTTGGACTATAAGAAAAAATACAAAAGCACCACAAGCTGCTGCTGTTATTCATAATGATTTTGAAAAGGGCTTTATTAGAGCTGAAGTTATAGCATATAATGATTTTATCGCAAACAATGGTGAAGTAGGTGCTAAAAACGCTGGAAAAATGAGATTAGAGGGTAAAGAATATATCGTTGCTGATGGTGATATAATGCATTTTAGATTTAATGTCTAAAATGCCTCTAACGATTTGAGTGTAAGTAATTGTTTCATAATATTTGATTGTCTTGACATTGTTGATTCTATTGTTGAGAATGTATTGTCTGAAAGTTGTTCATTAGGCTGATTTTCTTCTTCGTTGTTATTTAAAAGTGATGCTATTTTATGGTATGAACTTTCTATTGGTTTAGAAGCAGCAGCCACCTCTTTTTGAGCTAATATCTCACCAGCAGTTTGTCTTTGGACGAGTGTTGCAAAGAGTAAAGATTGTAAGTCAAAATCATTTTGTAGCATGTGAACTCTTTATTTTGTATGAACTATTTATGATTTTAGCACAAAAATAATTCAAAGTCAAGAGTAAATCAACAAAATAAACTACTACTTGCAAGAGAAATGACTGCTGTTTCGCTTCTTAGAATAAGACTATGGTTTAGTCCTACAACTTTGTCTTCCGAAAATAACTTTCTTTCATTTTCGCTAAAACCACCTTCACTACCTATTATAATAGTATCTATTTGTGTTGTAGTATTGATATGTTTTGAAGAAAAATCAAGAGCATAGCTATGTGGATATATATTTAAAAACTCTTTTATTGTTTTGTACTCTTCAAAAATCATCATATCACTTCTGCCACATTGCATACAAGAGTTTATAATGATTTTTTCCATTCTTTCAATGTTTAGCTTAAAGCTTTTTTGCGAAAAGTCACTATAAATAAATGAAATTTTTTTTATTCCTAGTTCATTTAGGTATGGTAATGTTTTTTCTATAGTTTTTGGGTCTACTATGCACCAACCTATGTGAAGGTTGTTATTTGCTTTTTGCGGTTTATTTTCACTTTTGATAAGCTTTAAAAAGGCATTTCTTTTTGAAATATTTTCAACATCATATTCGCATATAAAATCATCTTTTAAGTTTCTGAAAAAAAATGTAGTATTTGCTTTTTGTCTTCGTACTTTGAAAAGATAGTTATAAAGTTCACCATCAATTTCTAGTAAGTTTTGCCCACTTTGTGGATGATAAGAAAATTGCATTATACAATCTTAGCAATAACATAAACCGAAATCATAATAGCTATTTCTATAGCATATATTTTTTTGGCGTATTTTTTGAACTCTTCTTGTAACTCAATCTCTGAGCTTCTTATAACTCTTAGTTTTTTGTATCTTTTGATTTCTAGTATCATGATAGCAATAGATGCACTTAACATTAAAAAAACTGTAAAGTTGAACATGTGATGAAAAGCAGCGACTATTACACCAGTATAAATAACTATTGCATTTAAAGTATGAAAAATAGGAGTTAGTAGTTTGATTCTTTTTGCCATAGTAATAAAATCATGTTGATTTAAAATAGTCAAAAGGTTGAATACCATAATTCCTAAAAGAAAATATATAGCATAAAGATGTGCCGTGATTGATGGAGCCATTATATCCATTATTAAACCCTTAGTATTTTTGTGGTATTATACCTAATTAACTTTAAAGGAATAGATTGTGGCTGTATCACCGCTGGAAGCATTAGAAAAAATAATCACTAATATCAAACCACTAAATACGCAAATAGTTCCAATTGAAAATGCTTTGGGTAGAGTTATTGCTGAGGATATTTATGCTTCATTTTCATTGCCAAAGTTTCACAACTCTGCAATGGATGGATATGCTATAAGTTCTTTGGATAATAGTGTGGTAAAAGTTATTGATAAAATTTTTGCTGGTGATGATAATAATACACTTTTGGGTGATAATACTTGTATCAAAATAATGACAGGTGCTAAAATTCCGCAAAATACGGTGGCAATTATTCCTCAAGAAGATGTACAGATACTTGAAAATGGTGATGTAGTATTACCAAAAAATATAAGAAAAATGCAACATATTAGAAATATTGGTGAAGATATAAGTGATGGTGAGCAACTTATATCAAGTGGCGAAGAGATTAATTTTGCAAAAATTACTATTTTATCATCTATGGGTATAACACATATACATGTATATAAAAAACCAAAAGTTGTAGTATTTGCTAGTGGTGATGAGCTAAAGCAACATTATGAGATAGCACGCTCTTATCAGATTTATAATTCAAATACTCCAACACTAATAGCAAGATGCGTAGAGCTTGGGTGTGATGTGGAATTTAGTAAAACATCAAGTGATGATTTGGAAAGTTTAAAAGATTTGATATCCAGTTCTTTAAGAGCTGATTTGATAGTGACAACTGGCGGAGTGAGTGTAGGTGAGGCTGATTTTACTAAGAGGGCATTTAGTGAACTTGGTTTTGAAACTATTTTTGATGGAATAGTGATAAAACCTGGTAAGCCTACGGTATTTGGGAAAATTGGTAATTCATATATATTAAATCTTCCTGGAAATCCTCTTGCTACATCTTTGATATTTGAGATGTTTGGTAAGATAATTATTCAAAAGCTTAGAGATTCAAATGCTCTTTATCATAATTATATCAATGCTAAATTGTCTTCAAACTTATCAAATAAAGCGGGAAGAGTTACTTTGGTAGTAGGGGATTTTGATGGGACATATTTTACACCATCAGCCAAATCTTCACCAGGGATGGTCAATGTATTGCATCGTTGTAATTCTTTGATAGCTTTGGGGGAAGATGTGAGTAATTTAAATGTTGGTGATATGGTAAAAGTTTTGCCAATAAATTGGAATTTTTTAAGTGATAAATATAAGGATTTTTTAACTAGATGAAAAAAGCAGTATGTATTTTAAGTGGGGGAATGGACTCGACTCTTTCTTCTTTTATAGCCAAAAATAGTGGCTTTGAACTTGTGGCTTTGCATTTTAATTATGGGCAAAGAACACAAGATAAAGAGTTGCAATCTTTTAGAGAGATTTGTGAGTTTTTGAATATTAGTGCAAAATATGAGATAGATATACCATTTTTTAAAACAATTGGGGTTTCAGCTTTGACTGATGAAAATATTGATGTACCAATAGATGGAGTAAAGCCTGGAGTTCCTGTAACTTATGTACCTTTTAGGAATGGAATATTTTTATCTATTGCTACGGCTGTTGCTGAGAAAGAAGGGGCTGAGGCTATTTACATAGGTGTAGTAGAAGAAGATAGTAGTGGGTATCCTGATTGTAGAGATGAGTTTATAGAGAGTATGACGGGGAGTATCAATTTGGGGACAAAAGATGAAACAAAACTCCAAATTATAACACCACTTGTACATATGACAAAAGGACAGATTGTAGTAAAAGCATTGGAATTGGATGTGCCGTTGGAGCTTACTTGGAGTTGCTATAAAAACTCTTTAAAGGCTTGTGGTGTATGCGATAGCTGTAGATTGAGACTCAAAGGTTTTGAAGAAGCTGGACAAAAAGACAAAATTCCTTATGAGGATAACAAATGACATGGAAAATTTCAAAAGAATTTGATTTTTGCTATGGTCATAGGGTATGGTCGCAAGAGTTAAATCAAGATTTTAGTGTGGATGGATGTTTGAAATGTAGACATCTTCATGGACATCAGGGAAAAATTGTTATATATCTTGAAGCAAGTGAGTTGAAAAATGGTATGGTAACAGATTTTAATCATCTTAATTGGTTCAAAAGATTTTTGGATGATGTGCTTGATCATAAATTTATTATAGATATTAATGACCCACTATTTCCAACTATGCTACCACATTTTGCAGATAAAAACAACTTAAGAGAATTGGAACAAGGGTTTAAAATACCTGATTTAACAATTATAAAAGATGAGCCACATTATATACATGAGATGTATGAAGGTTTTGTAATCGTTGAGTTTGTACCAACTAGTGAAAATATATCTGCCTGGCTTTTAGAAATTGCTCAAAATAAAATGGCACATTTAGATATCAAAGTATCTCATATAGAGTTTTTTGAAACACCAAAAAGTAAGAGTATCGTATATGCTTGATGTAAGTGAGATTTTTGGCCCTACCATACAAGGTGAGGGTAAAAAGATAGGGACACCTTCTATTTTTATCCGTTTTGGTAGATGTAATTTTGATTGTAATGGTTTTGGTGTAGAATATACAACTCCTAGTGGCGTGAAAAAGTTTGGATGTGATAGTTATTATGCAGTAGATAGTGAATTTAAGAAGTTTTGGAAAAGTTATGAAAATCATTTAGAAATTGTCGCAGAAGTAGAAAAAATATTACCAGCAGATTATAAACCAGATATTGTAATAACTGGTGGTGAGCCTATGATTTATTGGAAAAATGAAGAGTTTCAAAAACTTCTAGAATATTATGTGACAAATAGATTTAATGTAACTATTGAGACAAATGGTTCACTTGATATTGATATAACCAAGTCATATCAACAAGATATTTTGTATTCTATTAGTGTAAAACTTAGTAATGCTAATGAGAGTTATAAAAAAAGGGTTAATTTTAGAGCATTAGAAGAAATGATAACAAAAAGCAAAAAATCTTATCTAAAATTTGTGATAGATGAAAACCATAAAAACAGCATCGAAGAAATCAAAGATATTTTATCAAAGTTACCAAATGCTCAGGTGTTTTTGATGCCGATGGGTGATAGTAAAGATGAAATAGTCAAAAATTCTTTGTATGTAATAGAACTTTGTGTAAAATATGGCTATAAATATAGTGATAGGTTGCATATTAGGGTTTGGGATAATAAAAGAGGGGTATAAATGATAACTGAGGTATTTTTACAAAAGAAAGATTTTTTTATACTTGATTCATTGAAGTGTTTGCGGTATGATAATTCACAAAATAATTGCTCTAAATGTATGGATATTTGCGATTTTGATGCAATTACTGTATTTAAAAAGAAAATTAAATTAGAAGGGTTACTTTGTACTAATTGTGCCGAGTGTATTGGGAGTTGTCCTACTGAGGCTTTGAGCTTGGAGACATTTGATAGCACTAGTTTTGTATTAGATTTTGTCCAAAAAGAGACAAATACTATCAAAGATGGACTTGATATTCCAACTTTAGCTATTTTGGATGCTCATCATATAGTATCTATGATATTAAGAAAAAAAGAAAATTTAAATCTTGTGGCATCTTCTCAAACAAAAGAGAAAGTTATACAATATATTACTAAAAAAATAGATATATCAAATGAATTTTTAAATCAAATACAAAGCCCATATAGTGCTAGTTTAGATATTATAGATGTTGATTATGATATCAAAAAAAGAGGATTATTTAAAAATATTTTAAATATTTCAAAAGAGATTAGAAATGATGAAAAATTATCAAATCACTTACAAAAAAGTGAAAAGCTCGTACCTCCTAAAGTAACATTATTGAAAAACTCACTCAAATTAATAGCAGATGAGATTGAAATAGAAACGATTAGTACAGTAAAAGGCTTGATAGCGAATAAAGAGATTGATTTTTTAACCTGTACTAACTGTGGAGAGTGTACTCACTTTTGTCCTACAGAAGCACTTTTTAGAACATCAGCAAACGATGGGATATATTTTCAAAGCGGTAAGTGTATAGGATGTGGAGTGTGTAAGATGGTGTGTGAATCAAATTCAATTACTTCTCCATCAAGTGTAGATATTGGTAGGTTTATTTTTGATCAGGCTGATTTGCTTGTAAGCTATGAATATCACACTTGTATAGAGTGTAAAACTTCATTTGCGTACAAAGGAATTAGAGATATTTGCGATAGATGTGCTACTTATAAGGATGATTTTGCAAGTATGTTTGTGATGGCGAAAGACATTCATTAGTTTGTAGTGGTTAGTTTGTAGTTTGTAGAAAAAGATAAAATTAAATAATGAAAGGAAAAGTATGAAATTTAGTGGTAAAAATGTATTAGTAACTGGGGCTAGTAGAGGGATTGGTGCTGCGATTGCAAAAGATTTGGCAGGATTTGGGCTTAAAGTTTGGATAAATTATAGAAGTGGTGCTGAGGCTGCTGATAAGATAAAAGATGAAATCATAGCTAGTGGTGGAAATGCTGCAGTTGTAAAAGCTGATGTGACAAATGAAGCTGAGTTTATAGAAATGATGAAAACTATTGTAGAGTGTGATGGGGAGATTAGTTATCTTGTCAATAATGCAGGAATTACAAAAGATAAATTGGCTCTTAGAATGAGTTTGGAAGATTTTACATCTGTAATTGATGCAAATCTTACAAGTGCATTTATTGGGTGTCGTGAGGCTTTGAAAATCATGAGTAAAGCTAGATTTGGTAGTGTAGTAAATATATCTTCAATAGTAGGTGAGATGGGAAATGCTGGTCAGGTGAATTATAGTGCTAGTAAAGGTGGTCTAAACACTATGACTAAATCTTTTGCAAAAGAAGGAAGTGCTAGAGGGATAAGATACAATGCTATTACTCCTGGATTTATAGCAACTGATATGACTGATGAACTTAAACCTGAAGTAAAAGCTGAGTATGAAAAAAATATACCATTAAAAAGATTTGGAAATGCTAGTGAAGTAGCTGGAGCTGTTGCGTTTTTATTGAGTGACCATTCTAGTTATATTACTGGTGAGATATTGAAAGTTAATGGCGGGCTTTATGTTTAGTTTTTAGGTTGTAGAGGGTAGGTAGTAGTTGGTAGAGAGAATATCGTTTTTACAATTCTCGAATCACAATTTACGACTTACGATATATTACAAAGATACCCATAAGTAAAGATTGTTAAGTTACAAATAACCTTACTAAGTTTAGATTTAAAGAAGATTTGATATAATTAGGTGAAATTTTACAAAAAGGAAACAAAATGGCATTATTTGATGATGTTAAAGATGTAGTTGTTGAACAACTTGATTGCAACCCAGACGAGGTAAAAGAAGGTTCTAAATTTATAGAAGACCTTGGAGCAGATTCACTAGATGTGGTTGAGTTGGTAATGGCTTTAGAAGAGAAATTTGGAATCGAAATTCCTGATGAAGATGCAGAAAAAATTATGACTGTTGGCGATGCTATCAAATACATCGAAGATAACAAATAATTTGTAAAATATTAAGTTAGGTGTTTTCACCTAACTTTAATTTTTTATTATGTATTGAGTTTTTGATGAAGGGTTGAATATATAATATATAGTTGGAGTAATAATGAGAAGAGTAGTAATAACTGGCATTGGGATGATAAATTCTTTAGGGCATAATAGTGATGAGTCTTTTGATAGAATCGTTGCTGGAGAATGTGGAATAGATAAAATTACAATTTTTGATGCTGAGCAGTTTTCAGTTCAAATAGCTGGAGAAGTTAAAGATTTTGATCCTAGTACTGTGATGGAAAAGAAAGAAGTAAAAAAAGCTGATAGATTTATCCATCTTGGATTAAAAGCTTCGCAAGAAGCTATGAAAGATGCTGGTATAGTTGATGAAGAGAATAAAGTGTCAAGTGATATGTCACATAGATTTGGTATCGTATCAGCTTCTGGAATAGGTGGTCTTGGTAATATACAAAAAAATTCTGTTGTTTGTGATACACAAGGACCTAGAAAAATATCTCCGTTTTTTATCCCTTCAGCGTTGGTAAATATGCTAGGTGGTTTTATCTCTATTGAGCATGGTTTAAGAGGACCAAACCTTTCTGTTGTAACTGCTTGTGCAGCTGGAACACATGCTATAAGTGATGGATTTAAAACAATCGTTGCTGGTGGAGCTGATAGAATGTTGGCTGTTGGTGCTGAATCAGCTATTTGTGGAGCAGGTGTTGGTGGTTTTGCTGCTATGAAAGCTCTTAGTACAAGAAATGATGAGCCTCAAAAATCGAGTCGTCCTTTTGATGCAACTAGAGAAGGTTTTGTAATGGGTGAGGGTGCTGGAGCACTTGTACTTGAAGAATTAGACTCTGCACTTGCTAGAGGGGCTAAAATATATGCTGAAATTATAGGTTTTGGTGAAAGTGGCGATGCAAATCATATCACTTCTCCTGTAGTTGATGGTCCATATCGTGCAATGAAAGCTGCTTATGATATGGCTGAGGCAAAAGTTGGTGGAAGTTTGAAAATTGATTATGTTAATGCTCATGGAACTTCAACTCCTGCAAACGATAAAAATGAAACTGCAGCATTAAAAATGCTTTTTGACGGAAAAGAAAATTGCCCACCAGTTAGTTCAACAAAAGGTCAAATTGGACATTGTTTGGGTGCAGCAGGAGCAATTGAAGCAGTAATTTGTCTAAAAGCTATGGCTCAAGGTGTAATACCTCCGACAATAAATCAAGAAAATGCTGATGAAGATTGTGATCTTGATTATGTACCAAATAAATCAAGAAATGCAACACTTGATATAGTTATGAGTAACTCATTTGGCTTTGGTGGTACAAATGGTGTTGTTATTTTTAGAAAATATACAAAATAAAGGTCAAACTTGGCAACTTATTTAGATTTCGAACAAAATTTACAAAAAATTGAAGAAGAGATAATCTTAGCTAAAACAAAAGCAGATGAACATGCTGTGGAGATTTTAAAGGCTAAACTTGATAAGGAAGTTGTCAAAACTTATAAAAATTTAACAGATTATCAAAAATTAAAATTAGCTCGTCATCCAGATCGTCCTTATGCTC
>Ga0265294_10003682_pt1 | contig 19451 bp, 13 predicted proteins | sample MunlanPumphouse3_FD_192504 | JGI IMG/M metagenome (GOLD analysis project Ga0265294, IMG submission 192504) | Groundwater microbial communities from a municipal landfill in Southern Ontario, Canada - Pumphouse #3 | ecosystem: Environmental > Aquatic > Deep subsurface > Groundwater | place...
TTTCAACGGATAAGGGCGAGGTTTTCACTTATCTTTCATCTTTACCTGAAACGCTTTACAGACGAAAAATGCTATTAAGGCTCTTAGAAAATATTGATGTCTTTTGCTATTCTTACGTATTTGATTTGCTTAAAGATTCTTCTTCAGAAATTAGGTCAGCTTCCCTTAAAATCCTGTCTTCTCTTATTTCAGAAACTTGGGAGAGGATAAGCGATACAGATGAATCTAATAAACCTATGCTTATAGAAACATACAATTTATGGGAGAAGCAAACGATTAGTTTGATGCGCGAACCATTGAAAATGCTTGACGAACAAAGAAAATGCGTTAAAAAATTATTTTTTATTTTTGTAAAACACAAGCATAGCATTGTTAATAATTTTATAAAGGATCTTTTTCAAAACAGCTTCGGGGAAACATACAACGCAATTCGCGAGTGGAAGTTTGATGAGCAGATAGAATTGTATGACTGGGTAATTAAATCTGATCCTTCATTTGGAGCACTAATCTTGTCAGGTTTAAATTTAAGCTCTGAAGATAATATGTGGAGATTAGTTTTGAAGTTGTCCAATCGCTTCTCTGATAAGGAAGACAGCGATATTTTTATTAAAAACCTTGTTGCAAGATATCGCAACATAACTATTGATAAATATACTCAAGACACTGACCCCGAAATTAGAAAAGCGGCCCTTAGCTTTGTATCATTTCAAGGACCTGCAAATTTAGCAGATATAGCAAAATCCTCGCTAAAAGACTTTGTACCAAGTGTCAGACTTATGGCATTAAAGATTCTAGAGTCACATCGTTACACTGAAATTGATAATGTTCTAAAAGATGCAATGGGAGACCCGGATAACGATGTTTGTATGTATGCGATTGAGACTTTAAAACAACGGTTAGAGCCTGAAGCTTTTGTGCCGTTAGTTGCAAAATTTTTAAACAGCACAAATGAAAATGTAAGAAATTTTGCAGTCAAAGAGGTTGCTCACCTAACCAAGTTAAAATACAAAGAAAATTTTAATAAAATGCCTGTAGAAATTAGAAAGCTTGCAGGTAAAGTTATTCAAAAAATCGATAATGGATTTGGAGATCAGATTATTGAAGATCTCTCTTCCTTCGATCCCCAGACACGGCTGCAAGCAGTTTTGTTGTTGGAAAATATTGAAGTCGGCGAAAAGGCAAAAAATGCCCTAATTTCTGCTATGAAGGACCCTTCTAAGCAAGTACGTGCGGCAGTTGTTAAAACTCTTGGACTACTTGGAGACCCTGAATTAATAAAACATTTGATAAGTTTTTTCAACGATCCTGATACTCGAGTAAGGGCGAATACGGTTGAAGCTGTTGCAAGTATGGGTGACAGACAAGTTATTAAATTTTTGTTGCCTTTTATTGAAGATGAAAATAACCGAATCAGAGGCAATGCGGTGTTGGGAATTAAAAAATTGGGAAACTACAATGTTACACCTGTTTTGCAAAAAATGTTAAGTCATCAAGATTCTAATATGCGAGCAACGGGAATATGGGTAATGGGTGAAATCAAAGATTCTAATTATTTGCCATTTCTTTATCCTTTTGTGAATGACCCTGATGAAACTATAAGATACAATGCGGTAAAATCAATATCTAAAATTAATCCTCAAATACTTGCTAAATACTACTTTAACGCCCTAAGAAAAGACAGCTCCGAAAAAATAAGAAAGTTAGTTGAAGATCTAAGCTATAGGATTGTTTGATATGAAACTCTCAGGTCGTCAAATAATTGAAATAATCAGAAATCACTTTTACCACGGGGACGCATCATTAGGCGCCTCTGATTTATTTTGGCTTCTTCTTTTTCCGGGAATATTAATGATTATATTCCTGTTTTTTTATAGCCGAGCAGGGAAGGGCCCTAATAGTAAGAACGATGAATTTATGTCATTAAAAGAAGATGATTATGATCTTTTTGACAGCATTAGATTACAAAAAGGGTTAGAGTCTTTTGACAGAGATTTTATCTTATCACTATGCCAAGAACATAAAATTGAGGCAGTCAAAGTTTTATTAGACAAGACACTATACGAAAAGTTGGAAGCAAGTTTAAGTTTTTACAACTTAAAGAATGGTATTGATTCTGAAAAAGATATTAATGTCTCCCACCTAAGAAAGATCAAGCGAAAAATATTTTCAAGTCATTAAATAATATTCCCGGGTTCCTTTTCAACTAATATAGTAACCGGGCCTTCGTTAACTTGTTCTATTTTCATATTTGCTCCAAAAATACCTTTTGCAACTTTTTTAATGCCATTGTTCAGTAATTCTTGGCAAAATAAATTGTATAAGTTCTCAGCTTTATTGGGAGCCTCTGCTTTTATAAAACTGGGACGAAAACCTCTGCTTATATCGCCATATAAAGTAAATTGCGATACTGCCATTATTTCGGCACCGATGTCCAATAACGAAAGGTTCATTTTATCTGCAGAATCAGGGAAAATCCTTAGACCGGTAATTTTTTTAGCCATCCATTTAATTTCATTTTCTGTGTCGCCTATGCCTACACCCAGATAACAAATTAGTCCTGTGGAAATTTCAGAAATTAATTCATTGTCTACCCACAATTTGCTAGATGATACTCTCTGTATAGTTGCTTTCATAACTACCTCCGTTTAAAAGAAGAAAGGGTGCATAAGCACCCTTTCGTATTAATCAATATGCTTGTATTGAAAATTATGCTGATTTTTCTTTTTTATGCAATCCGAAAATATCTACAATACAAGGAGCAGCAATCACTAAAGAAGAGTAGGTGCCAACAACACAACCTATTGTTAAGGCTACTGAGAAGTTGTGAATTGAAGAACCGCCATAAAGCACTAATGCTATTAAAGCTAATAATGTTGTAAAAGTTGTATTTGCTGTTCTGCTTAATGATTGTATGACTGACTCGTCAATAATTTCCAACATGTTGGTTTGCTTGGAAATTCTTTTGTTTTCTCTGATTCTGTCAAAAATAACAATAGAGTTATTAACAGAGTAACCAAGCAATGTTAAAACAGCAGCTAAAACCGTAGTGTCGAATTCTATACCCATAAGAGAAATAAAACCCAAAACTATAAGTAAATCATGCACAACGGCTACGATAACTCCCGAAGCTGAGTGAAAATCAAACCTATAGCCGAGATATAGCAAAATTCCGATAACTGACAAAAATGCTGCTTGCAAAGCTTGCTTTTTCATTTCATCACCTAAAGTCGGACCTACATTTGATATTTCCCTTGTCGAGCGATCGTATGGTAAAAGCGTGCTAAGTTCTTCCAATATAGTATCGTGAATTTCAGAGGTTGATTTTGTGTCGAGGTTTGCTACCGGGTATTGAATTATAAATTCTCGTTGCTTGCCTTCAGCTACAGCTTGAACAACCACTTGATCCGGAGAAAAGTAAAATCTGTTAGAGTCAGCGTTAATTTTATCTTTTATTTTAGTAAAGGCTGCTTTTATTTCAGTTTCATTTGTTTCTTTATCAAAAGTCACACGAATGATATTTCCGCCTTTAAAGTCGATGCCGTAGTTAAATCCTTTGATAAGAAAAAGTAAAATTGAAGCTACTATTAGCGCTAAAGAAAAAAAGTAGTAAGTTTTCCGATTTTTCATTACTTTAAAATTCATATTATTTATTCCTTTTGGTTGTTTATCAGATGTTTAAAGTTTTTATCTTGCCGCTGTTATAGCGAAGCTCAAGTAACAATTTTGTGACTACAACCGCAGTATAAATGTTTGCGATAAGCCCAATGCCGAGTGTTGTCGCAAACCCTCTGATCGGACCTGCGGTAAATGCGTAAAGTATTGCAACAACCAAAAGGGTAGTTATGTTTGAGTCAATAATACAACTAAGAGCTCTGTCAAATCCGGATGCAATTGAAGCTCTTACAGTTTTGCCCGATTTATATTCTTCTATGATGCGTTCAAATATGATTACGTTAGCATCAACTGCCATGCCTAACGAAAGAATTAATCCTGCAATACCCGGCATTGTCATCGTGCCGCCAAAAAATACAAGCGATGCGAAAACAATCAGAGTATTAAGCACCAAGGCAAGATTAGCATAATGACCCAAACTTTTGTAAACAAAAATCATATAGGCGGTTACAAGAAGAATGCCAACGATACCGGCAATTACACCTGCGTCAATTGATTTTTGACCTAAGGTTGGGCCTACAACACGGCTTTCGAGAGCTATCAAACTAGCGGGCAGTGCGCCGGCTCTTAAAACTATAGCTAAGTTCTGAGCTTCTTCAAAAGTGAAGTTTCCGGTAATTTGAGCCATGCCGCCTGTAATCCTGCTTTGAATCACGGGAGCACTGTGAACTTTGTTGTCTAAAACAATGGCAAGCTGTTTTCCAAGGTTTGCACCGGTTACTCTTGCAAACTTTGCAGCACCATCTGAATTAAACTCTAAGTTAACTATAGGTCGTCCAAGTTCATCAAATGAAACTTTTGCATACTTCAAATCGCTTCCTGTAACATCAGGCTTTTTGTTCAATCTATACCATAATGCTGTTTGTTTTGCGTTGCCCGGCTGCATCAGAACAAGTTCGCTTTGGGGGTCAAACGTGCCGAGTGTGTCGACTGTGGTAGATTGATAGTTAACAATATGAAACTGCAACATAGCAGTGTTTTGAATGAGTTGCTTAACCCCTTCCGGGTCTTTTACACCGGGCAATTGTATTCTTATGCGATTATTGTCTTGAGCTTTAATGCTAGGTTCGGCAATACCATACATATCAATGCGGTTTCTGATGATTTCGACAGAGCGCTGCACGGCATCTGCTATGTTATCGCTATCTTGTACAGACTGCAGATCAACTTGATACACAAGATCAATTCCACCTTTTAAGTCTAAACCAAGCGTGATTTTTTTGTTCGGAAAGAATGAGGTGATTGCCAACGGCATAGAAGCATATAATCTAGTTTTTTTAACAGCTTCTTTTAAGTTGTCAGGAGTTATATTTGCTGCATTTATAGTAATCACGAAATCTGTATAATCGGTATTAACTACTCTAACATCAAGTTTGCTTTCAACTAAAGTTCTACGAATTTCGTCAGCAACTTTGTTTAGTACATCCTCAATTTTTGCAGGGTTCTTTGCTCTGTTAAAAAGTTCAGAGGCGACATTTGCGCGCACTTTTAATATTGAACCGGTTGCAGCGTCAGCTTCTGTTTGAGAAGCTTCAAGATACTCAAAAGAGGCTATTGGGATAGCGTTTTGTTCTTCGGGTGTTAAGGTTCCGAAAACGTTGCTCCACCAAGTTGTAGATGGTAGCGTGTAGAGCAGTGATAACAAAAAAACTGCCAATACTACAGTAATTTTTAGACTGTGTTTACTATTCATTAGTAACTCCCTATAAATTTGAACCAAAGTGAGTATGTATTATATGCAAGTGTATGTTGCAAGTCAACAATATTTATTTTTGCCAATTCCTTTTAAATACATTGAAATCTGTTTAATTTAAAATTATAATAATTCTTATGATTAAATACGCTAAAAACATTAGACCACGTATTGCTCTTTTCTTATTCATTTTTCTTCTAAGCTTTTTAAATGTAGCTCTGGGTAAGGTAAATATTAAGCCGCTTTTTGGGGTGAAAATTTTATTAGACCCGGGGCATGGTGGTTATGATCCCGGTGCAATAGGGCCGAGTGGTTTAAAAGAGTCACATGTAAATTTGCGAGTGGCGAGGTATTTAAAATATCTTCTTGAGGCAGACGGCGCGACTGTCTGTTTAACCAGGGAAAAAGATAATACTCTCGCTTTGTCCGACAGGATAAGGTTTGCTGAAACTTATAACCCGCACTTATTTGTTTCAATTCACCATAATTCCTCTCTTTCACCGCGAAATAGTTCAAGAGCCGAGATATATTACGCGGCTGCGGATCATGGAATTTCAAAAATGCTGGCTGATTCTATGCGAAACGAATTGGCTAAAGCTTCTTTCGGTGATGACTCTGTTGTTGTCCCGGGAGGTTTTTATTTATTAAGAAATAGCCCATGCCCTGCTATTATTTCAGAGGCAGCATATATTTCAGTTGCCGATTCTGAAAAGCAGCTAATGACAGGAAAAGCTCTGACAAACCAGGCTCAAGCGCTGAGAACAGCTATAAAAAAGGTCCTGCCAACGCGTATGTTAAATGTGGATGCTTATTTTAGTGATCCTCTTGTTTTGAGTTCCCCTTACTTTAATTTTATATTAACTTCTGACAAACCAATAGAAAGTATTAATGGTTACTTAAAAAAATTTCCGGGAGCTTTCTTTTTTGGTTTTGAACGCATGCTGGGATGGTGCAATTCATATAAATTGTATAATGTAACACCCTTACATAGCGGAGATTTTGTTTTAAATTTAATGTTTCGGGCAAAAGATAACTCTGTTTCACCCCAAAAGAAAATAAGATTCAATGTTAAACTTCCTGTTTCAAATGTGATGGCTTTGCCTATTGCTCCATATATTCCAAAGGGCTTTAAAGGTAAATTTCCTGTTTTCATTACTCTTTCTGATGCTCTCGGACGCCCTAATACCAGAAAAGCTAAGGTTAAAATTACTTCCTACGTTCCGGCTCTGCATAAAATTAATAAGTTAGCTGCAATGTTAGTTGAATTAGCTTCTTTAAACTTAAGCGGGTTTGCTTTTTATGAACAAGTTGCTGAAACTTTTACTTCTGACAAAGGTGACGCTATTTTACACATAGACTTAAGTGGGGATGAAAATGGGTTTATCCTTATTTATGCTGAATCAGAAGGGACTGTATCCGATCCAATTCAAATTCCGATACAAGAGGTCGAATCTCATTATGTTCTGGGGCGATTATTGAATAAATCAGAATCTGTAAGTAATGCTAAGATTTTATTTGATGATAAATCTACGGTCTCAGCACGAAATGGTTATTTTTTCTTTGAAACCCCCCATAAAAATCTAACTTTAGATATCGTGCCGACTCTAGGTTTTTCACCGCTAAAATATAATATTGCTTCCATGTCTGAACCTGTCAACATGCCTCTGATAGAAATCGAAAAGGTCTCAGAAAATTTATATGGTAAAACCATAGGAATAATTTCACCAAATGGGTTTGATTTGCAAGTCAGAAAACTCACTTCTTTACTATTGAGATCCGGTTGCAATGTAATTAGATTTAAATCAGATGAAAAATTAAGAAATCCTGAATATCAAAACGTATTAGATGCAAATTTACAGGAAAACTTGCTTTGTTTATTGTCTTTTAAAAATTCCGATTCAAATATAATGAAAATTCGACATTATCACAGAAAAGGAACCGGTAGCAGAATTGCAACTAAACTTTGTGAGGCTATCGGGCTTAATGACAAAAATATTGAGGTGGCGGTTATGCCGGGTTCGGATTATGAAATCAACCATTCACAGGCCACAGCATTAGTATTGGCATTGCCTCAAAAAATTGAAGATAGTGATTCGAGCTACATAATTGAAAAATTATTTCAAGTTTTAAATGTTGAATTAAAATAAAAACGAGGTTGTAATGGAACAGGAAAAAAACAAAGTAGATGCTTCAGAAGCGCGTTACCATCAAGAAACTCATTGTCAAAGCTGTGGCAGATTTGTGGGTGTTTTCACAAGATGTCCGTATTGTCAGGCGTTAACCCAAAAAAGAATGTCAATAAGAGTTTTTAAAGTTTTATCTGTATTAGTCTCAACTGTTGGTTTGTTGTTATTGCTTTTTTATGCAAGAAACGTAAAAACACCTGAAACAAAAATTTCAGATTTAGGGCCTTTAAGTAATTTTGCTCACGTTAGAATTAAGGGTATTGTAACTCAAAGCTACGGAATTCATGAAAAGTGGGGTTCGTTGGGGTTTGTTGTAAGTGAAGGTGCTAATGATAATCCGGTTACTATTCGTGTTTCTGCTTATTCTAAAGTGGCTAAAGCTATAGCTGATGCTGATAAAATTCCCAAAAAGGGCGATTATATATATGTTGAAGGACAAGTGAGATTTCAAAAAGATACTGCAAGTCTTTTGTTGAATGCTCCCGAACACATAGAATTTATTGAAAAAGCAGTAGATGACCCTGAAATTGTCTCTTTCGTCGAACTTGACAGTATTAATTCATCTGTTTCAGGCAAATTGGTTCGAACAACAGGTAATATAAATGCTAAACAGTCGTTTCCGACCGGAATGTTGCTGACCTTAGATGATGGTAGCGCAAACGGCTTCAAAGTTTGGATAGCAAAAAATCTATGGGATGAGAGGCAAAATCCTGAGGTCGGGGATCTTGTAGAGATAACCGGAAAAGTTGCCTCTTTTAAAGGGGAAATTCAGATAAACTTATTGAAAAAAGGTGACTTAAAAGTAGCCAAAAGAGTGGCTCCGGAAAATAAACAGTAAGGAGCAAGTTATGAGTGAATTATTAAATTATCTTTTAAACCCCGGACACCTCGACCTAATATATTTTTCTGTAATAGGAGTTCTGTTTTCTTGTTTTATATCGTTTTTGCCTGCATTGCATATATATAACGTTATCGGTATTTTTTTGCTTGTAGTTCTGAAGTTTGAAGCTGCAATGGCACCCATGCAGTTAATTTCGTTATGTATAGGTATGATAGTCGGTTATTCAATACTCAATACAGTTCCGGCGACTTATTTTGGTCCGGGTGATGAAAGTTTGTCATATTATATTTTGCCGGGTGCGGATTGGCTTGCTAAGGGCAGGGGATTTGAGTCTGTTATCTTGACCGGTGTGGGGGCTTTGGGCGGAATTATTTTGTTGGCAATATTGGCTCCCGCATTTGTTTGGTTTTTGCCGGGATTAAAATCGATTACTGCCCCACATATGTTTTGGATTATCGGTGCGGTAATAGCCTATTGTTTGTTGTCGGAATGGCCTAAAGGTTTAAGCCAGTCTGAGAATTGTTGGACAAACTTTTTTGAAGGATGGAAATATTTAGGAGTCGGTCTTATTACCTTTTTATTGTCCGGTATTCTTGGTTTTATAGTAATGGCGAAAACAATGGTTCCTATAGAATTTGCTTTTCAAAGTATTACTCCGGTTTTCGTCGGCCTTTTTGCAATTCCTTGGCTTATAACTAATATAATTAATATTGGTTCAATTCCTCCTCAACACGAACCGGAGTCTATGGAACTTGACTGGGATTTAGTTCGTCGCGGCACTTTTGGAGGCTTTTTAGGTGGATTCTTTGCTGCATTTATACCGATAGTTACAGCCGGAGTGGGCGGGTTAATGGCCGGCCATGCTACTGCACAAAGAGACGGAAGATTGTTTGTGATGTCATATGGGACCTGTAAGACGGTTTATTATGTCGGTTCTTTTTTATTATTCTTTATTCCCGGATTAAGTTTAACTCGTGGCGGATTGGCGTGGATCGTAACTCCTGTTGTAACGAGTCTGACTGTTAAAGAGTATTTTTTGTTTGTGGCTATAATGATTATCTCTGCCGGGTTTTCATTTCTTCTTCTTATTCCGTTTACAAGGGCATGCATTAAACTTGTTAAACGTGTGCCTTATCATTGGATTTCTGTCCTGGCATTGATTATAGTTGTCCCTGCCGTTTATACTTTTACCGGTTGGGGCGGAATGGCCATAATGACAGTTGCAACCGGTCTTGGACTTTTTCCGGTATTGTTTCAGGCGCGAAGGATGAACCTTATGGGTGTTCTTCTGCTTCCGGTTTGCTTAAATATGGCAGGCTACGGAAATGACATTCTGAGATTTTTGGGGTTACTATAATGAAAGGTTTTACACATTTTATTTCGGGTATTGCAGTTGCCAGCTTTTTTCCTCAGGCCGTACACATGGCTTCTCAAGAGCAATCATTTATTCTGTGTCTTGGGGGAATTTTCGGAATTCTTCCTGATACATTAGATTTTAAATTTGCCAAATATTTTCATAAATCTGATTTTGAAATTCGCCCAGACCCTGACGACCTTGATGCCAATGTGATTGCTAACGATGTTGTCAAGGCTATAAATAAGGCCAAAGAAACCGGCCGGGGCACTGTGCAGCTTCACACCATGCAATTAGCCTCAAATCGTTGGCGGAGCTATACTTTGGGTTTTGATTCAAAATCAAGCGAAGTTTGTGTTGAAATTGGTCCTATTGTTGACACCGGTCAGATTCCATTCGAGGGCACGGAATTAAAAGATCCCAAGCGATCCGTAGCAAGAGTAAAAGTAGATGATTGTGAATTTTATCAGCAATTTGACAAAAAGTCACAGATTGCTATTATGACAGGGCCCTGTTTTGAATTTGTGAAACGTGAAAATGGCAAAATTGAGATAGTATTTTTGCCTTGGCACAGAACTTGGTCGCATAGCTTTACTTTAGGTTTGTTAATTTCATTTATAGTTGGAATAATTTCTTTCTTGACTGTCGGTGATGGGCCAAATCCTGAATTGTACACTATTCCTCGTTGGATGCTCTATCCGTTGATTATTCTTTTTGGCTCAATGGTGCATATTATTGAAGATTCTACCGGTTTTATGGGTAACAATCTTTTCTATCCGTTTACCAAAGATCGAACAAACGGATTAGGCCTTATGAGCGCAGCAGAGGCTATACCAAATTTCTTGTTTGTCTGGACTTCGATAATTTGTATTCTGTTTAATTTAGACCGTTTTAGATGGGCTCCTGATGAGGTCGCAGCAGGTATTTCCAGTCAATTAGCCTTTTGGGGCTGGTTTTATTTGTTGCCATTGGCCGTAATGGCTTATTACTTCTTTAAGGGAAAACGTGAAAAGGCGATAAAGGCAGTAAAAACTGTTGATTTTGATTCTCAAAGCGGAGCGGAACAAGAAACTGATGTCTCTGTTATTTGATTGTAATCCTTATTTGATCAATTCTTAATGTTTTAAAAAAATATAAAAAGGGCTTGACAAGAGAATATGGGATTATTATAATCACAAAATCAAATCGAACAATTCGTTAAGGAGTTCAATCAATGAATAAAGCTGATCTTGTAAAAGAAATTTCTCAAAAGGCATCCGTTAACCAAGCTACTGCTCAAAAAGCTCTTGAATCAATGCTTGATACTTTCAAAGAAAGTCTCAAAAAAGGCGATAAAATTCAACTTATCGGTTTTGGTTCTTTTGAAGTTGCAAAGCGTGCTGAAAGAAAAGGCGTTAATCCTCAGACCAAAAAAGAAATTAAAATTCCGGCCAAAAAAGTTGTAAAATTTAAAGCAGGAAAAGAGCTTAAAGAACTTGTAGCAAAAGCTAAGTAATTATAAAAATAAGAAGAGCAGCTTTTGCTGCTCTTTTTTTTTGTTTAATTTGCTTCAAACCCTTGTATTTAGCCTAGCTTTAATAGTACAATGCCACAATAAATGCGAAAACTAAAACGATTACTATATTATAGCTTGTCTCTGCTTTTTATATGCTCAATATTCTTTATAGGATTGTTGTGGTATATAAAAGATAAGACATTTGACTTGCCTGAATTGCTTGTAAAAAAGGGAAAGCAGCTTTCAAACGAATATTTAAATGTTGATTTCAGTGTTGGCAAAATTAGTATAACCCCTTCAAAATACAATGTTTCAGTTAATAATTTACAGCTTTCAAAATATGATCAGCAAAGAAAAAACTTAGCATCTGATACCGAGTATATTAACCGTCCTTTTTTCAGTGTTAAACAACTTGATTTGCAGGTGGCTTCAAACACTGCTCTTCTTGAACTTTATAAGTCTAATTTGGTGTTAGAGCGTGCTGCTTTAAACGGCTTAGAATACGATTTATCAGCGCCTTTGCCGGACGGTAAAAACAAAAAGATAGAAATTCCATGGATCCCGATTGAGAATATAATTGTTTCCGGGCTCAATTTAAAAACGACTTTTGGTGACTACAATATTACTGATTTCAAGGGTGTTTTTTCTCGAAAAAAAGAAAATGGAAAAGTTTCGATAAGCTTTGCTGACGGTCCTTTTGGCTCAATTGCTACATTGTCTGCAGGAATAAATCTTGATAGCGGCGATTCCTCAATATCTTTGGAATTATTTCAACATACTTTTGCCCCCTTTTCTTTAATAGATTATTTTGCAAATAATCACAGATTAAATATTTTAGATGGAAATGGAAAGTTATCTCTTCAATTTAATGGAAACATTTTAAAAAGAATTAATGATCCTTTTGCAAACTTGGCTTCACTTTTCAATAATGACCTAAGCGGTTTTGTCTTTTTAAATAACTTTCGTTTTGCTTTGTTTGGAATAGAAGGAAAATTAAACTTAAAAGCCTCTCGAGAACCTAATAAGACTTGGGATTACAAATTAGATTCTGTCCTTCCCGAGGGATTTTTAAAGATATCCGGAAAATGGCTAGGCCGCGAAGATTCATTAACTGATTACTCGTTAAATATTCGTGGAGAAAAAATTAGACTGCCTGATGAGTTCTACGAATCTTTAAATATTAAAATGCCGCATATGAAGTCAGGTTATTATGACATAACCGGGGATTTGTTAGGAGACATAAATCATATTTATGGAGAAGGTATTATTTCGGCAAAGGATTGGTCTGTCTCTGATAAAAAACTAGAAAAAACTACCATCAATTGGGTTTTAAACAAAGACCTCTCAATTGATTCTAAGGTAACTGTTAAAAGCTTCTTTGGTAATGTTTTTGCAAATTCTACTATATGGTTGCAGGGCGAGAAGAAGAATACCGGTAAGATAACAGGTGAAGTCGTTGGTTTAGACCTAGGTATAATAGGTGAAATTTTAAATAAGCCTATTTCAGGAATCTTAGAAACAGCTTTTAAAGCAGACTTTAAGCTAGATGAATTGACTTCAACCACTTACGTATTTGACTTAATTATGAAAAACTTATCTGTTTTTGAGATCCGACCTGATTTAATAACCGCACAATTAGAGGGAAAAGGTTTAAATTGGAATCTGGTTAATCCAAAAGTAATTTTCTCCAAGCAAGGTTCAATTGAATTTGATGGACTAATAAATCAAAAAGAAACTAATGTTATAGCTCGTGTTAAAAATTTAAGCATTGATTTATTGGGAGTGAATCCCGAAATAGCACGGGGCTCTGTCTTTATGGATGGCGAGATCAAAGGCGATACCTTTAATCCCACTATTAATGGAAGTTTATACGGGGAGAGCTTTAACATAATGGGAGTTGACTTATGTCGTATTAAATCTAAGCTTTTAATAAACAATAAAACTTTGCTATTATCCCCAATTCTGTTAAATCCTTGTAATGATTCAATGATAGATGGTTTTGCTTCAGTTGACTTAATAACCGGAGCATTAAAAGCGTTCAATTTTAGTTTCCATAAGCTTCAGCTGTCAGCATTAAAGGCTTTAATTCCTGATTCTTATGAACCGGAATCAACAGAAGGAATTTTAGCCGGTGCCGTTTCATATAACAATTCAAAAGATCAGAACGCTTGGAGTTTTCACCTCGATGGCAGGCGGTTGCGGGTAGCGGGTGAGTTTTTAGATACTGTATTTGCGGAGGGTAATGTCTATGGAAATCAAGCTGACATTAAAAATGTTTTTTTTAGAGCTTTTGGTGGAACTGTTTCCATATCAGGGCAATTGTTAAACAGGAACCATTTTTACGGTTTTTTTGAAGGTAATTCGTTAGAATACGATAAAATGAATTTTTTGAAAAAAATAATTCCTGATTTTTCAGGAGAGCTTGATTTTCAAGGAAATGTTGATTGGCATGATAGTAAAAAAACGGGTTATTTTACTGTTTTTTCGAAAAACATGAAAACAATTGAAAGGCAACTTGGAAACTTCGGCGGCAATATAAGTATAGATGAAGATAAGATAATCATAAATAAAGGCGAATTCGACAAATTGGGAATAAAACTTTCGGGAGAAATGGCCTGGAAAGGTAGAAGACCTTACAAAGCCGACTTGCAAATGGAAAAAGTTGATTTTTCTTTTATCCCGAGGGCTCATGGAATTACAGCCATTGATCTCGGAGGCTTATTAATAGATGGGCGTTGTTCTGTCGTTGGACATGCGGATACAAAAATCCCTGATAATGCAGAGATGCACATTGATTTATTAAGCATAAGAAAAGATAACGATGTTATGGAAACAGCAAAACCTGTAGAGGTTTTATTTCAGAATGGAGCTTTTGAGATCAGATCTTTTGAATTAAAGTTTAAAGAAGGATTGATCGGTTGTGAAGGCTTATTTAAACCTGGCGAAGAAGTGGCATTGTCGATTAGCGGCAAGAATTTTTCGATAAATACCTTAGGAAGGCTTTTCGGACTTCCAAAGGCAGATTACGATGGAAACCTATCTGTAGATGGCCGTCTGTTTGGAAAGACAGAGGATCTTAAAATGGAGTTAAATGCAGATGTTGATGATTTTACTATTGCAAACAGAAAAATTTCAAAAATTAAAAGTATAATTGAAGCTGATAAATCTAAAGTATTGATTAAAGATTTTAACATCGGAATGCCATCCAGTTCTTGTAGCTTAATTGGTGCTATAAATTTAAAAGATGGTTTTGCAATTGATACATATGATTTAAATATAAAAATACCTCATGGTCCCATAAAAGACTTGGTTTTATATATGCCTGAAGTATTCAAAGAAGCTAGCGGAACAATGGGGCTTGATATAGACGTTTCAGGAACTCTGGAAAAACCTGTTATTTCGGGTGATTTAAGAGTAAACGCAGATAATCTCCAATTAAAAGATGTTAAAAAACCCTTCAGAAATATTAATATTTTAGTCTCAACAGAAGATAAGATTGTCAGGCTAGACAAATTTGAACTGGACATGGGACGGGGCAAGGTGCAGGGTGAAGGTTCCATGAGTTTCGACAATGCAATAGGTTCTGTCACCGCTCGAATTACAGGCGAGAAGCTAGACTTAGACTTCAAGGGCTTGGATCTCTCTAATGCCGGTATTTCAATAAATATATCCGGCGATATCTTTAATCCTGAACTATATGCATTTATATATTTGCCAAGGAGTCGTTTTACTTTAAACACTGATTTATTTAAAACTTCTGATGAACCATTAAAGCTACCTTTTAAAAGCTTTAAATATGATCTCAGATTCGATGTTCCACGTAATTTTTGGGTGAGAAGCAGTTTTTTAAATTCAGAGTTTGCGGGTAAATTTGGAATTAAAGGCGACTTAAACAATTTCATGCTTGATGGAGAAATTAATTGTATTCAAGGGAAACTTTATTTTAAACAGAGACAATTTAGAATTGAAGCGGGTGAGATAAAGTTTGGCGGCGTTGATAATAGTTTTGACCCGTATATTTATGTTAAGAGTGAGGGTAAGATTCAAAGTACTAAGATCTTTTTGACATTGTCAGGGCGACTTTCACAATTTACGCCGCAAATATATTCAACACCTCCAATGTCCGAAGGAGATATTCTTGCTTTACTCACATTGGGAAGAAGTTTAAATTCATCGGCAGACAATGAATCAAAAGGAAAATTTGAAACTGAAATACTTGACGGTCTAAAAAATTCATATTTATCATCTTTAGTGGGTGGAACTATTTCTGAAGCTTTAAATCTTGACGAGCTGTTTTTAACTTCTGTATTTGATAAGAGTTCGGGTAAGTCGCAACCTTACATTAGGGTTGGCAAATATATTAGCGATAAAATATTCATGGCTTATGAAGGGACAATGGATCAAAATGAAAAAGAAGTCTACATATTCGAATATAGACTTCCGAAGGGGTTTATTATCAATCTTGAATTTACTGAACCTGAACAAAGCCAAAAAATAGGCGTTCGCTACGATTGGAAATTTCGTTAACAGTCACTGATAATTCTAAATGTCTGTTTTAGCTTTATTACACTGTTTTCGTCATAATAGCCTGAGACAGAAGCACAAGGGTATACGGCGCAGTTTGGTTCCATTATGGTTCCGGGGTTTGTTACAGAATTGCATCCCAATTTACAGTTGTCACCAAGAATCGCTCCAAACTTTCTTATCCCTGTATCTATGATGTTCATTCCAACTCGTGTTTTTACTCCGGTGCCATCATTTTTTAAATTTGAAAGTTTGGTTCCTGCACCCAAATTAACGTTACTGCCAAGAACCGAGTCGCCAACATAGTTGAAGTGAGGCGCTTTTGCATGAGGCAACAATATTGATCTAACCACCTCTGATGCGTGTCCTACTACTGCGTGAGCTCCAATTATAACGTTTCCTCTCACAAAAGCCCCATGGCGGACTTCGGCGTAATCATCAATTATGGTTGGACCGCAAACCATGGCGCCGGCCTCAATAACAGCTCCTTTGCCCAGGTAAACATCACCTTTAACGAACGCACCTTCTTCTATTGTGCCTAAGATCTGAGGTTTTAACTTTTGCAGAGCTACGCCGGTAAAGCCATTTTGTATTCTTTGTAAAATGTCCCATAGCTTTACCAGATCTTCAAAACCCTCAAGCTGAACATTAAATAGTTCTGGACAAATAAATTCGTCAATTTTACTAAAAAAATCTTTGAGGTTTTTCATTTTTAAGCTCCGCTTATCTTAACATTATTTGAGGACTACCACTTGTTTCTAATAACATTTTAAGTTCATTTTTAAGTGACGGTAGGCCGGAATTTATTTCGGCAAGTTCGCCAAGGAACTCACCCAAACCTTTTTTAACGATTCTTTTAACTAAAGCTGCTTTTTCAATGCCTGCGAGTTCGCATGTTTTCTTAAATGCATCTTCTCTGTATCCAATTTCATCAATCAGAGCGGTTTCTTTTGCCTTGTCAGCTGTGTATATTCTGCCATCAGCCAGTTTTATTACGTCTTCCTTTGGCAACTCTCTGCTCTCTGAGACTATATTTATAAATCTGTCGTAAATATTATTTACGATAAGCAACAAAGATTCCTTTTCTTGTTCAGTCAGCTCTCGGTAAGGAGATAAAATATCTTTCATCGGAGTCCTTTCTGACTTGAGTACAACGGGTTTTACGCCAATCATTTGTGATAATCTTTCAATGTTGATTGATTGCATTATCACGCCTATACTACCAATGATTGATGTGGGGTGGGCATATATTTTATTTGCTCCGCATGCAACATAATATGCTCCTGAAGCCCCCATACTTCCGATTATTGCTACTATTGGCTTCCCGGTTTCCTTGTTTGCTTTTTTTATTAAATGGAACATTATATCGCTGCAAGTAACTTCGCCGCCCGGTGAGTTAATCTCAATCAGAGCTCCTTTAACAGAGTTTCTTTTGGTTAAGACTTCTAAATCTTTTTTTAATTCTTCAATAATGTTTTTAGAGGGCCTCATTGGCATTCCGTCATCATTTTCCTCTTGTATGACTCCTGATATGTTTATTAAGAGTATCTCTTCGGGAACATCAGAGTCCCCTTCAATGTATTTAACTCTAAGCTTGTCTTTTGCTGACATATCATTTTTACCTAACAAAGCATCAAAAATGCTTTGAGCATATAATGCCTGCGAGAAAAGAATAGAAAACAAAATAACGGCAAAGCCAAAAAGATTATATTTTTTCATGAATTACCTCGGTTTGAATATAATTACAGGTTAACCTTGAAAGTTTCAATAATCAAGTCTATTATTAAAAAGTATAGCGACAAACTTGCTTTATTATGCGACAACAATGTCGCACATTATTGTTTTTATAACATTAAATACAGTTGTAATCAGTTGGTATTAAACTTGCATTATTAAATTTATATTTTTATTTTTATTCTAAAATGGGGGTTAGCTGATGAAATTTATTAAATTATTTATTTGCATGCTATTTTTATTTGCTATTTTAAATCCGGTTGAAGGGTCTTATATGACTTCTATGGCCGGCGAGATTCCTTTGGTTGCTCAAAAAATAAGTGTGAAAATTAACAATCAAATTGCGACCACAAAAATTGAGATGTCATTTTATAATCAATATTCTTATACTGTTCAGCCAAATTTTAAGTTTCCGATTAATGAATCTGCGTCTGTTCAAAAGTTTAGTCTAACTGACAGCTCAGGTAATGTATTTGAAGGTAAAATCGGAGAGAAAGAAGAAGTTAAGAGTTCTTTTGATAATGCCGTCGCTGAATCAGTAATGCCTGCCATGGCCGTTCAGCAAAAAAACGGCGTTTTTGAGACAGCTATAGGAAGCATTGCGCCAAAATCAAATGCTTCGGTAATTTTGGAATATTGTGAAATATTGCCTTATCAAAACGGAAAGGTTGCTTATGTACTTCCTTTATCTATGCAAGATTATAAACAATCCAGAAATGTTGACTCAATTTCTGCCATTATCGAAATAAAAGATGAAAAATCTATTGTTGGTGTAGATACTTCGCTTTTTACTTTTCCTGTAAATGTTGAGAGAGTAAACGAAAATCAACTTGATATTGTCTTCGAATTGGCAAACTTGAGGCCTGAACGAAATTTTGTTGTAAGTTATGAATTGAAGGCAGACAGGATGGTATCAAATCTTATAACAACCAGACCTGCTGAAAATGAAGACGGCTATTTTTTACTTATTGTTTCCCCGCAAGAGGTTTTTGCGGAAAAAGATGTTGCAAAGCGAGATATAGTATTTGTTGTCGATGTGTCGGGCTCAATGGCCGGAGAAAAATTAAGACAAACTAAAAAGGCTTTTGAATTTTTTATTAAGCGTTTAAATTCAGATGACAGGTTTAACATATTATCTTTTGACAATAACGTTTACTCTTTTAATCCGGGATTATTGCCTTTTAACGAGACTAATAGGGAATCTGCGGTAAATTACATCAAAAAATTACGAGCAGGTTCAACTACAAATATTAACCAGGCATTGCTTGACGCTTTGGGTAATTTTTCTCCGGATGAAAAGAGAACTAAGGCAGTTATATTTTTGACAGATGGCGAACCTTGCGGTGGTGTTACCAATATTAATCAGATTTGTCAAAATATTAATAAAGCAAACACTAATGATATTAGGCTTTTTTGTGTGGGTGTCGGTCGCAGACTGAACACAACCTTGCTTAATAAATTAGCTCTCGAGAATAGAGGCGAAACACTTTTTATAGACGAAAGTAAATCAGAAATTGATTCTGAGTTAATGGCATTTTATAAGGGAATATCAACGCCATTGTTAGTTGACCCTGTTCTTGAATGGGAAGGTATAAAGGTTACCGAAGTTTATCCAAAAACTTTGCCGAATATTTATCACGGAACTCAAATCGTTGTAAGCGGCAGGTATTCGGATATTCAAACACCAAGAATTGTTCTGAAAGGCGATATAAATTCTGCCAAACAATCTTATCCAATTTCCGCTCAATTTAAAGAAAAAAGTGATGATAATTTATTTGTAAGTCGCTATTGGGGTAAAGCAAAAGCAGACTATTTACAGAAAGAAATTGATGCATATGGATACAATGCGAGCAAAAAAGATGAAATCGTCTTTCTAAGCAAAAAATATCAATTTTTAACAAGATATACTTCTTTTTTAGCTGTTTCAGAGGCTCATGTCGAGCAGATTTAAC
>Ga0265294_10003683_pt1 | contig 19450 bp, 11 predicted proteins | sample MunlanPumphouse3_FD_192504 | JGI IMG/M metagenome (GOLD analysis project Ga0265294, IMG submission 192504) | Groundwater microbial communities from a municipal landfill in Southern Ontario, Canada - Pumphouse #3 | ecosystem: Environmental > Aquatic > Deep subsurface > Groundwater | place...
AATCTGCAATAAAATCTTTTACTTTTGTTAAAGTCCATTTATGATTATTTAGATTTGCCCATGAAGTAACTCTAACTCCAGTAGTAGAAGGAACCTCTAAAACATTTACATGTTGGTCATAAAAGTTACCCGCAATAAAAGGTTCGTTAGCCTTTGGGTCATTTCGAATATTAGTTGGTGTTCCTGCAGCACTACCACCTATATATTGTGTTGTTGAACTTGCAGCAAGATGTGAATAATGAATAACACCATAGGGTAATACATTATATGCTAATTCTTCTTGAACTTTATATTGCCCTTGATCATTAACTCCAGTATTAGTACCTGAAAAAGTAGTGCTTGAAGCAGCGGCATTTATTTCTTTAGAATTTAACGCACTAAAAGCAAAAATAGATAAAGTAAAAATAAATAATAAGGTGAAAATTTTCTTAATTTTATACATAGCTTCTTCCTCCATTGTTACAATTATTGTATCATAAAATTTTACTAAATGAAAGCATTTACTTAAATAATAAAGATAAATTCTAATATTGATAGTAATGGCTAATAATAGAAATAATAAAAAAAGCACTATGTGCTTTTTTTTATTTATAAATATCTCTTATTAAATTTCCTTGATCATAAATCATATTATTTATATTCATACAATATTTTATTTGTGGACAAGGCATTGTGATTGGAATATTATTTTTTCCATCAATATTATAAGAAAAACTCATAGAAACAAAATTAATTGTTTCAATTGTTGTTTTATTTAATTTCCCTTTTCCGTTTACCAGAGAAAAATTACCATTTTTATTTCCATTATAAATTATTGAAACTCTTGTCCTATCAATAGCCGATGCTAAATCTTTATCATCATAAAATATTTCAAATTCCCAATCCGTTTCCGTTTCAGTAATTACCATTTTTTCAATTCTCGGATACTGTTTAAAAGTTTTCGTGATTCCTTGAGATACAATTAATATATCTATATCTTTTGAATTTGTATAACCAAATTGATAAACAACTTCTTTATTTGAATCTAGATCTGAAAGTATTAATTTATCATCAGTTAAATTCTTTTTTTCTCCATTAATATTTATAAATAATTCTTTTATATCGTGATCTAGCTTGTCAATTAATTGAACATCAAATGTAACAGATGATTTAGTTTTATCGGTAATAACATAATCTATATCAGGATCTCTTGCTACTATTAATAAACAATTGGCATCTGTTCTTTCATTACCATCAGATGGAGAATTAGTAACGACAAATTGTCCGTTTTGTCTAATAATTAATGTCGACGAACCACCACCATCTAAATTATATCCTTCAACACAATCATAATATTTCAACATTGCTGATAATTCTTTTCCATCCGCTCCATAAAATCCTTTATAATCTTGTCTTCCATCAAAAACAAACATCATAATTGTTCCATCAGCTTTTCTACCGATTACTGTTCTAGGTTCTCTAGAATCAAGAACGACACTTCCAGGCCATTCACCATTTTGAAGTAATGTATCTCCACCACCAGTTGCATCAGTTACGTTTTCATATGCTCCCTCGATTTCCCATTGCACTCTTACTTTTTTCCCAACAGAAAGTGCTTCTTCAACAAGAGAATTTTTTGTGACAATTGCGAATTGTCCTTTATCAATTGTTGCAGGTGAAACAGAAGAAATAATACCTTTACCATAAAAATCATTATCATTATTTGGTAAAGCTAGTTCTGATTGTTCAACAATAAAAATACTACCTTCTTCTGGAGTTGTAATAGGTTGGTAAACATGTTCTGCATTATATAATCCATAATAGACTGAACTTTTTCCTTGCTCTGGAATAATATTTCTTGATTCAATTTCTAATATGTTAATAATTTCATTATTATCATTATAGATAGATAATGACATATTCTCACTTCTTGTAAACGGTTCATTTCCAATAAGTCCGTCAATACTTCCATCATTTGTTAATCCAACATTTCTATTACCAGTAGTTTTATAATTTTCGCCATTAGAAATATGAACTCCGCTAGTTTGATAAGGTAAATTACCGTTTGCTCTTATATCAAAAAAATCACCATTAATCGCACCTACAACTTTCCAACCTGGATTCTTAATTTCATAATCCATAGCTAAATTCTTAACCGTTGTTAACGACCATCTATTATTATCAAGATTTGCCCATGATGTAATTCTAACATTAGATGAATTAGGCACTTCTAACACATTAATTTGTTGCTCGTATAATTGATCGGCAACAAATAAAGATGATTTTGGACCATTATTACCCGATGCATACATAATATTTGTTGAATTAGTTGAACTATAAGCAAAATCTCGATGATGTTTAACTCCATAAGGAAGATTATTTTCCTCGTTTACTTCATCAACAAAATATTTTGCACCATCTGCCTCTCCAAATTCATTAGGCAAATCAATCGCAAGTGCCGGCATTAAATTACCAATCACAAATATCAATACAAAAACACCAAATATTAACAATAAATTTCTTTTCATTTTTATCCTCCTCTAATTATTACCTACTATTATTATATCATTAAAGACAAAAATTATAAATAAAAACTAACCAATTGGTTAGTTTTTATAAATACTATTAATAAGAATTTGTTGCTGTATTATTATAGAATCAGCTGCCATAAGTGAATTAATTTGACCAAAACAATAAAAATTAATTTGTTTTACTCCTTGACCATCATTCAAATTATAATTACAAACAATAATTGGAACAGAATTTAAATAACTTAACGGAAATGTATACTTACCATTTATTTTTGTAGCAGATTTCCCACTTACATTCATTTTTTCACCAATAATTGCATCTTTTGAATCTTTAATATTTACAGTAAACGAAATCTTATCATCAATAAATTCATATGTAAAACCCATAAGCTCTGGTTCAGGTTTAGCGCTACTTGCAACCCCTGAATATATTGTTTTGCTCTTTTCTCCAAAACTATTTTCAGAATATATATCATATTCAAATTCAGTTCCAACAGCAAGATTATTAATATTGCAATATCCTTCCTCATCAACTAAAAAATAATTGTTATTGATATATACATATAGTTTTTGAATATCTTTTCCATAACTTTCAACTAAATCAACTTTTAATTTAATTTCTCTTAAATCCGAAGAAATCCATTTATGAGAAATTTCTTCAGTTCTTACAACAAATAACAAAGCATTTAATACAATTCTTTGTTGAGTAGGCGTTGAATAATCAGCTGATTGAGTTACAGGAATAAAACCATCATTTTCTCTAATATACATTTGGGCGCTTCCGCCACCATCCATTTGATATGCCTCAACAATACCTTCCTTTTTTAATATTGCATTAATTCCATATCCTGTAGTCCCATATGTTTTTAAATAGTCATCAATAACAATTAAACTAATGGTACCATCAAGTTTTCTGCCAATTAAAGATCTTGGCCTTTTATTAATATTATAAGCACCTGAAACAGCTCTATCCACTCCATTATCTCTTTGAACAGTATGAAAACCCATTCCTGATTCTAAATTATTATATTCATCATTAATATACTCATATTGTGCCCTTACTAAAGTTCCAATACTTAAAGCATTATTTAATTCAATATTATTAGAAATAATTGCAAATTGCCCTTTAGAAACTGAAAAATTAGTACCGACTTCACTTATATTTCCTTTGCCATAAAATGCATCAACTGCTTGATTTTCTTTTGGAGTACCCTTAAATATTTCTGAATACTCTTTAGAATTACTTACATATGCAAGTTTAGAATTTCCAACAAAAAATACATTATCACCACTTGCAGTAACATTTGGTATAGTACCAATTATATCAGTATAATACGGTGAAAAAATAGCTATTTCCCCATTTCCAGGATCTGTATTTAAATTATTAACATCAAATTTAGTAATTTCGTTTCCTAATTCATCAAAAATAGTTAATTTCAATCCAGATATTTGATCTAAATTAGCACTAACTTGAACTAAAGGATCATTACCTTCATTTTTTATACCAACAAACGATCCTCCACCACCCGTAGCTCTAATACTAAAATATTTTTCATTATCAGCAATATATGGATAATACGGTTGATAAATATATGGATCTTTACCTTCAGAATTAAGATTATTTCCTCTCCCTAAAGTAAATTGATCACCATTAGTTATTCCCATTACTTTCCATCCAGGATGTTTTGCTTCATAATCTAAAGCTATTGTACTTAAACTTGCTCGTTGAAATGCATCATTAGTTGAATGATAAGCATAAGAAACAACTTTTGTATCATCATTAGGATTACCTGATAGCATAGCATATGATACCTGGTTAATTGCAGAACTAGTAATAATATTTCCTAAATTTTTTTGATATAAAATGCCATTATAAAATGATCTTGTATCAACATTTTCAATTTGTTGATACCCCGCGGTTTCAGTATCATCATAATATGTATCTATTGCACTTAACTTAACTAATGAACTAGCCATTAACAATAATAAAAAAATCATTAATAAATAAAATTTTTTCAAAATATTCATATTCTCCTTCTTTCTATTTACATCAGCGGTGAAAAAACTTTTAATATCGCTAAAACAAATTTTTTAATAATTCCTTCTTTTTTTAAATCTTCTTTTTCTATTTTTTTAGATATTGCAACCGTTTCTAAGAAATCATTTCTTAAATTAATTAAAGAAGAATTTTTATATAAAAGACACGAGTCTTCAAAATGTAAATACAAGCTTCTAAAATCAAAATTTGCTGTTCCAACAATACCTAAAACGTCATCTGAAATAATTGATTTTGTATGTATAAATCCTGGTGTATATTGATATATTTTTACTCCAGCATTGATTAATTCTCGATAATAAGATTTGGTAACAATAAACACTACACGTTTATCAGGAATGTTAGGAGTAATAATTCTAACATCAACACCACTCATAGCAGCAATTTTTAATCCAACTAATAATTCATTATCTAGTATAAGATAAGGAGTAGTAATATACACATACTTAGTGGCAGAACTAATTATTTTTAAATAAACATTTCCAGTTGTTTGATTTCCATCTAATGGGCCATCAGGAAAAGGAAGTACAAAACCATCAGTTTCTTTTGAAATAGTAGGAATATATTTTTCATAACTATCAGTAGTCCGATTAAGTATTTCCCACATATTAAGAAACATCATTGTAAAGTTAAAGACTCCATGTCCTATTAATCTAATTCCTCCATCCTTCCAAATGCCAAATCTAATATTTTCATTTATATATTCATCAGCAAAGTTAATACCTCCAGTAAAAGCTATATTTCCATCAACAACAATAATTTTTCGATGATCTCTATAATTGATTGATGAACTCATTCTCGGTAATAAAGGATTAAAAGTTTTGATTTTTATACCATTTTTACTCAATCTTTTTTTATAGCGAGAAGGAATTCTAGCAGATCCTCCAAAGTCATCATAAATAAATCTAACATCTATTCCTTCTTTTGCTTTTTCAATAAGTATTTCTGTTATTTCATTTAACATTCTTCCTTCAGCAATAATAAAAATTTCAATAAAAATAAATTTTTTAGCTTCTTTCAATGAAATTTTAATTGCTTCAAATATATCAATACCACGATTATAAATGACTGTAGATGTTTTATCCCAAACAGGCATTCCCGTTATTTTTGTAATATATTTTGACATTTTCTTGAAATTTGGATTATTTATCTCAATTTCCCTTTCAAAATCATGTAAATATGCATATATATCATGAGAACTTTTATAACTGGCTTTTTTTAAAAAATAGCTTACTGACATTTTTCCATATAATAAATAAAACAATGGGCCAATAACTGGCAAAAAAGAAACCAATATAATCCAAGATATTTTATATGCTGGATTATATTCTCTTCTAATAATGGATAATACTGCAAATGCAGATAAAACTGAGGCAAAAAGTATTAAATAAAATACATTAAATTGCTCGTAAAGTTTATCATATATTAAATAAGATAATCCTACTAATTGTATTAGAATAAGAAGTGCAAAAATAAACCATTTATTTAAAATAAGTTTTAAAAACTTTTTAAAAAACATCATATTACTATACCTCTATTAATAAATTATAACATAAAAAAAAATATATACAAACATCAATTTGTATATATTTATTGAAAATAATTATTGTTTAATTGTAACTAATTCTTTTTTTAATTTAACAAATCTTGGTAGTCCATCAACCAAAGGAGCTTTAAAATCTCCTTGAATTAATGGTAATGCATAATCGACAAACTCTTGAGTTAAACCAGAATTATCATCTTTAATCCATTCAAGTGGAACTTTCTTTTCAGCATTAGCAACTAAATTAACATCAATTAAATCATAATTAATTTTATATTTATTCGATTTTTCATCTCTTCTAAAAATAACCATTTTGTCAGTTTCACCATTAATTGCACTTCTAACAGCCATAACACCAGCCATAAAAGCTTCTTCTACATCAGTTGCACTTGCTAAATGTGCTCCGCATCTTTGCATAAGAGAAAATTCAATTGGTCTTACTTTTATATTTGTAGCTCTATTTATTTCATTAGCAAGAAAATTAGCAAGTCCTCCCAATTGTGCATGTCCAAAAGAATCCCTAGTAACTGTTGATGCGTATTCAGAAATATATTTTCCAGATTTATCTTTTATTCCTTCACTTACAGCAATAATCACTTTATCTTTCTTCATTTTAGCAACTCTTTTTACATCTTTAATAAATTGATCCAAATCAAAATCTTTTTCTGGCAAATAAACTAAATCTGGACCTAGATTCTTATATTTTGCAAGTTGTGATGCTGCTGTTAACCATCCTGCATTTCTTCCCATAATTTCCACAACAGTAATTAATCCTGTATCATAAACATGAGTATCTAAATAAAGTTCCATCAAAGTTGTAGCAACATATTTTGCAGCACTACCATAACCTGGACAGTGATCAGTAATCGCTAAGTCATTATCAATAGTTTTAGGAACTCCAATTACTCTACATTCATGACCTGATTTTTGCATATATTTACTAATTTTATTACAAGTGTCCATAGAGTCATTTCCACCATTATAAAAGAAATAACGAATATTATACTTTTTAAACACTTCTAATAATTTAATGTAATCAGTTTCATCTACATCTTCAGATTTTAATTTATATCTGACTGACCCCAATGAAGATGATGGAGTAGTTTTCAATAATTCTAATTCTTCTCTATCTTCTCTACTTATATCAAAAAATCTTTCATTTAAAATTCCTTTAATTCCATGTTCTGCACCATATACAGCAGTAATATTTTCTTGTGATAATGCTTCGATAAATACTCCCGCAGCACTAGCATTAATAACTGAAGTAGGTCCTCCTGATTGACCAAAAAGACATGCCCCTTTTAATACTTTCATCTAAATACCTCCTATTTTTCAAACATTTATATTATAACAAAAATAAAACTTTTAATCAACTACACTTTTTATATTCATTAGAGACATCTATACTAATTTCAAAAATTTATTATTAGAAAATTAAGAAAAAATAATTATTAAAATTTCAAACATTGAAGCTATAACAAAACAATTTAATCCAATATTTTTCTTATTAATTAATAATATTTTATTGTATATAAAATATTTCTAAAAAATTTATCAACTCACCCTAATAATTAATAAATACGTCAGTTAACTTTACTCATTTTTCAATGTTAATAAACAACACATTTCCAATCCTTTAGTATGTGGAAAAAGATCAAAAGCATTAACCTCAATAATATTATAATTTTTATTGAAAACAGCTAAATCTCTAGCAAGAGTTGCAACATTACAAGACACATAAATTATTTTATTAATTTTTTTATCTACTATCGAATTAACTAATTCAATATCTAAACCTTTTCTTGGTGGATCAACAATAATACAATCAATATTTTTAATTGCCTTTAACTGCTTCTCTGTTTTACCCAATATAAAATCAACATTTTTAATGTTATTTATTTCTTTGTTTAAATTAGCATTTGTAATAGCTTCTTCTACAATTTCAATTCCAAAAACCTTATTGACTTTATTTGCAACTTGTAAAGAAATAGCTCCTACACCACAATATCCATCAACTACAGTTTTATCATAAATAGTAATATAATCTTTAACTTTATTAAATAACTTAACCATTTGTACATAATTGATTTGAAAAAACGATTTATAATCAATAACATATTTAATATTATTAACTACTTCATATAACATTTTGTTATAAAATATTATTTTATCTTTTTTACCTAATATTGTATTAGTTTCTTTATAATTTAAATTCATAATAAACTGAATTATATTTGGATACAATCTTTTTAGTTCTTCAGCAATATTTTTCAAAGCTACTTCAATATCATGTCTAACAATAATTACAATAATATATTCACAAGCACTATTACTTCTAATTAACATTGATCTTAGAATTCCTTTTTTTAGTGTTTCATCATAACTTGTTAAATTATATTTATTTGCAAGTCGTGTAAAATCTTTCACAATCATACTTGCAGTATCTGTTTGAATAAAACACTCCTCTAACGAAAAAACCTTATGTGTTTTACTTTGATAAAAACCACTAATTAATTTATCATTCATATCAAAAAACACTTGAACTTTATTGCGATAAAACAAAGGTTCATTCATTCCATAAATATTATCTACTTTTAAATCTAGATTTCCTAATCTTTTAAAAGACTCTTCTGCCATTTTCTTTTTGAACTCTAATTGATATTTATAATTTACATGTAATAAATCACAACCACCACACTCATAATAATGTTTGCAAATTGGCTCTATTCTGTTTACAGATTCTTTATAAATATTAATTATTTCTCCAAAACCAAAGCTTTTATTTATTTTAGTTATTTTTATCAGAGCTTCTTCATTAGGTAATAAATATTTTACAAAAATGCTAAAATTATCTATTTTACATACTCCCAAACCATCATGTGTTAAATCAACACATAAAACATTAAATTTTTCATTTATTTTCATATTACCATCCATCTTTTTTATATTATAACAAATTTCACCCTTTATTAATAACAAAATAAAATAAATATTTTTTATATTTTAAATTAAATAAACAAGTTAAGCCGTCATTTTTAATTTTAATCAACTTTATACTAGAATGCTTAATTATAAGTATTAATAGTAAAAATACATTAAGAGTCATTTTAGAGTATGATTTAAAGCCTTTGAACCATAAACCATAAAAAAAGAACAGAAACTGTTCTTTCTTTAAAATATATTATTTTATTTGATTAACTACATATTTAGCAATTCTTACTAATTGAGCAGTATAACTCATTTCATTATCATACCAAGATACAACTTTTACTAATTGTTTGCCATCAACTTCAAGAATTTTTGTTGATTTTGCATCAAATATTGAACCATGAGTTTCTCCAATCACATCACTAGAAACAATTGGATCTTCAGTATATTTAAAAGTTTCATTAGCAGCTTTTTTCATTGCAGCATTAATTTCTTCAACTGTAACATTTCTTTCTAATTCAACAACTAAATCTACAACTGAACCAGTTGCTGTTGGAACTCGCATAGCAATTCCATCCATTTTTCCTTTAATTGCTGGAATAACTAAACCAATAGCTTTTGCTGCTCCTGTAGATGTAGGAACAATATTTTGTGCTGCAGCACGTCCTCTTCTTGCATTAATTCCTTTTTTATGCGGTGTATCAAGAGTTGCTTGATCACCAGTATATGCATGAACAGTTGTCATAAATCCTTTTACAATACCAAAATTATCATGTAAAACTTTAGCTACTGGAGCTAAACAATTTGTTGTACATGAAGCACCAGAAATAACAGTTTCAGTTCCATCAAGAATTTCATGATTTACTTTATAAACAACAGTTTTTAAATCTCCTGTGCCAGGAGCAGAAAGAATGACTTTTTTAGCTCCAGCTATAATATGTGCAGTAGCTTTAACTTTATCATTAAATACTCCTGTACACTCAATTACTACATCAACTTTTAAATCTTTCCAAGGAAGATTTGCTGGATCCTTTTCTTTAAAAACCTTAATTTCTTTTCCATCAACTACAATAGCATCTTCTTTAAATGAAATAGAGTCTTCTTTATAACGTCCTTGAGTTGTGTCATATTTTAATAAATAAGCCAAATCTTCAGCGTTAGTCAAATCGTTAATTGCAACGATATCAAAATCTTTTTCTCCAAACATTAGACGGAATGCTAATCTACCAATACGTCCCAATCCATTAATTGCAACTTTTACTGCCATATATTAAAAACCTCCTTATGATTTTAATTTATCATATATATAATACCATTATTTGTCCTTAATTTCAAGTTAAAACGCTTTACAAAAAATGTATAACGTTATCATTTAATTAATAAATAATCTATAGCTTCTAAATAACTATCTATTCCTTTCCCAAAAAATACTTTTTCTGAAACTTCACTAATTAATGACTTATTTCTATATATTTCTCTATTGAAAATATCACTTAAGTGAACTTCAATTATTCTAATTGGTGAAACAGACTTTAATGCATCCAACAAAGCAATAGAATAATGAGTATATGCTCCTGGATTAATAATTATAGCATCATATTTTTTAAAATAACATTTTTGTATTAAATCAATTAAAAATCCTTCATGATTGCTTTGTATAATTTTTGCTTTTACTTTTAACTTTTTAGCATGATCTTGTATTTTTTTTACTAAAAATTTATAATTTTTTTCTCCATAAATATTCTTCTCTCTTATTCCAATAAAGTTAATATTAGGACCATTTAAAACTAAGATTTTCATTCCCTTTCACCTCATCTCATATTATAACAAAAAAAGAGGAATTATTCCTCTTAATTTTTATTAATTTCTGCTAAATATTCTTGATAATATAAAGATTAATCTAAGTAATTCTATATAAAGCCAAATAAGGGTATATGATAATGCAAAAGCTGAATGCCATTCATATTCTTTTGGATATCCGCCCTCAACAACCATTCTAATTTGCTCTAAATCCATAAACAAATAAAATGTTGCTAAAATTACTGAAATTCCTGATATTAAAGCCATTATTGGCAAACTAAATTCAAATTGTCCAAATATTGAAAACAAATATAAAGCCACCATTGTAATAATGAAAGATATTGCAAATATAAATAAGAAATTCATAAATTTATTAGTAACTTTTACAATTCTTGTTACATATAATGTAGTAACAATTAAAAAAACAGTTATAACTCCTAGTAAAGCCGCAGGAACAATACCATTTGTTTCAGCAGCAAATGTCATTGATATTACACCAACAAATATTCCTTGAAATAAACAATAAATTGAACCAGCTATTTTTGTAGCTTTAGGTATCATTAAAGCAATTAAACCACTTATTAAAGATACAATAAATGATCCAATAAAAACTGCTATTCCAATAGGAGGATTATTTGCAATTAAAAATAATCCACCAAATGCACCAACCAAAACTAGTAATAAATAAAATAAAGTTTTCTTAGCGATGCCTTTATATGTTGCAATTTCATAACTAGCTGTATATTCTGCTTTGTTTATTTTTTTAAATGCAGGATTTGAATTATATATTCTCATAATTTATTCACCTCATATATATTATATATTATATTATTAAAATAATCTTAAAATAAAGTTGTTTGATCATCTTCTGGAAGATTATCTAGAATAAACATTCTATCCATTCTTTCCATGACAGTTGAAGAAACTTTCGTTCTTTTTTTGAAATCATTTTTTGAAGAAAATGGTGCTTCATTTCTTGCTTCAATAATTGACTTTGCTGTAGTATCTCCTAAAGATTCAATAGTATTAAATGGTAGAAAAAGATTATTGCCTTCAATATTAAAATTTTTCCAATCAGATTTATTTAAATCTGGCATATTAAAATTATATCCTCTTGCTGTCATCTCTAAAGCAACAGTTAAAGTATCAAATAAATCTATTTCCTTTTGTTTGGCTTTACGTTGTAATATTAATTTTTGTAATTCATTAAATTTTATTTTTATTTTTTCATATCCTCCTGCCATTACTTCAACATCAAATGCATTACACCTAATACTGAAAAATGATGAATAATAATAGAGAGGATGGTGAATTTTAAACCAACCAATTCTCAAAGCCATAATAACATATGCTGCAGCATGAGCTTTTGGAAACATGTATTGTATTTTTTTACATGATTGAATATACCAATCGGGAATATTATATGCTTTCATTTCACTTTCTTGCTCCATTGATAAACTTTTACCCTTTCTTACTCTCTCCATTATAGTAAAAGCATCAAATTCTGTCATTCCCATCTTAATTAAATAAACCATAATATCATCACGACAACCAATTAATTGTTCAAAAGGAATTGGCTCACTATTTGAATTTAAACCAAGCAAACAATCACGTTGATTATTATTCCAAACATCTGTTCCATGACTGATACCTGAAGTTTTAATTAATTGTTCAACTTTATTTGGATTAATATCTTTTAACATTTCCTTAGCTGTTTTTGTTCCAAACTCAGGTAATCCACTTGTTCCTATTTCTTGTAACAACTGTTCTCTACTCACTCCCAAAGCTTTAACAGAATTAAATAAACTCAAAACATCAGGATCTGATAGTGGTATTTCCTCAACTGTTGAAAAAGGAAAATCATTTGGATTTGCTTTTACATAATCCATTAAATATTTAACCATTGTTGGATCATCATGACCTAGAATATCTAGTTTCAATAAATTATCTTCAAATTTATGATAATCATAATGTGTAGTTCTCCAGCTTGATTCAATATTATCTGATGGATACTGTATTGGAATTATATCTGTATAATCAATTTCTTTAGGAATAACTACTATTCCACCAGGATGTTGCCCTGTAGATCTTTTTACACCTTCAATTTTTTTCGAAAGTCTATCAACTTCGCATTGTCTTAACTGAATTTCATGTTTCTCCAAATATTTTTTAACATATCCGAATGCTGTTTTACTTGCAACTGTTGAAATCGTACCAGCTCTAAAAGCATTGTCTTCTCCAAATAAATCTCGTATATAATCATGAGCTAAATTTTGATATTCTCCTGAAAAGTTAAGATCAATATCTGGAATTTTTTCGCCACTAAAACCTAAAAATGTTTCAAACGGAATATCCATTCCATCACCTTTTAATAAATTACCACAGACTGGACATTTATTTTCAGGAAGGTCGTAACCATTACCTACACTTTGAAGTGCATTTTCAATATAAGCAGGATAAGGCTCAATACCATATTTTTCTTTTTGTTTACTTGTAAGTTTAAAAGCACTATAATGACAGTTTTTACAAACATAATGTGGAAGCAATGGATTAACTTCTGTTATTTTCATAAATGTAGCAACCAATGAGGAACCCACTGAACCTCTACTGCCAACAATATATCCTGCATCTGTACTATGTTTAACCAATAAATAAGAAACGTAATATATTGGAGCATAATTATTTCCAATTATACTATTTAGTTCTTTATCTAATCTTTCCAAAACATATTTAGGAATGTTTTCTCCATATATTTTTTTTGCAGTTTCATAAGTTAATTTAATACAAGCTTCTTTCATTGAAGGGATACCTTTATCTGCAAAAAAATTATCTGCAGGTGCATGTAAACCCTTAGGGAATAAAGTAAACTCTTCTATCATATCTGCAATAATATTTGTATTTTCCACAACAATTTTAAATGCTTCGTCACTATCTAAAAATGCAAATTCAGCCATCATTTCATCAGTTGACATAAAATGTTGAGAAACTAGTTCTCCAGCTCTAGCTAAATAATGTATTCCTCCTCCTACTTGTGGCGCTTCAACAAACATTGCTCTTAACATTACATCTTCTTTATCTAAATGATGAACATCACCAGTAGCAACTACAAGTTTATTTAATTCTTTACTTATTTTAATAATTCTATTTATTGTATCATATACATAACTCATGTATTCTTCTTCTAATTCTTGATGTTCTTCAATAAGTGAGTTATTATCATCATCTTCATCTTCTTCATAAACTTTAAAAGTATCAGAAAACATGTATCTATATTGTTTAGGAGGTTGAACTTCAATATAATCATAAAATGAAATTACTTCTTTTAATTGTTCATCTGATGAATTAAAAGCAGTTATAAAAACTTCGCCATCTTGACAACCACTACCAATTAATAAACCTTCTTTATGCTTAAGTAGAAAATCTTCTAAAATTCTAGGCTCCCTATAAAAATGAACAGTTGATGAATCAGAAACTATTTTATTTAAATTAACCATTCCTTTTCTATTTTTAGCAATTAAAGTAACATTATAAGGAATAATTGTTTGATAAACCTCTTTTGTAATATGTTTATTAATACTATTATAAGTAATAATATTTTGCTCTTTTAATTCATTCAACATTTTAATAAAAATACCAGCAGTTGCCCTTGTATCATAAATAGCACGATGATGTTGTACTAAATCAACATCAAAAAATTTACTTAATGCTTTCAAATTAAATCTTTTTAATCTATCTGAATAAAAATTTTTAGCTAATTGTAGTGTATCTATTGTTGGAAAAGGCTTAAAATATAATCCAATATTTTTCATATTAGCATATAACATAGAATTATCAAATCTGGCATTATGAGCAACCAAAATTGAATTGCCAATAAAATCTATAAAATCAGGTAATACTTCTTCAATGCTTTTAGAATTTCTAACATCATCATTAGAAATATGAGTAAAATTAGTAATATACTTAGGAATGGGGTTTTTCGGTTTTACGAATGTTGAAAACTCATCAATCATAATTCCATGTTTAATGCGAACAGCAGATATTTCAATAATCTCATTATAATTACTAGATAATCCTGTTGTCTCTAAATCATATACAACATAACTCGCATCTTTTAGATTAATGTCATCATCTAAATCTGACAAACAAATTTTATATTCAGATTTTTTGATTAAATTCCCCTCTAAACCAAATATAGGTTTAATATCTGAATTTTTACATGCAGATTCAAAATCTGGTAAAGCTTGTAAAGATACGTGATCAGTAACAGCTAATGCTTTATGTCCAAAATTTTTAGCTAATTCTACATATTCATTAACATCCATTACACTATCTTGAGCACTCATTTTTGTATGTGCATGAAGTTCTACTCTTTTATTAGGGTAATTATCTTGACGAGTTTTTTTAAGAGCATCTCCTAAAGGAATTACATCTTGAACACTCAAAGTTAAATCTTTACTATATTTATCATATTGCAAAGATCCATATATTCTAATTTTTTTACCAACAAGACAATTTGTTTTATAAAAAGACAAATGCTGAATATTATTTTCACTTATAAATGATTTAATCACTAAAGAACTTTCACCATCAAAAATAACCCCTTGAAATAAATTATAACCAGTAACAGGTCTAATTTCTGCTTGAATTAAATCACCCTCAACAACAAAACTAGTAGAACTATGTTTTTGTTGATACTCAATCAATTGAGCATTTGTAGAAGGTAATTCATTTAAAGGCGTGGCTTTACCGTTAATTGGTAATTTCGGCTTTATACTCCTTAACGGAGTGCTTCCTTTATTGTTATTTTTATTTTTTAACCCATCAAATACTTGTTGTTCTCTATTAATAGTTGCTGATATACTTTCTATTTTTGACTTTATCTCTTCTTCAATTGATTTTTCAAAAGGAGAAATATCTGTTTCAATATTTATAAAATCAAGAGAATAAATATTAAAACCTTTTTTAAATGCATCAATAAATTGTTCAATTACTTTTTGATCATTATTACAACCCACATAAAATACTATTTTATTATCACTAAAATTTTTAGTAAAAGCATTAAACATAGTAAAATGAGGTCTATACTCACTTAATTTATCTAATATATATATATAATATTCTTCAAGATAAGCTTCTTTAATAAATTTATTTTTATAAATAAATTTAAATTTTATTTTTTTAATTTTAAATTTTTTAATGTAAACATGATTAACTTTTGCTATTAATTCATTTAAAAAATCTACTTTAGGAATTTCTAAAAATTTAAATGAAAAAGTAAAAGTAGAAAGTTTGTGGTTTATTAAAATTGATGTAAGTTCTCCAGTAATTGCTTCTTCTGGAATGTTTATATCTAATTCATTTAATAAATCCAAAAATTTTTTGTTTTTACTCATAATCCACCTCTTATTTTACATTTTATCATATTTAATCCATTTTTTCATTAGAATTATCCATAAAAAAATTTAAAGCAAAAACTTTAAATTTTTTATAAACACAAATAAATGCCAAGGAAATGGAGAATTGTTCCTAACAATACAAACAAATGCCATACCATATGTGTAAATTTAAATAATTTAAAACTATAAAAAATAATGCCTATAGTATAACTGACTCCTCCAGCAAATAAAAAAATTGTCCCAGTTGTTCCTAACCCTCTTATAATAGGAACTATAAAAAATAGCGCTGCCCATCCTAATAGTAAATATAAAAAAATATGAAATCCTCTAAATTTTCCAAACCAAAATAAGTTTAATAATAATCCGCTTATAGCACCAAACCAAATAATACTTGCTAAAATAATACCGGATAATCCTCCTAACGCTATTAAAGCAAAAGGTGTATATGAGCCAGCAATAAGTAAATAAATAGTCATATGATCAAAACGCTGAAATATCATCTTTGCTCTTGTACCCAAAGGTAATAAATGATAAATAAAAGAGGAAGTATATAAAACAATCACACTAAGAGAATATATTAAATAAGCCATAAAGTTTACTATATTATAATTATTATTTACTTTAATCAATAACAAAATTAAGAATACAACACCAGCAATAATGCCAATCCCATGAGTAATAGAATTCCCTAATTCTTCACCAAAAGTATAAAATTTACTAATTTCTTGTTTTTTTGTTTTTAATAATGAAATATTACTATTTATTAATGAAAGACTATTCACCTTATAATTTTTATTTAATATGTATGCTCTTTCTAAAATCAGATTATAATAAAGTAATTTATTTGTACTAAAATTATAATATTGCTTTTTGGAATGAGTTTTTTGATGCTCTAAATACATATTTAAATAAAGGTCAGCTTCTTTAATCTCTTTTTCATTTGGAGTAAAGATATCATTAATTGTAGTAACTTCCAAGACATTATCAGTTATTGCGCCACTTATTCCTAAATTTTTATACTCATTTATAGAATTTACACCATATAATAAAATAAACTTTTTATAATAAAAAGCACACTCTAATATTTTATTAAAATAATGCATCTTATCGATAGTATTAACACCAATATAATCTTTAAATTTAAATACATTAAATGTTAAAAAAGAAAGACGATCATAGTTACAAATTTTTTTTATTTCCATTGTTGCTTTAGGAGTAGAAATTTCTCCAATAAAGATTAATGAACCAAAGTTCAACTTATGTTCTTTTTCATAACATCTAGAAAAATCTGTCATTTTATTTAAAAACTTTGATTCTACATTTTCAAGATAAAATCCTGAAATAAAAGGAAAATTATCATTATTTAAAATCTTCTTTGTACTTATATAATTTTGAAAACTAACTTTGATATAAATTGATTTATTACTTATTAACTCATTAAATATTTCCTCATTAAAATTACTATTCTCCATTGCTTTTAAAAGAGAACTTGCTGAAATAATTACGCAATCAACTTCTAATAATTTAGTATCCATTAATAATAATTGATTATCTTTATATTCAAAAAAACTTCTTTTCATAATTTATTCCTTTATGTATACTTCTTTGCCACCCACAACAGTTCTAAGAATATTAATAGATTGTAATTCACTTGTATCGATAGTAAAAATATCTTTACTTAAAATTATAAAATCAGCTGCATATCCTTCCTTAATTAAACCTAAGTAGCCCTCATCAAAACTCATAAATGCTGAATTATAAGTGTAAGCCTTTATTGCATCATTAACTGTAAAGGCTTCACTAGGATTTAATTGTTTAGTCTGTTTTAAATTGTATCTAGTTACTGCACAAAAAATATTTTTGAAACAATTTAAGCTTTCTACTGGAGCATCAGTTCCAAATGATACTATTGTTTTTTTATTTAAAGTATTAAAAGCGTAAGAACTATTAGCTGTTTTTTTATCTACTAATAAATTCAAAATATCCATATCATAATCAATAAAAATAGGTTGCGCATAAACTAATACATTTAATTCTCCAATACGAAAAAGTAAATCTTCGTTTGTAATTTGACAATGGACTAATCCTAATCTATTAGGATTAGTCTTACCATATACTTTTTCTTTGCAATCTAAAAATTGTTCAACTGCTGCATCCCCTATAGCATGTGCTATAATAGAAACTCCTTCTTCACGAGATTTCTTAATAATTGAATAAAGAGCATCATTAGTATAACAACTAATACCAAAATTTCTTTTATCATTTTTATAAGGATTTTTCATATAAGCACTTTGAGCTCCTAAAGAACCATCTAAAAAAATTTTAAGTGGACCTATTTTTAAAAAATCATTATTTTCAATTAAATATTTAAATTTAATATACTCATCAATATCATTAAATGTTGATTGTAAAGTAATTCTAATGTTTAGATTGCCTTCTTCTAATAACTCTTTATACGCATTTAAAATAATCGTATAATTTTTATCATTAACATTAATATCATTTGTTTGAATTGAAGTTAAACCTAAAGTATTAGCCTTATTTATTTCTTTCAATAATAATGTTTTTACAACACTTACTTCATATAAAGGAAAAAATTCTTCCGTATAATTCATGGCATTTTCATAAAGCACGCCACTTAATTCATTACCAAACACTTCTATTTCCCCACCAGCAATTTTATCAGTAATTTTTAAACCCAATAAATCAATAGCTTTACTATTAATAGTTTGAACATGTCCACATACTCTTGTTATAATAATAGGAATTTCTTTTGATATTTTATCTAAATCCGTTTTTCTTAAAATCCGTTTTTCCAAAAGCAAATCATCATTATATCCTCTGCCAAAAACAAAAGAAATACCTGGATTGTCGTTGATAAATTTCTTGCCTTTAATAATAATTTCATCAATTGAAGAAACATCATTTAAAACTAACTGAGAATTAATCTTTGCTAGACTAAACAAATGACAATGAGAATCATTAAACCCTGGGATTAAAACATTGTTTTTTAAATTAACAGTTTTCACTCCTGTTATTTTTTTATTAACGTCATATATTTCTTTAATTACACCATCTTCTACAAGCAAGCATTTTTTAAATCCATTTGGAGTGAAAATCTTTCCATTAATATATAAAGTTTTCATTATAGCAACTCAAAAGGATTAAAATTTCTATCTGTTTTTAATAATTCAATTATTTCAGTAATTAATGAAAT
>Ga0265294_10003684_pt1 | contig 19447 bp, 12 predicted proteins | sample MunlanPumphouse3_FD_192504 | JGI IMG/M metagenome (GOLD analysis project Ga0265294, IMG submission 192504) | Groundwater microbial communities from a municipal landfill in Southern Ontario, Canada - Pumphouse #3 | ecosystem: Environmental > Aquatic > Deep subsurface > Groundwater | place...
GCTCAGTTGGGAGAGCACCTGATTTGCATTCAGGGGGTCGAGGGTTCGAGTCCCTTTAGCTCCACCAATTCTAAATGGCTGTGTAGCTCAGTTGGCTAGAGCAATCGGTTCATACCCGGTGGGTCGAGGGTTCAAATCCCCCCGCAGCTACCATAAAATTAAAATAGGTTTGATACAATGTTATCAAGCCTTTTTTCTTTAAAGAGGGTTTTATTTATGCAAAGAGTTTTTTTGGGGTAAATGAGAACTCTTTGAGATATTCAATCTTTCCGATTATGAAATGATTTATGGTATGGGAAATAATCTCATTATATGCAATTTTACCACATCGTGTCTCCTTGAATGGTAAGATAGAGAGGAGGAATCTTATGGAAAATGTTAAAATGCCAGTCATTTTTGTCGGACATGGCTCGCCAATGAACGCCATTTCAGATAACGAGTTTACTCGTTCGTGGGAAAGATTAGGCAAAATATTACCAAAACCTAAAGCCATTTTAGTCATTTCTGCCCATTGGTATGATGATGGTACTTACACAAATGACAAAGAACACCCGGAAGTTATTAACGACATGTATGGATTTCCTAAAGAACTATACCAAGTAAATTATAATTCTCCAGGGTCTCCATTTCTTGCCAATCGTTTATTAGTATTGCTTAAAGAAAAACTACTAGTCGATAACTCTTGGGGCATTGATCACGGAACTTGGTCAGTGCTGACTAAGATGTATCCGAACAAAAACATTCCGGTAATCCAATTGTCCATTAACCGGCGACTTTTTCCACAAGAACATTACGAAATTGGGGTACTTCTTAAAACCCTTAGAGAAGAAGGCGTGCTCATTATCGGAAGCGGAAATATCGTTCACAACTTGATGATGGTTGATTGGTATAACGGAAATAACGGTTTCGCATGGGCCGAATCTTTCGATTCCCTTGTCAAAAAATGTATTCTTGAAGGCAACGATGAAACATTAATAGATTATAAGCATATGAAAGATAGCAATTTTGCTATTCCCACTCCTGAACATTATTTACCGCTCCTTTATGTGTTAGGAGCGAGAAACAAAGAAGATAAAATAGAAATTTTTAATGAAAAACTCATTATGGGATCCCTTTCGATGACTAGTTACATTTTTTGGCCAAAAGGCATTAATTAAAAATAATATGCATTTATAGTTTCCAAATAATCACAAACGGAAACTTTTTCGGTGACAATAAAATTGTAATGCTTTTTCTTTTAAATTGAACTATCATAATTTTCATGGAAAAAGAGAAGATTACAAGAAAACAAGTTGGTGACTATTTCCTTAAAAGTTTGAATGGAATGGCTTATGGCTTTTTCGCCACTCTTATCATCGGGACAATTTTTGGAACGATTGGTAGCTTATTTGGCAAATATGGTGCTGGTAATCCTTTCTCTGAGTTTATGCTCAGCATTCTTGGTAACGGAAGCACAGCACCTGGAAGCTTTGGGCTCTCTTTTGTTTTACAAGTTGTCACTGGTTTTGGAATTGGCGTTGGCGTTGGTTTAGCTTTAAAATTTGATACTCTTAAAGTCATTGTTTTGGGATTTGTTGGTCAATTAGCTTCCTATTTTTCATTAAATACACAATTCGTTACTTCAGCGAATCACCCTCTTGCTGATGGAATTAAAATTGGAGACCCTTTAACTATTTTTATTGTCGTTATTTGCGTCGCTTTACTCATGCAATTGATTCTTCGCAAGAAAACACCAGTCGACCTTATTTTAATTCCATTGTTTGGAGCTGTTTTTGGTCTTATTCTATCTCTTGCAATCCGCTATCCAGCTATCTATGTCACCTTTGGTGTCCAATGGCTAATCAATATTTCAACAAATACTGCCCCATTTGTTATGGGTATCCTTGTTGCTGTCCTAATGGGTATGTCGTTAACTGCCCCTATTAGCAGCGCTGCGATTGCCGCGATGATTCTTTCACTGCCTAGTGGTGTCACTCTTGCCATGGCTATTAGTGATCCAAATTACACAGGTTTGCTTCTCGCTAGTGGAGCAGCCATTATTGGTTGTTCAACACAAATGGTGGGGTTTATGATTCAATCACGAAAAGACAACAACATTGGCATGATGATATCGATTGGCATTGGAACAAGCATGCTCCAATTCAAAAACGTTGTCAAAAAGCCCATCATTTGGCTTCCTACAATCATCACATCAGCGATTTTAGGACCAATCTCGACTTGTTGGCTTCACTTAATTTGTGTCGGCCCAAGTGCGGGAATGGGGACTGCTGGTTTAGTTGGTCAAATCGGAACTTTTAGTTCGATGGGATTTGACAGTTGGCAAGCTTGGGTGGGAGTGTTTGGTTTCCAAATTCTCGCTCCCCTTGTATTAGTCTTCGCAATTGATTTACTCTTTAGAAAATTAAAATGGATTAAAGACGGCGATTTAAAAATTTAATTGATTAACTCACCAAAAAAATGGTGAGTTTTTTAATTTTAGTGTTACACTTTAATCAGGATTTGCCTATGATTTACGAACAAACCAAAAAACTATTATCTAATTTTAAAAAAATACGAACCGCTGATGTGGATAACATCGCCGAGCAATACTTAAAAGGCGGAGTGGATGTCACCCCGTTATATAGTCATATTAAAGAAAGTGGATCAATTCTCCGCATCTATTTTTATGTCTCATTAAAATCTATTGCTAGTTTCGAAAAACAAATTGAATTTATCGAAGGTCACTTCCAAGATTTTAACGATTGGTGGCATGTTGATATGCTTCCTCAACTTATTCGTAAAAACAAGGCCCCCTCCTTTGATTTTGTTTATGATAAAGCCAAAGAATATGTTAACCATTCTCTTCCATTTGCCAGAAGATGGGGTTATGTCATCTTTTTAGCGGGTTTTCAAAAAGATCCTGCTCAGACAAAAAGAATTCTCGACTTATATCACAATGATGATGAATATTATGTGCAGATGGCGGAGGCTTGGTTGCTTGCTGATTTAGCAATCTTCAATCCTGAGGAAGTGCTTAAGTTTATCGCTAAGAAACCATTAAATTACAATATCATCGGAAAAGGCATTCAAAAAATGTCGGATTCCTTTCGAATTAGCGATGAAGTAAAACAAAAAGCTAAAGAACTGAGAAGTCTTTACAAATAAACTAGAAGAATTTGCTCAACGCCCAGTCTTGCAATCCGCTTGGTAAATAGTTGAGTATTTTCATTTTTAATGAATTTCCGACATTGTACGCTCGATGCGGATGAGACTTATATATTGCTCTTCTAAACGTTTTGACAATTTTATCGGCATCTTTTGCTCGTTTTAATTCACCAAGCATCAGTTTTTGTAGTTTAGTGAGACGCACCTTAAAGAGCTTAGTGAATTCAACCTGCTGTTTGAATTGCGAAATAATTCTCGACTGCATCGATGTCTTAAAAGCACCAGGTCTAATCTTGATAACTTTAATGCCAAATTCCTGTACTTCTCTTCTTAGACTATCGTTATATATTTCTAAAGCGTGTTTGCTCATCGTGTAGAAAGAGTGAAAAGGCAAACCCAAAAGACGGCCATATTCACTGCTGACATGAATAATTCTTCCTTTTGCCTTAGCGATTAATGGGAAAAACCTTTGGTTTATTTGATAAATACTGAATAGATTGATTTCAAAAATTTTCTTTAATGTGTTAACGTTTACTTCCACTAAAGAACCGAGTTCGACAATACCCGCCATATGAATAACTAAATCAAGTCTATCGGTTTTTTTACTAATACTTTCAAAGATTGTATCAACCGCATTTTCTTTTGTGATATCCCTAATTATGACATCAAAATTAGGCAAATCTTTGTATGCCTCTATTAATGAAGGATCGATATCGACTAAAAAGAAGAAATAATCATCTTTTATGGAATGTATCACTGAATGAGCGAGGAGTGATTTAGCTCCTGTAATAAGGGCGTATTTCATGATAGTATTTTATCATTTTTATCTATCAACTTATATCTTTTATGGAGCATAGTTTCTTATCATTTTCTCTACCGTGTAGGAGAAGGAATCTTTATTATGTTATAATAAGCCACTTGGAGAATATTTGTATGATGATTTCAAAACGGATAGCCGAAAAAATAAATGTCAGAATTAATCAAGTTGATGCAACAATAAAACTTATCGATAGCGGTGATACAATTCCTTTCATCGCTCGTTATCGTAAAGAAGTAACAGGCAATCTTACTGACGCTGAATTAAGAGATTTATTTGAGTTACTTACTTATCTTCGAAATCTAGAAGAGAGAATGAAAACTGTCTTAGCCTCCATCGAAGAACAAAATAAACTTACCCTTGAATTAAAAGAGGCAATAGAAAATGTCAACACTCTATCAGAACTCGAGGATATTTACCGACCTTATAAACCAAAACGTAAAACAAGAGCGAGCATTGCTAAAGAAAAAGGTCTCGAACCTCTGGCTGCTTATTTAAGACAAGGATTAAAACGCGATGACCATGATACCTATTTAATATCATTTATCAATCCCGAGAAAAATGTAAATAGTATTCAAGAAGCGCTTTCAGGGGCAAAGGATATCATCGCCGAAGAGATAAGCGATGAAGCTAAATACCGCTTCTTTATTAAAAAGTATATTTTTCGCGAAGGGGTGATTACCAGCAAAGAAATTGCCAAAGATGAAAAAGATACCTTTGGTAAATACGCTGCTTACCAAGAAAAAATCTCTGCTATTCCTCCCCATCGTATTCTCGCAATTAATCGTGGTGAAAATCTTAAATGTTTAAAAGTAACTCTCGACTATGAAATAGAGCCAATCAAAACGAGAATTGAAAATGATTACATTCGAAACAATGCTTTCAAAGAAGATATTCTTTTAGCGATTGAAGATTCCTTAAAAAGGTTGATTCTCCCATCTATTGAAAACGAGATTAGAAATGATTTGTTTGAAAAAGCTGAAGAAACATCGATTATCGTGTTTAAGAAGAATTTAAAGGCCCTTTTACTCCAACCTCCTTTGAAAGACAAGACTATATTAGGGTTTGATCCAGGCTTTCGAACTGGTTGCAAATACGCTTTAGTAAATAAAAACGGAATTCCTAGTGAAGTTGGAGTGGTATATTTAACTGCCGCTTCGGAAAGTGAAGTTCAAAGAGCGAGACAACAAATTATTAATATTCTAAAAAATAATAAAATTGATTATATTGCACTCGGAAATGGTACCGCCTCGCGAGAAAGCGAAATGGAAATATCTAAAATTATTAAAGAGAATGATCTCTCAACCAAACTATTTATTGTCAATGAAAGTGGCGCTTCCGTTTATAGTGCATCCAAATTAGGGGAAGAAGAATTCCCTGATTTGAGCGTTGAAAAGCGAAGCGCTATTTCTTTAGCTAGGCGAATCCAAGATCCGCTCAGTGAATTAGTAAAAATTGACCCGAAATCTATTGGGGTTGGCCAATATCAGCACGATATGAACCAAACCAAATTGAGCTCAGCTCTTCACGGAGTGGTGGAAGATGCTGTCAATACTGTCGGAGTTAATCTCAACAATTGCTCAACGTCGCTTTTAAATTATGTTTCAGGCATCAACAAAACTGTCGCCGAAAACATCTATCAATATCTCAAAGATAATGGACCATTTAATACAAGAAAAGATTTAAAAAAAGTTCCCAAACTGGGAGAAAAAGCTTTCGAACAATGCGCTGGATTCCTTCGCATTTATGGAGGAAAAGAACCCCTCGATCAAACTTCAATTCACCCAGAATCCTATGAAGTGGCTAAATACATACTAAAACAAACAAATATTGACCTTCTAAATGATGAAAGCGAAAAAAAAGAAAACGCTTTATTGAAAATATCTAAACAAGAGATTCTCACTAAATTTCAAATTGGCGAAGCAACCTATCTCGACATCATTGAGGAGATTAAACGCCCCGGAAGAGACATTCGTGACGATATCGAAATTGTCACTTTGAACCAAGAAGCTAAAGACATCAAAGACTTAAAAGTTGGGATGATTTTACAAGGAACGGTCCGTAATATTATGGATTTTGGTATGTTTGTCGATATTAATGTTCATCAAGATGGCTTAGTTCATATTTCTGAGGTCGCTAACAAATTTGTTAAAGACATCTCTTCAATCTATTCAGTGAACGATATTGTAAAAGTAAAAGTCATCGCTTTGGATGTCACCAAAAAGCGAATAAGCTTGTCAATTAAACAAGTCGGCGAGAACTAATCGAAACATTTTGTAATTATCTGAAACTCTAATAATGATAAAATAACAATTAGGAGAGATAAATTATGCTTGAACCATTAACCTATGTATTTTTTGGCCTATTTGTGGTCATGACCATTGTCCAGCTGGTAGCAGCCTTTCTAGAAAAAGAAATGCTTCGCAAAATAACTAAACCATTTTGCGTTTTCTTTCTTGCTTTAGCTGCGGTGGTAACTTTGCCAACCCATCCTCTTATATATATAGGAGCCTTTTTAGGAGTGCTTGGCGATATCGCCTTAATATCCAAAAGTAAAAAAATATTCCTCATAGGAACAATTCTATTTTTATTTGGACATTTCTGCTATCTAAGTGAAGTAATTTTTATCATGATGAAAAATCAACCGCTCGATTGGTGGTTCTATGTCGTGGTTGGTTTTGCCCTCCTGCTTATCACTCTTGCCGGTTACCCATTTTCTAAAAAGATTGCCGGAACTCGCTATTTGGCTTTAGTGGGGAACATCTACATAGGAGTTCTTCTTCTTGTTTCCATTGTTTCTATAATTGCTTCAGTAAAAGGATATGCCAATTTCATGATTCTCGGAGTCATTGGAGGGATATCTTTCTTGGCTTCTGATATGATTTTAACCAAATCTTTCTTCATTAAAGACTTCAAAAGAAGAGATTATTACATCATGCTCTTTTATCTTCTTGGCCAAGCGCTTATCCTAATAGGAATAACACTCACCTATGCTTTAGCCTAATAGTGGAAATAATCACAAAAGAAAAGAAGAAATTACAAAATGAAACGATTCCATCTCACTGACACCTATGCTCTTATCAACTTCGATGCTTCCAATTGTGAATCAGAAGTGAGTATTTTACAGTCGCGCGGTTTTCTTGGAGTCCTCTTTCAATTCATCAACAAATTGAAAAGGGAAAAAGACATTCTCATTGAACCATTTAAAGATGTTACCATTCCTCAATTTCACGATGCTTTTAAACTTCTTTATTTATATAGCTATAATGAGACTTTCTATAAAAATCCATCTTTGCAACATTTGCTAAAACATCAAGATGAACTATACCATCTTACCGAAGCATTTTACGATTATTGGCGGGATTTGCAGCGATTTGGCTTGATGTCTGCCTCTCATCTCTATCGCCAAAGTGCAAAATCCCCCGATTTAATTGCCACCATTGATTGGTTTAATAGTTTAATTCTTTCTTTGTACCGCACTATATCGACGAATATCCGTGGAGAGAATTACAATGTCTTTCGTCAACTTCCTGCCGGAGTGAATGCAAATCTATTATATGTGCATCACAACTTTTCTTATCCAGAAGAGTATGCAAATCTTCAAGGTATTCCTTTAATTAGCAAAATCGCTATTCGTCCCCCTTTTATTGCTCAAACGAAAAGCAATACGAGAATTGACTTGTTTAAAGAAATCAAGAAGAATCCCCTCAAAGAACTCTCAATTGATAAGATGAAATTTATGGCTTTTCCTATCAAGGTTGGCCCGTTATTAGCGTTAGTTTATATTCATCGCGACTTTTTACATGAAGCTATTGGTTTGGCCAACTTATTTGAATTTGCCACTTTTGACGAAATAAAAAAGCAGACTCCCAACCTTGTTTTCTTATATGGTATTCTCGAACAAGAATATGACAGCACTTATTATCATGATAAAGCTAACGATATGTACTTAGGTTTTGTTAGCGAACTCGATAAAAATGATTATTTTGGTTATTTGAAAAAGATGCTGCTAACTCTCCATAATCTTTATATGATCGATCAACAGAAACTCCCTATTCACGGAGCGATGGTGTCAATCTTGCTCAACAATAATAAAAGTAAGAACATCGTCATTGTGGGTGATAGTGGAGCCGGTAAGTCAGAAACCCTTGAAGCTTTAAGAATCATTGGCAAAGAGTATATCAAAGATATGCGCATTGTCTTTGATGATATGGGTGTCTTATTACGAAAAGACGACCAAATATATGCGAACGGAACTGAAACTGGGGCATTTGTCCGTCTAGATGACTTAGAAGCCGGATATGCATATCGAAAGATTGATCGCGCGATATTCTTTAATCCTGATCAGACCAACGCTAGACTAGTTCTTCCTGTCACTACTCATAAATTCATTGTCACTAATCATAAAATCGATATGATTCTTTATGCGAACAATTATAGTGAGACAGATATTGGACTACGCCTCTATGATAATTTAGATGAAATAATCGATATTTTTAAAACTGGCAGAAGAAAAGCCAAAGGGACAACAAACGAAATTGGTCTTGTCGAGTCATATTTTGCTAACCCGTTTGGACCAATGCAAAAGAAAAGCCAAACGGAAATACTGATTAATAGTTATTTTCCCTCCATGGCAAAAGAAGGTGTTCTCATCGGCGAACTATACACTAGATTAGCGATTCCTAATCAAGAAATAGAAGGTCCGAAAAAAGCCGCCAGAATCTTGCTTGAGAAACTGATTATGTAAAACATAGATAATTTTTGTTATCAAACATAATCCTAAAAAATTAATAGGTATCAAAAAAAGTTTGTGTTATATTATTACTCGCCTGCAATATGGCGTGTCGGACCATTAGCTCAACGGTCAGAGCGCTCGGCCCATAACCGATCGGTTCCAGGTTCGAATCCTGGATGGTCCACCATTTTATGGAGAATTACCCAAGTGGTTGAAGGGGTCGGTCTTGAAAACCGATAGGGGGTGCAAGCCCCGCTAGGGTTCAAATCCCTAATTCTCCGCCATTAAATAGAATTATGTTCCTAAAAAAGGAGCATTTTTTATTATATGAAATCAAAACAGTTAATTGTAATAAGACTTAAAATCGAATAAAGAATGATAAATTCATGCGAAATCTGCTTTAACATAACTAGATTAACCCATTATTGAAGGGTAATAACCACATGAAGGGAAATCAATTAAGCATTTTTTAATCAAAAATTCCTTATTTTATTTCCTTTTCTCTTATAAAAAATGAAATTTAATTCGGTATAAATAAATGAAAAATCTATAAATAGAAAGTAACTTTAAAAAAACGATAATAATGTATTATTATCACTTGAAATTGGAGATATTTTTTAAATTAATACTTTACACATTAACTTATTACCCTTAAAATTAACCCAAATTCATATTTGGCGTCCTCACGTACGTGTGGTCGCACTTAAAGAAAGGAGAAAGATATGAACAAAACAAAATTCGTTGTTTCACTTTTATCGGCTTCTCTCCTATTTGCTGGATTAACCGCTTGTGGAAAACCAAAAGAACAGCCTGTTGACTTTTCTTTCAGTGCTTCCCTAGATAGCGGTGTCAAATCTGTCAAAGTTGGAGATTCTGCCCAAGTCGAAATTATCGAAGCTCAGGCTAGTGATTATGATCCTGAAACTGCAGTTGAACATGTTTACACTTATCAATCAAGTGATGAAGAAGTATTAACTGTTTCAGAAGATGGTCTTGTCACTGGTGTCGCTAGTGGTGCTGCTACTGTTACAGTTTATGAGTCAACTGAAGATGTGACCCGTAATCTCAGACTTGATGTCTACAGTGGTGCTGCACTTGAAGGAGCCGCTTCCTATTCCAGCTCACTCGAGGATAAAGCGGACATTCTTGGCAAACTTGAAAGATATGCCATGGATGAAAGTCTCACCGGTATTTCTCTTTATGAAAATGGTGGTTACGTTATGTATAACTCCCGTATTCAAAAAGGTACAGAAAACTACATCACTGGTTATGGATTCGGTATTCTTGCCGAAGGCAACATCACCACTGATTTAGCTAGTGAGACCAAAGCCGAATGGAAAAAATATTACCATTCAGCATCAACAAGTGATCCATTAAACATTAACCAACTTAATGCTCAAGGATCCCAAGTTTCCGATTTAGCTAGCTACATTTCTAGCGCTTATTGGGGAACTAAAATGAACGAAGAAAGAAATGGTTACGATTGGTATCCATCTCTTGCTAAAGAAGCACGTCCAGTCGCTGGTGAGTATGACGAAGAAACTTCAACATTTACTGCTGCTGAAAGTCAAGCCGCAAAATCACAATGGTTTAAATTCCATGTGAAAACCGGCGCTTCTGACGGAGTAAAATACCGCACTCTTTCAAATAAAAGCGAATTTGAAGCTTTCGATGGAAGAGATGTCGTCCTTGCTGACTATGTCGATGCTTTCAAAGTTTTATTGACTCAGAGTTTTGGCTTATATCGTGGTACTGAATTAGCCGCTGATACTTCTTATGGTATCGTTGGTGCAAAAGCCTACTACGATGCGACCGGAACTGTAGATGAAATCGATGATGGAGCATTTGCTTCTAACGTTAAACTTTTCTCTGGATCTGATGAAGACGGTGACTTCTTAGTCGTTAAGATGACTACTGCGGTTACTCCATTCTATGCGATGTATGGTCTATCATCCTCGCTTTATCAGCCAATTCCAAGAGATTTCCTTACTGTTCTCGGTGGCGCCGGTGGAATCAAAGCTGGCGTTACTAAATATGGTACATTCATTACGGGTACTGCTGGTAACATTGCTACTCCAGTCGATACCGTTCTCTCTCTAGGTGCTTATACTTTAGAGTACTGGGAAGAACAAAAAACCATCGCATTCAAAAAGAATGATTCTTGGTTCGAAAACGACATTGAAGGTATGGAGAACCTATACCGCATTCCTGGTGTAAAAATCACTGTTTACACCGGCGGACAAACCGATAACACCTTAGTCTTCAAGGAATTCTTGAAGGGTAATCTTGATGCCGCTTCTATTCCAACCACTCAATACATTAAGACCTACCGCAATGATCCACGTACAACCACAACAACTGGTGATGCTGTTTTCAAATTAAACGTCAACTCTTGTACTCCAGAACGTTGGGAAGAACTATTTGGTGTCGATGGCGAAATCGTCAAGACCCCAGAAGCTAAGTACTGGAACGTTAAGCCTTGGATGAGCAACAAGAGTTTCTTAAAAGGTTTGAACTTCTCTATCGATAGAGGAACATACGCGGCCAACAGAGGTGTTATTCCTTCAAACGAATACTTCTCTTCCAACTACATGATTGACCCAGAAAACGGTCTTGCTTATAACGCTTCTCCACAACACGAAGAAGCTATGTTGGATTACTATCCAGACTCCTATGGTTACAATCTCTCTGCCGCCAAGATTTACTTCCGTCAAGCTGTTGCTGAGATGGTCGAAGAAGGCGTCATTGAATTAGGAACAAAATCGAGACCAACCAATATTGCAATTGATGTGTTCTGGATGAATCCATCTGATAGCGAAGATTACGGCGAAGAAATGGCCGGCTTCATTCAAGATGCTTTCAACTCTAGTTATGTTAGCGAAGGCAAAGTTAAACTTACCGTTGTTAATCATGATGGAACCACCAATTACGAAGATGTTTACAACAACCACTTGATGGTTGGACAATTCGATTTAGGCTTTGGCTCTATTTCTGGAAACTCTCTTGATCCATTAAACTTCTTGGAAGTTTTAAAATCTGATAACTCCTCTGGATTCACTCTTAACTGGGGTCCTGATACCTCCGTTGTTAGCGAGAACTTAATCTATAATGATCAACCATGGTCATTCGATACCTTATGGCAAGCTGGTGATAGCTTTGTCGTCGCTCAAGAAGGTGTTGTCACTTCATTGTTCACTCTCTTGAGTTCAGCTGCTGAATTACTTCCTGATGGAAGAATTCAAGTAGTCATTGAAGCTAAAGAAATCAATTCTGAAGATATTACAACCATGATTTATGCTCTCGCTTTATATGGTTGTACTGAAAGTAACTATGATGACTACGAAGAAATTTGGGTCTACTACGATGGCACAAGTGACACTGACGCGGAAGGTGTTAATTCATCCTATGATGTCGTCGTTGATGAAGAAGGAATTAGTACCTACACAATTATCTTTGATGCTGATGCATTAGCCTATATGGCCGCAGCCCATCCAGATTTCTATGTCGCTGGTATTGATATTATTCTTTACACATCCATCGCTTCATTAGATGTCGTGGATGCTGGGTTCTTCACCACAATCGTCGAGTACGATGCATGGCCAAGTCTTCCAGAACCAGCTCCAGCCCCATTCATCCTTGACTAGTTTCAAAAACTAATGAAAAGGCTAAGACTTCTTGTCTTAGTCTTTTTTTTAATTAATTTAGTCCAAAGTATTGTATAAAGTTATACACTAGTGTATAATCAAAAAATTAACGGAAAACGTTACAATTAAGAAGTGAAAATATAAGGAGGAAATCATGAGAAAATACGTTCTACAAAGACTAGTACTTGCCTTCATAACGGCATTTATTATCCTGTCATTGACCTATATTCTCGTCGCCGCTTTGCCGATTATTGGCGGTGGATTCGGAAAAGAATCGTCCATGTTCGCGTATTACCAAGATCAAGTTAAACTTGGCTATGCTCTACAATTTAATACAGAGCAGCCAGGCCTTGGAACTTATTTATGGGAATATTTCGATAGTGGTTCTGGAATTCAATATTATTGGTATAAAAGACCAATCCTCGACTTATATTTTAACTGGATTAAAAATATTTTCACTAGATGGGACTGGGGTCGCTCCACTCAAATTAAGCTCAATGCTTCTGCCATGAGCATTATCTTGCAGCGTTTACCTGTCTCGATATCCTTAAATATTATTTCTGTTGTTATCTCTGTTCCTCTTGGCATTTTGCTTGGTATTTGGGCTGGTCTAAAGAAAAACACTTGGATTGACCACACTATATCCACCCTTGTCATGATTTTCATTTCTATTCCTTCATTTGTTGTTATAACTTTCCTAATTTGGATAATGGGTTATCAACTTGGTTGGCTGCCCACTCAGTGGCCAAGCGCGGTTATGCCCACGGACTATAAGATTCTTGGCTACATTATCCCAGTTTTGTCCCTTTCCTTTGGCTCGGTTTGTGGATACACTCGCTTCGTAAGAGCAGAGCTTTGCGAAGTTATGTCCTCTGAATATCTCTTGTTAGCGAGAACAAAAGGTCTAACGAAGAATCAAGCTATTGTTCGCCACGCTCTTCGTAACGCCTTTGTTCCAATTCTCCCTTCCATCTTAGCTGAATTCATTGGTATTCTCGGTGGTTCGATGATTTTGGAATCCATTTATGGTATTCCTGGCATTGGATTCTTGTATATCACTGCATTGAATGATCGCGATTATAGCGTTTTGATGGTCGATATGGCTGTGTTTACGATGATTGGCTTGATGGCCGGTATTATTCTAGATTTATCCTATGGATTTATTGATCCACGTATTAGAATGGGGGCGAAGAAATAATGAAAAAGAAAAATGACGATTTCAAAATTGAAAACAAAGTAACTCCCCACGAAACAGTTCAAGAAAAAGCGGTAGTGACTGATACTGATTTTCAGTTGGTCAACACAAGTGATTATAGTCACGATCAAAAATTCGAGACTAAACCAACCACTTTCTTAAAAGACTCAATTAAGCGTTTCTCGAAGAACAAGTCTTCCGTTGTTGCAACTTACATTCTTGGAATTTTATTACTTGGAAGTGTTTTAATTCCAATTATCGATCGCTCAGATGTAAGCGTTCCTTCCCCATATCAAATTTATCTTGAGCCCAAATTATTCGACGCTGGTACTGGATTTTGGGATGGGACTCGTGAATACACTGATATCGCTTATTACGAAGACCCCATTGATCCAAACAAATCTGGACCTGACCCCGCAGACTTCAACCCCTACGCGATTAGCAATTTAAAGATTACTGGTGAAAAATATGTCGATTCTTATAGCAAATTTGCTAAAGAAGGATTTGTTAAACTCGGTCGAAAAGCCGATGACATCAAAGATGACTGCTATTTAGAAAATATTGGTTTCAGATTAAATACCACTGTTTCTAATAGCGTTGATATTGTTTTCGGTACTCAAGAAGACGAAGAACTCGAATATACACAACTCGCTCCTTATCGCATTGATTTCCTTTACGATGACACCAACGGAACAGAAATCACATTTGAATTAGCTGATTATAGCCAAAACTATGCACCTAAGCATTTTGAATTAAGCGATCTTCTTCAAGCTGAAAATCCTGGCGTCACATTCTATGATAATGCTAAATTATCAATTACGGTTGATTGCACTGACAAAACATTAGATAGCGCTATTCTCATTAAATCAATCGTTTTCAATACTGATAGTTCGGTTGAGAGCTATGTTGAAGCCGCCACTGCTCCTAGTTTTACCGATGCCAACGAAATGATTGGCCGTGTCTATAAAGTTGGCAACGATATTCAAACAAACTATTGGAATTCCAATGGTGATAAATATATCTATAAAGCCATCATGACTTCTTGCTCTTTCACCTATGACACATATGGCGGCGCTTATGGAATCAAAGAAGTTGTCGTCGATGAAATTACCATGAAAGAGTATCGACGCAACGGATGGTGCCAATACAACTTCAATCAAGGCGTTTCTTCATTTGTGATTTTAGATCCAGATAAATGCCCAATTACTGAAGTTCTTTCCCAAGAATCATCTGGTGTTTCAATTGTCACTTATAGTTTGACCTGCAAAGTTTACTTCTATCGCTTCCAAGGAATGGATTCCATGCCGCGCTATGTATTTGGCACGGATAAATCTGGTCGCGATATGCTGAAATATGTCTTTGAAGGTTTACGAACTTCATTGCTATTAGGTATTGTTACCTCTGCCATCTGTTTCATCTTCGGCTTAAGCTGGGGTGCAATTAGTGGTTATTTCGGTGGCAACGTCGACTTAGCGATGGAAAGATTTACTGATATTTTAGGTGGATTGCCATGGATTGTTATCATGACATTGGCGATTATCCATCTTGGGCAAAGCTTCGCTGTATTTGCTCTAGCACTTTGTTTAACGGGGTGGATAGGAACCAGCGCGACAACTCGAACTCAATTCTATCGTTTTAAAGGACGAGAATATGTTCTCGCTTCACGTACATTAGGTGCGAGTGACATCCGTTTAATTTTCAAACACATCTTGCCTAACGCGATGGGAACAATTATTACAGGGGCGGTGCTCATGATTCCTGGAGTTATTTTCTCTGAAGCCACCATTTCATATTTAGGCTTAGGATTAAAAGGGATGAGCTCTTTAGGTGTCATACTCTCCTCTAACCAAAACGAATTGTTAGCTCACCCATATCTACTTATTTTCCCAAGTGTTATTATCGCTTTACTGGAAATCTCATTTAACTTATTTGGTAATGGCTTACGCGACGCCATTAACCCAACTCTAAAAGGGGAGGATGAATAATATGTCTAACAATAAAGAAATCGTTTTGTCTGTCAAAGACTTAACTATTCACTTCTCCACTGATCACGGTTATGTTCAAGCAGTCCGTGGTATCTCCTTCGATTTATATAAAGGTGAAACTTTATGTATTGTTGGTGAATCTGGTAGTGGCAAATCAGTAACCTCAAAATCCATCATGGGTATCTTATCGGCTAATGGTCGTATTAAGAGAGGCTCCATTATGTATCAAGGTGAGGATTTAACCAAAGTCAGTGAAGATGAATTTCACCGCATTAGAGGTAATAAAATTGGCATGATTTTCCAAGATCCTCTCTCTTCTCTGAACCCTATTGTTCGCATTGGGAACCAAATTACTGAATCGATGCTAATCAATGGCAATCGATTAAAGATGATTTATGATGAAAAAATCAGCGATGAACTCGTTGCTTATAAGAATGCTCTAACTGAACGTAACGCTGGAATCGCTAATGCCAAGGACAAGATTCACTTCTTAAAAGTAGATAAAGAAAAAGTCAAGGCCAGCTATATTCTTCATCATCAATCTGTCTCCGCTAATATGTACAAAAAAGGCCAAGAAGTTAAATCTCACCTCACTGAATTAGCGGGTGAGTACAACCACGAAGTCGAACCTCTTGAAGTTAAGATTCAAGCTCTTAAAAGCGAACTAAAGAATCATAAAGAACATCAAGAATCTGATTTAGCTAAGTTAGCTGAATTAAACTCTCGTTTAGTCGACCTTAAGGCCAAATTTAAAGTGGCTATCGCCAAAGTAAAAGCTGAAGGGCATAAAGAGCAAAGCGCTCTACGTGTCGATCGAGCTAAAGAAAGACTAGATAATCGCTTAGCATGTAAAGAAATTGATAAAGATTACAATCAGCGCATTAAACAAGCGAAAAAAGATTACGCCCTCATTAAAAAAGACTTGCACGCTAAATTTGATGAAGAAATTAAAGAAAAACGCGCAATTTTTAAAGCCAGGTCAAAAATTGCTAAAGCAGAAGTTAAAGAGTATGCTGCAAAATTAAAGGCTGATTATATTGCCCAACGCAATAGTATTAAGGCTAAATTGCCAGAAGCCCATACTGAACATGCCAAGGCATCAGTGAAGGAAGAATTAGTTTCATTGAAAGAAAAATACATCGCTTCAATCAAAATTACTAAGCGTGAAGCTAAGGAAAAAGCCTTGAAAATCATGGCGGAAGTCGGCATTCCTCAACCGGAAAAGCGCTTTAAACAATTTCCTTTCGAATTCTCTGGTGGTATGCGTCAAAGAATTGTTATCGCAATTGCCTTAACTGCCAACCCTGATGTCTTGATTTGTGATGAACCAACAACTGCTCTTGATGTTACTATTCAAGCGCAAATCTTGGAATTGATTAACAAATTGAAACGCGAGAGAAATCTCTCTGTTATCTTTATTACTCATGATCTCGGTGTCGTCGCTAACATGGCGGATCGCGTCGCGGTCATGTACGCCGGAAAAATTGTCGAATATGGAAAAGCCGAAGAAATTTTCTATGATCCTCGTCATCCATATACTTGGGCTTTGCTCTCTTCTATCCCAGACGTGGACAGCAAAGAAAGACTAGAAGCTATTCCAGGAACTCCTCCGAACATGATTTACCCACCAGAAGGTGATGCCTTCGCGGTGAGAAGTAAATACGCGATGGCTATCGACTTTAAACAAGAACCCCCTCTTTTCAAAGTTACTGATTCTCATTATGCGGCCACATGGCTATTAGATCCACGTGCCCCGAAAGTGAAAATGCCAGTCATCGTTTCTACCCGTATTCAAAATTCTTTGAAAGCACATGCTGCTTCAGAAAAGGAGGGTAAGTAATTATGGCAAATAAAGTATCATATCGTCCCGAATTAGTGGAAAATGATGTCGTCCTTTCCGTTCGTCACCTAAAACAATTCTTCACCATTGGCCGTGGACGAAATGCTTTCAAAACCAAAGCTGTTCACAACATTTCCTTTGATATTAAAAAAGGTGAATGTTTCGGCCTAGTCGGCGAATCTGGTTGTGGCAAAACCACAACTGGCCGATCCTTAATCCGCCTTTATAATGTCACTTCTGGCTCAATCTATTTCAAAGGACATCGCATTTCCGCGGGAAAAAGATGGAACGTCAAGGAAATTAAATTCGCCACCATTAGAGCCCGCAAAGCTATCGCTCTACTTAAAGGTGAAGAACAAGATAAAATTGAAGAAGTTTACGATATTACAGGCATAGGAAGCGAGATTAAGTTAGTTACTTTTGAACTCAACGAAAAAAAGAGTCTCATCCATGAAACCAAAGTCAAACACAAGAGTGCTCTTAAACGGATTACTTCAACCGTCGATGATGAGAGTGAAGAAAATCAATTAATTGAGAAAGAAAATCTCGAATTTGCTGCCTCAATCGCTAAGCTTGAAAAAGAAATCAAAGTTTTAAAAGCCAAGAAATCATCATTAGTTTCTGAACGGAAACAAAAAGAACAGGGTGTTGCGATCAAAACTCCCGAAAGAGAAGCCAAAGTTGCGGAAATACGCACTGAATATGCTACAAAAATCGAAGAGATTCGCAATAACTTACGTTTTATCGTCAAGGAACAACGCGAAGCCATTAAACAAATCGCTTACGACAACTCTCATGTCGACAAACACTTGATGAGCAAAATGCAGATGATCTTCCAAGATCCTGTTGATTCTCTTGATCCTCGTATGACTGTCGAAGATATCATTCAAGAAGGATTACAAATTCAAGGCCACCACAATAAATTCGCAAACTCCAAAAAAGTGGCAGAAGTACTTGAAAAAGTTGGTCTCATACCTGAATACGCTTCTCGTTATCCTCATGAATTCTCTGGTGGACAACGTCAAAGAATCGGCATTGCACGCGCATTAATTATGAATCCTGAATTCCTTATCTGTGATGAGCCTATCTCCGCTCTCGATGTTTCTATCCGTGCTCAAATCATCAACCTATTGAACAACCTCAAGGAAGAAATGGGCTTAACCATGTTGTTTATTGCCCATGACTTGTCAGTGGTTAAATATTTCTGCGATCGCATCGCGGTTATGTATTATGGCGAAATCGTCGAACTAGCGAGTAGTGATGAATTGTTTAAACACCCACTTCACCCATATACTAACGCTTTGCTCTCGGCAATTCCAAAGCCAGATCCATTGACCGAAAAGGATCGTCGAAGAATTATCTATAATCCTTACAAGGATCATGATTATTCGCAAGAAAAGCCAACCCTTGTTGAAATTGTCCCCGGGCACTTCGTTCTCGCTAATAGTGCTGAAATTGAAAAATATAAAGCAAAAATTGCCGCTATTGATAAAGGCGAATAATAAATTAAAGGATACTATGTATCCTTTTTTTATGTTTATTTGAATATAAAAAAGGATGTGGCGAACCACATCCTATAAGCGCATATTATTGCTTTCTTTTATTTTTCAAAAGCAGTTATTTTGCGGCGTTTGATGATGACGAATAAGATACAGACTAAGGCTGTCGCTGATAAGAGAACGGAAGTAGTGGCGATTGAACCACCGCATCCACCTCCAGAAGAGCCGATAGAGATGTATTCAGGTGGGTTATCCACTTGACTTGAAGTCAAACGGAAGCTTCCGCCTTCGGAATGGAAGGAAGCATAAATTCCATTGATAGTGACTTCAATTTCATTTTCGACATCCTCAGAATTGGTGTCATATACCTTTAAAGTGAGAGGGTCAAAGCCATTAGTTAATTTAATGGTGACATCCAAACCACCTTCAAGATTAGCTTTGTTGACACCCTTTTTGACAGTGATATCAAAAGAGCGATCTACTAATCCAGTAGCTGGATTATTGTCAGTAATCTGTGTCGTGAAGTCATGACTTAATAACAAAGCTTCATTTTGAATGGCAATATGATATGGGTCATTAATATGAGTA